>OCAE01000366.1_pt1 | contig 30673 bp, 30 predicted proteins | sample 1495581 | NCBI WGS metagenome assembly OCAE01 (sample SAMEA2580278, study PRJEB22360) | human gut metagenome | biome: human gut; feature: human-associated habitat; material: faeces | place: Denmark | collected 2008/2010 | reverse complement strand
CGATGAGTCACGGTGACCACCTGCCATGACTGATTCATGGCCCCTGACGGGTGATTCTTCAGGGTGAAAATTTTTCCCGGCATCAGCGCAAAACAGTTAGTGCCTGCAGTGCCGATCTGACGCGCGTTCTGGGATTGTTCATAGCGCAGCATCGTAAAGTAGCCGCCCTGCTCATCCTGCTGAAAACGGCCGTAACTCTCGAACGTTCCGTGCTGCCGGTGTATATCCCCGGACAGCTGATGCTCAAGAGGGTAAGACGGATTCTGCGGGTTGTAATCTTTGTGAGTCTGAATATCACTGCACAGCTGTTCGGCATAGCGCCAGGAGAACGCCGTACTGTCACGGGTGTCCGTATCCGCCTGCGGGTTATAGGTCAGATGAATACCGGCGGTCATGCCGAGATGACTGTCGCTGTAAAACAGTTTCGGACCTTCCTCGAACCAGAAGTTAATCCCCTCTTCTGCCGCCAGACGGCACCAGAAATCATAGGCGGATTCCCGCTTCTGGGTGATGTAATCGCGCTTCCCGTGCAGTGCGCCGTCATAAAATTTCAGATCATTTTTGACGTGGGCTTCATCCAGCAGGGTCGCGAGGACTTCCGGTACCGATTGTTTCTGAAAGATACGGCTGTCCTGGTTGAGCGTCATGATCCACATTTCCGGACGGATCAGAAAGTGATACCAGGTTTTGTTACCGTCAGTATTGCCCTGTTCAGCGGAGGCCAGCAGTCCCTGCACGGTACGCACTTTGACACCGTTGCGGGTGACGGTCAGTGACGCGGCGGAGCCGAGATGATCCTCAAAGGTGATCGACGGCAGCAGGCTGACGGCACTGATGGTCAGCGAAAACAGCGAAGACAGGGATTCACTGAGTGAAAACTCGGTGACCAAAAAGGTCTGTTCCGGTAAGCGGCCGATTTTACAGGTAAATACCAGCCCGGAAGGCGAATTGCCGGAAAGCAGCGATAACGCCGTCTGCGCCGGTTGTTGAACAAGGGTGTCTTTCAGTGCGGCAATATCTGCCGCCTTTTTTTTTGGGGTCTTCAGCAGGCATGCCGGCTCCGGTACGGGTCTGACGGATGAATACCCGGCATGCCGGTGTTCTCCGTAATAAAGCAAAAACACCACAAACCCCGGACGGGATTTGTGGTGTGAATCAGTGTATTACGCTTCGATTGGCGCACGCCAGTCATCAGCACCGGAGGTGCCTGCAACGGTGTGATCCCAGCTGATTTTGCGATAGGACAGTGAGACTTCAATCAGCTGCGTGTAATCCGATTTGGACGGATCCTGACAGTGCGGCATTTTGCAGTCGATATTGACGATAGTGGCATCTTCCAGCGAGGTGGTGAAGAAGTGCTCCTGTTTACCTTCAACAGACGTGCGGTACCATTTCAGTTCAACAGTCGGCAGCATTTCACCGGCTGCCAGGGCGTTGTACAGCAGCGGAACGGCTTTGTTCATTGCCACGGTGAATTTGAACGGACGGTGCGCACGCTGACCGGACGGCTGACCGGACTGCGGATCCGTCGGGACGGTGACGATATGGTCAAACTGCTGCACCAGCATCTCATCTTCGTGACCCTGTACATAGATGTTGCCGACAGACTCAGCGGTAAAGGCACCGGCAGTGATGTTGCCCTGGGTTTTGCCTTCGATGGAGATATAGCACGGAGTTGGCATGGTAAATTCCTTATAATATAAAATGATAACAATGAGTTATCTGACAATATGTTGCCATCAGCCAATGCGCATGGTGGTAAGCCGCGAAATAATAAATTTCACTTACCGGTCTGTAAAGACCAGAAAGACGTTTGCATCTCACAGGATCCGTCACTTAAGTTAAAATCGTTGCAAAAACAGGATATATGACTGCAGGAAAGGGCTGATTAAGAGTTAGTAGGTGTAATAATTCAGATCACAAAAGAAACAAATCACTACGTTTTTTAACATAACTATCTAACGTATTGTAAAAAATAAGAAAAAAGTCATTTTTTTTCAGATCACAGAAATAAAATATGTAACAAAATACAAAGCATCAATAACAATATGAATAATAACAATAAAAATGAAATTTCAGGGAAATAATACAAAAATACCGTATTTTTCACTCTGTCCTGTGCGACATAACCGGCCGAAAACACTATATTCTGCTGTTTTATTTTTATTTTTTCCTTTTTAAAAAAAATAATACAAGTATTTCAATATATTAAAAAGACAGAAAATCGCCCGCCACTGCAGCCAAACTGCACATCTGTACTTCGGCCGGGATCTGCGCCCCCGGGTAAAGGTGTATCGCCGGACATTAACGCCGTTGGTGCGGAGGCGCTATGTGTCATCATGCCGGCGGATATCGTAATGTCATAAGCATGCCCTTTTTTTCCAGTTCAGTGATAACCCGTACATCCGCAATCAGTTTCGTTTTATCGGAATTAAACAGAACAATCCTGCCATACGATGTCACCAAATCCGTTGTTTTTTCCAGCCAGTCCCCGGGGCGGTATTTGCATACACAAAATCCGTAGCTTTCGAGAAATGAGCACTGTGACTCAATATTCAGTGTATTCAGGACACCGGATTGCGGTGAGCTGAGAAAATATTCTGCCGCATATTTTTTCAGAACAGGAGGGGTTTGTATCTTATTCTCAAACTCACGGGGGGCTATCCGGGCCAGCAGACTCAGGTCAATCAGAGAGTGCGAATTACATTCCTCCGCAAGCTGCGGACCTAATCCGCCATGCATCCTGGCACCGGATTCAACCAAAACCGGTCCGCCGTCAGACATAATCACTTCATTATGTGATGCGCCGTTGCGAATACCGAGGGAATCCAGTACCTCTTTAACGTAGCTGATTAATACCGGATGTTCATCAACCGGCTCAATCACCATTTGATGATAAACAGGAACACCATTAATCTCCTGCTTAACATACCTGAATATATTCACAATAAAATGGTTTCCGTCACAGCTGACTGCATCAGCCACATATTCAGTGCCATGAATTTTCTGCTCAACCAGAACAACGGTGTTGTTATTGCCGGCATAGTCAGTTGTGTTTATCAGAGAATGGAATGCACGTGTAATTTCAGCGGTATTCTTACAGAACAAAACACTGTCAGTGCCAAAGGAGTTAACCGGCTTGATCACATATTCATCAAACGGGTTTTCCTTGCACCAGTGTAATATATGCGCCAAATCACCGGACTGATAATGAGGAATGCAGCGAATACCATCCAGCATAAGTTGTTGCTGCATAAGATATTTATCCCGTCTGGCAGTACTGCGCGCAGGCACATTAGGGCATAATCCCCAGTGATAACAAAGTTTATCAAAGATAAGCACACCCGGCTCTGAACCACAGACAATGAAATCAGGCGCACGGCCAATGACAGACTCAATATCCTGTACCGTCCTGCCAAGAGAGTGGTAACTGAAAACAGCGGAGTAATCCTCCTGACGAAAGGTCGCCATTACCGCTGAAGGCAGTGCCTGATTCGTAATAAGAGCAACAACATCATAACCAAAAAGCGTTCTTATTCTGTTTGCAAAAACAGCACCGCTGGAGAAAGGATCAACAATCAATACATATTTATTTTCCATCATTTATCTCCGTCCCGGTTCAGAGAATGTCGATAACGGTATCACTCTCAGGAAAAGAGCAGCAGGCAAGATGTATGTGTTGTTCTTTCTCTTTTACCGATAAACAAAAATCCGGTTCACTGCGGATATGTCCGTTTTTCAGTCTGAATTTACAACTCCCGCAAATACCGGATCGGCACTTATTTCTGATGAAAATATTGTGCAGTAATAAATTATCCAGAATGGTTTTATTTGTATCCACGCTTATTTTTTGATTTCTGTTTAATACCTGAAGGGTAATACTCTGCGAATCATATGAATCCATCATTATTTTTCCGTTTTCTGTGCTGAAGTGAATGTCATTTTAACGTCGCCGTATATATTCAGAGACCAATTCTTGAGATAATCAGTTCTGCTGAATCAAGATAAATGTTTATTTCATTACTGTTTTCAGTTTCAGAAATGATATCGCCGGCACAGGGCATTTTCGTCAGCTTAAAGATTGCATCCCAGGCTCCGAGTTCATTATCGGCAAAAAAATGCGCTGTTTTCAGCATGGTATCTCTCAGGTACCGGCGTTCACTTAAACTGAGATCGCGTACAATGTCATACGCAACATAACTGAAAACACTTGAGTGGCTCCATTCATCCTCAGCGTGAATCCGGGTAACGTCATGGCATATTTTCTGAATACCATTATCCTCAGCCATGACTTTCAGGTAATCCGTTATCAGCGTCTCACTGGCACACGCAATGGCAAAACGGGTTAAACGCCTTTGCCATTCTGCACCGCAATCGGCCAGAATGTTGTCCTTCCATTTTATAAGGTTAAAGTCAGTATAGTTGAGTGGCTCAAGCTTACGCTGATCACAGATGTAATTACACGCTATTACTGACATCCTTGTATGAAGCGCTTCATCCAGCAATGTTTCTGACATCACATCCTGCAACCCCGCTCTGTTGGGGGAATTAACCGGCGGATATTTTATGATGTCCTCACAGGCCGGCGTCACAATGTCGCATTCGATACAGATAGTCTTAAGATTGTACATAACCCATGCATAAGAGAGGCAGGTATTTTTAATTTCATCCGATGCTTCCCGCCAGGCATCATGTTGCCTGAAAGGCAGCAATGATTCACTGAAATCCTGTTTGGCTGAATCAAATTCAGACTCAGGATATTCCGGCTGCACGTTATTAACGGCAGCCCGGTTTTTCCATAACGCCGATAGTTTTTTCAGCATAAAAGCGACATTTTCACTATCCGGTATGACAATACCTGCTTTCATTCACCACCCTCCATTATCTGATGTCAGTTTTTATTCTTTCCTCACACGGATCAGGCTCATGAAAACAGCGCCCGCCAAAGCAAATACAGACGAAATCACCAGTGTTTCCTCCCAGCGACCCGCATCCAGCAAATCGCCGTACAAAATGGCAGATAATGCACTTCCCATATAAAACGAAAGCTGCCTTATACTGGTTGATAACAATGTTTTTCCCTCTGCAAATCCGGTAATCGCTAATGTATCCAAAAGAGGCATCAGACAATAATTGAGAAAAAGCCGGACAAAATAAAGAGAGATAAACAGCACCACTGAAATAGGTAATGACTGTAAGTACAGGCAGACAAACGTCATGATACCAATAATGATTATTGCTATCTTTAAAGAGAATCGTTTTACAATGAGGGGGGCAAATACAGCACCAATAATACTGACTATCTTGTCGGCCCCCATAATAAGAGATATTTCACTGATATTCATCGTATAGGCAAGATGGAATACAATATTTATAAACCTGAAAACCAGTGTAATTGAGGCACCAAGAAGCAAAGCAGCAATAAAAAGAGTAATAAAATTCAGCCATTCAGTACTCTTTATACCCGAAAAATGCCGGTTATCTTTCTCTGGTTCTGAAATCCCCTGAACAGATTTAACACGAAAGCCGATCATCAGCAGAGATGAAATAAATGATGCTGTAAGGATCCACTGATAATGACGTAATGCTGCTGTCTCCGAAAAATGGGTGACAATACTCACCACGACGGAGCCGGTCATCGCGGCCCCCAAATAGGAAACAAAAAACCAGCTGAATAATGTTGTCCTGCTTTTCGGATCAATATGTGAACCCATAAGGGAATTACCCAGAGATAATAGTGCAATCATACCGGAAAGGATCAGCCCGAGAGTGACGGCGCTCGCCCACACCGAAGACAATACCGGCAGCAGCATAAAAGGCAGTGAATAAAGACAGGCGGCGATCAGAAGCAGTTTTTTCTGCGCGATTTTTCTGCTCAGATAAATCAGCGGAACCACGGCTGCTGCCATCATCGACATTGCCACCGCATAAATAAATCCCGTTGCAGTTTTATCGATACCGCGCGCTTCGAGGTAAAAATTATACACCGCGTCAAACATGCCGTTACTCAGTCCCATCAGGAAGGTGGCTATCAGAAAATAACGGGCGGTAATACTGAATTTTTTAATATCTTCAAACATATTTCGTCCCTGCTTCGGCAACCTGCAATCCCCTTCCCGTAAAGTCTTCAAACACCCGTTCACCGCCGGGCCAGGCGCCATAGCCGGAAGCGGTATTAAAATGCCCGGCACCGGGGACAAAATGTGTTTCACATCCCCATTGTGATGCCAGTATCTGCGCACGGGCTTCACTGAGGTGTTCATCATTATTGCTGTATATCAGCATCGCACGGTATTTCAGTAAACCGGACGGTAACGGGCTCTGCTGCCGGATCGGTGTTATCGCGGTTTCGGCATCAACATCCGCCGGTGCCACTAAAATCAGGGCGTTAACCCTGCTGCAGGAATACTGTGCAGCCCACTGGGCGGCGGTTACCGCTCCGCAACTGTGACCCAGCAGAACAATATCCCCTGCTGTGTGCGCAATTGCCTGATTCAGGCTGTCGATCCAGATTTCCCGTGACGGGTTATTCCAGTCCCCCTGCTGTACACGAAAAACATTGCGGTATTTTCTTTCCATAAAGGACTGCCAGTGTTCAGGCCCTGAATTCGTATAACCCGGAACGATGAGATAAGTCGTTTTCATTGATACCTGCTTCACTGACGTTGCTGAGGATGAATACTGATCCCGAATTTTCCGGACAGTAGTTGTGAAAGTTCTTCGTTATCCGTAATATCCGCAGAACAGGAAGACAAACCATTCACTTCGGTAAAAACAGTATCCCGGATACTGATTCTGCCGTTTTCTGTCGGCAGGCTGGCAACTTTATGTATATTAAGCAGGCTTTCCGGTGAATGGAGCGTATAAAAATACGCCATGCTGATATCCGGCGGAAACGTTTCTGTATCATGGAAAGCGTAAATATCCTCCCAGTCAGCATTGTGCCTGCTGTTTTCTCTGACAGACACGACCCAGCCATATGCAGGATGACGGCTTACTTTTGATGATAAAAAAGCATGCTCGTGAACATAACCATCCACCATACGCAGAGGTGCCCGCGGCCCTCTGGCACCGAAACCAACATCAAAAATCCACTCTTCCCCTGCAACCGAAATAATAAATAACTGATGTGTTGCCGGTGTCAGCAACGGGATCAGCACTCTGGCCAACCGTGTACGGTACACAAAACCGGTATAACTGAAAAAAGGTGCAAGTAATGCAGCAAACTCAAAGCAAATACCGCCACGTTTATTAAATATTATGTTATCTGCAATTATTTTACTGAAAGATCCGGATGCCGCATTTTCATTCATACTGAAATTTTCAAACGGAACCGAATAAAAATGAGCATGATGAAACCGAAAAAGAGAATAGTTATCAGCCTTAATATTTTCGTTTATATTTAAACGTGCTAAATAAGATGAAATATCCTTCACGCCGCGCTCCTGCAATCAACCCACCTGCCGGTTGAGTTGATATGATGATTTTTTCTTTGTTCTTAAATAGTAAACACAAGATGCTATAAAACAAGATAAACTGAAAATTAAAATCATCAGAAAAATAATTTCACCTCTCTAATTAAATATAAAATACAGAAAAATTAACAGGATGGTATGAGTGATTTTTTTATTTAATTTTATATTAAAAAATAAAAAAGAATCTTTACGGAAATTGTTTCCACCCAACCATTCACGCAGAAAATACAATAATTCGCCGGGTAAGGTGCGAAAATGAAGCCGGATCGGCTACAATGCTACGATACACACCACTGACACCGGCGTAACCCCGGAGGGATTTATGGAAAATATAGTACCGGATAAATACTACGATATCGCTGATGAGTACGCGCTGGAATCGGAAGAGCCGGTTGAAGAGCAGGAATATGACGGACTGGCACACTATTTTCAGTTACTGATCACCTGTCTGACAAACAATGAAGAGATCAGTGAGGAAGCCCAGAAAAAGATGGCGGCTGAAGCCGGTATCGATAAACAGCGTATCGATGATATTGCTGAATTTCTCAACCGCTGGGGTAATGATTAAGTCACTATCAGCGCCGGATACAAAAAAACCGGGATAACAGCATTCCTGTTATCCCGGCCGGATGTTACTGACCGTTAAAAACGGTATTTCAGGCCTAACATACCCTGCGTATCCGAGTAGTGATCACTGCCGGCCTGCTGTGCCACGTTAAACCAGATGTCCGCATTGCGGGTCAGTTGTCCCTCAACCCCCACTTTAATTTCACCTATATTACGCGTGCCTGACTGACTGACGTGAGCACTGTCCATGGAGACACCCGCCATTTTACTGTTATTCAGCCAGTTAATTTCAGCAAACGGCCGGAAGTGACGATCATTGTCCTTATCCTGCAACGCCCGTCCCAGTCCATATACCCTTACCCCGAGACGGGTCTGAATATTTCCTTCACCGGTCGCCGATACGCGGGTACCGCCCCGCTCTGTGTGGGTATCCATTTTCACACCCATATAGGTTACCTGCGCTTTCGGCTGGATATACCAGCGATTAATACTGCCTTCACTGCCCTGTGTTTCATTGATCAGGACACTGTACCCGGCTTCGGCAGAAAGTGTGATACCGTCAGAGTTATATTTTTCTTCTGCCAATCCCCGTCTTTCAACCCGGTTTTTAAACCAGTTATATTGTACCCAGCTGTCAACATACAGGCCGGTTTTATCCGCCTCATTAGCATAGTAAGTACCGTATATCCCGACGCTGTACCCGTCAGCATGTGAGGTTGATTCCGTGCTTTTTACACTGTTTGCGGTTTTACCGCTGATACGGCCATATCCCGCCATCAGTCCGATATGGTAACGGTTAAGATCATTATCAGACCACTGTGCGATATCGCCGCCCAATTGTGCCACATACCGTTTTGTCCCGGTTCTTAACTGGCCGTTGCCGCTTTTCACCACTGAGTGCCCGGCCACATTCCGCAGCCACAGACCGGTGACTTTACGCTCACCGGTACTGTAATAATAGATGGTTGAGGTACAGGTCAGGTGTTTTTTTCCGTCACCATCTGTCACCGATATACAGGGATCCGCCATACCGGGAAATGAATATAATCCCGTTCCCAGTATAACCGATAGCGGTAATGCAAAAGGGAAGACCTCCCGGCGTAAAAATAAAAGCAGGATACAAATGCAGAAATTAATTAAAGGCATTCCCGCTGTCTTTATTAAAATAAAAAAGTCAGCGTAGTAATATTATTATCAGTAATAACTAAGGTTATATTTATGAGTAACACTACGTGTATTTATATATTATTACAACCACGATGACAGATAAGGTAATTTTATGATTACTGTGTTAATAAATTGTTTTCATTATTTTTACCTGATATTTCAATGAATTAATATGAAAGATGTAAGCAGATATTACTTGGTAACAAAAAACCCGGAATGTTTGTTCTTTACTTATCTACAATTGGATTAATAATAGAATAAAATACTAAAATATTGCGTTTTACATAAAATTTAATGCATTGAAATCAAAACAAACACCGTTTTGTTACAAACGTTATTTTTATAACATATTTGCACCAAAAAATTAACTCACATTCAATGTCACTGGAATGACACCACTGAGAAGATAAAAACAACATAACCACCTGTAAAATAAGAAGTAGTAAGATATTGTTTTATTGTCATGACAGCGAATCCGACTGAAAACTCGCTTTACCGCAGATAAAATAATGCCCTTTTTTGCCTCTTCTTGCTTAATAAGTTTTACCTGGCGACACACAGAAAAGATCGAATAAAAAATTTCAACAAAAAAATCATGTAAAACATGAGATATTCTTTATATTTTGCGCTGCATCAAATAAAAGTGATTAAATTACGCATCCATTTTGTAAATTCATGAAAATAATAAAACATACCAATATTATATTTGCATCAAAAAATAACATGTGTTATTTAATTTTAATCATCAGATACAAACTTCCTTTTTTAAAAAAAACACCAGACATGTTAATAAGACTAAAAAACACAACCGATAATTATTTGCCGGTAATAACAACCATTCCTGCTATGACAGATTTAATCTACGGAGATAAATGGTGCAGAAATATCAATGCATAGATTCAGATTTACTCAATAAAAATATCGGGGAGGTACTGTACAGATTTCGTAAGCTGAAAAAAATAAGCGGTGAGAAGTTAGGTTTTACACTTGAAATCAGTCAGCAGCAGGTCTCCCGCTATGAGCTGGGTAAAGGAAATCTGACGGTCAGTCTGCTGTTCAGGGTACTCACTGCACTGGATATTTCACTGATCGTTTTTCTCAACGAACTCAGAAAACAATATGATTCCGCTGATGTCGTTCATACCTTGCTGGATATAGATAATGTATTGTTTTTAAATAAAAACTTAAATAAATCTGATTTTATTTTGTAAAAATAATCCCGCCTTTCAGCCCCGGCCATGCCACTGTCACCGGGGTCATCATCCCTCTCAATAAATAGCCTGACGCTGTTATTTTTTAGGGAATACTTCCCTGAAAAATAAAAAGATACTGCTCCCCTGCGCAACAGATTGCACAGAACACATATACCTGCAATAAACACAGAGGAAAAATAATGAATCAGGATCTCAACACACAGGATATGTCTGTACCGGCAACCGGTATTGACCCGGTAGTACAGGTCATGGGCGGCAACAGTGATATCGCTCTGGATTTGGTGGTGATTATTGATACCAGCGGCTCAATGTCAGATGAATCAGCCGATCTGAGTCGTGAAATAGACGCGGCGATAGAGAAAGCGGCTGCCCGCTGCCCGTCTCAGCTGCGGGCAACGTTCCTGGGTATTCAGGGCACCTGGACCGGCACAAAGTTTGATCAGACCGTGAGTGATTATCTGGTTGGCAAAGGTGCACATGAGGGGAATTTACAGGCCAGAAAGCCGTTTACGGAGGCCGATGGCCGTGACCATGCCGGGAATAAGGAGGATTTATGCCGTGCGGTTATTGATACCAGTAAATATTTTGACTGGCGCCCCGGTGCCCGCCGTGCCATTTTTGTGCTGGGTGATGAAGGAATGGAAGGCGGCGGCGGAACACTGACCAATGCTGCGGTCGCGAAAAACAGCGAGGCGATTGGTGTCGCGCAGCTTCACGGTGTCAAAGTGTATACCTATCAGGGAACCCCGGATGATCGTCCGGAAAATCTTGACCGCTTCCCGTCGATTGCGGAAAGAGACAAAGTGACAAAGGAGTATCAGCGGCTGGCAGAGCAGACCGGCGGGCGCTCATATATCTACACCACCGGTATCGCGAACTTCCTGCTGGTATTACAGGAAATTCTCTGTGACAGTCTGACGCCGCCGGTGATTCCGGATAACGGTCATTCACATGCAGACTGCCGCGACGTGTGCGAACAACTTTCTTCAATTATTTCCACCGTCAATAAGCTGGCGGATATTATCAATAAAGCCATTGATGCCTGTTGCGGCCCTGATGTTCATCATCACAAAGAGACTCCCGCCAGGTGCAGTTGCTCCGATAAAGTATAAATCGTAAATAATGAGTAAAAGCGCCCTGTTAATATCACGGCGCTTTTTTATTTTTATCAGACAGATACCGGTTTTCGCCGGTGAGAAGACGGGAATGGCGGCAGCACCGCATTTTTCAGTGCCAGCGATGCCGGATGGCGCAGTTGTTCAATACATCCCTGCGGTGAGGTCTCCGCAATTTTCCCCTCGTCCATGACCACTACCCGCGCGGCAAACCGGCTGACCAGCCGCAAATCATGCGTGACAAACAGATAGGCGATTCCCTGCGTTTTCTGTAACTGCCCGAGCAGTGTCAGCAGCGATGCCTGCAGATGAATATCCAGGTTTGATACCGCTTCATCCAGAATGATCAGACGCGGATCCGGGGCCAGCGCCCGCGCAATACAGATACGCTGCAACTGACCGCCGCTGATCTGAGACGGCAGTTTACCGAGCACCGACAGCGGCAGCTCCACCATATCCAGCAGTTCCGCAGTCCGGGCTTTGCGCTGTTTTTCATCCAGTGAGGTCAGCAGCTTCAGCGGTTCGGCAATGATCTGTTCCAGGGTAAAACGCGGATCAACCGCACCGGGCGGATCCTGAAAAACCATCTGGATCTCCGAACGGAACTGCTGCCGCTGTTTTTTGTCCAGCTTACGCACCGGCATTCCGCGGTAAAAAACATCGCCTTTTTCCGGATATTCCAGCCCGCAGATCTGACGCGCCAGGGTGCTTTTTCCGCAGCCGCTGCGCCCGAGCAGCGCAACGGTTTCCCCCTCATTCAGGGTCAGGGAAATGTCATCAAGAATACAGCGCGGCTTTCCCGCTCCCATCAGTGAATGGCTTTGGTAGCTTTTACTCAGGTGTTCAACAGAAATCAGTGTCATGCGGAAAGCTCCAGACCATACAGTGAAAGGTGTGCAGAAATAAGATTGCGGGTCACCGGTGAGCGCGGCCGGGAAAAAATATCCTCCACCGGGCCGGCTTCAATAATATTCCCGTCTGACAACACCGCCACCTGATCGGCAAGACGCGCCACCACGCCCATATCATGGGTGATCAGCAGAAGCCCGGTCTGCCGGTCAGTCACAACATGTTCCAGCAAATCAAGGATTTTCATCTGCACCACCAGATCCAGATCAGTGGTCGGCTCATCGGCAAACAGAAACGGTGCATCGCTGAGGATCGCAATCGCGATCATCATCCGCTGTAACATGCCGCCGCTCATCTCAAACGGATAAAGCGTCAGGATATGTTCACTGTCCCCCAGTTCCACTTCCGCCAGCACATCACGGATGCGTTTATCAATGTTATGCAGCGGTTGCCGGGTGGCTTTCAGGGTTTCGGTAATATGCTGATGCATGGTCCGCACCGGGTTAAATGCACTGCGCGGGTTCTGCATAATCGATGCCACTTCCCTGCCGCGCAGGGCCTGTCCGGTGACCGGCTGCCCGTCCAGCAGAATAGTGCCCTGTGTTTTCTGCACGCCCGGCGGCAGCACATCCAGCAGCGCAGAACAGGTCATGGATTTACCGGAGCCGCTCGCGCCGACCAGCGCCAGCACTTCGCCGCGCCGCAATGAAAATGACAGATCAGAAAGCAGGAAATGGGCATGGTTGTTATGCAGATACCCTGCCGACAGATTGCTGACCTCCAGTACAGAATGATTTAATGACATGTCCCGGCCCTCAGTGTCGGATCCAGACGATCACGCAGTGCATCCCCGAGGATGTTAAACGCCATCACACTGAAAAATAAAATCAAACCCGGCCAGAAAATCAGCATCGGTGATGTCCAGACAAACTGGCGGGCATCACTGATCATCACGCCCCACTCTGCGGTGGGAGCCGCCACGCCCAGCCCGAGGAATGACAGCCCGGAGACATGCAGCATCATATGACCGATATCCAGGGTCGCCAGCACGATCAGCTGGGAAATGGTGGCCGGAAACAGATGCCGGAGAAAGATCCGCACATTCCCGGCGCCGCTCAGACGTGCGGCCAGCAGAAATTCCCGGTGACGCAGCGAGAGGATGATCCCGCGGACAATCCTCGCATACCATGCCCAGTGTGACAGTGCGATCGCGATAATCACGTTTGTCAGCCCGGTACCGAGGATGCCGATTAAAAACAGTGCCAGCACCAGTGTCGGGAACGTCAGGAACACATCGGTAAACCGCATGATGATTTGATCCGTCCGCCCGCCGGTAAACCCGGCAATACCGCCGATCACCAGCCCGAGCGTCATAATAATCACCAGCGTGATAGCGACAGTGCCGAGAGAAATCCGCGCCCCGGCAATCAGGCGGGAAAAAATATCACGCCCGAGATGATCGGTACCGAGCCAGTACTGACTGTCCGGTTCCTGAAGCCGGTTGGATAGCTCCACCAGATCCGGGTCATGCGGGGAGATCCACGGCCCGGCAATCATAGCCAGTACCAGCAGCGCCACCACAGCCAGCGCAAACCACAGCAGAAAATTGCGGCTGAGTGTCCGCCAGGCGGACGGGGCTTTCAGTATCATATCGCTCATTCGATACCCTCCGCAGAGAGACGGATGCGGGGATCCGCAATCGCATAAATAATGTCCACAATCAGGTTACAGAGGACAAAAATCACCACCATCAGCAGGGTAAAGCACTGAATCACCGGATAGTCCCGGTTCATAATGGCAGAGACCGCATAGCGCCCCACACCCGGCCAGCTGAAAATACTCTCGATAATCAGCGCGCCGCCGAGCAGTTCCCCGATATGCATGCCGATAGCCGTGATCACCGGCAGCCAGGCGTTACGCAGAATATGCGAACGCTCCACCGTGATTTCGGATAACCCGCGCAGCCGCGCATAACGGACATGGCGCTGCCCGGCGACCTCGAGCATGCTTGCCCGCAGTAATCGTGCATTAATTGCCAGTGACATCAGCGAGATAGCAATGACCGGCATCACCAGATGTTTTGCTTCCCCTTTGCCCATCGGCGGCAGCCAGCCGAGGTGAATGGAAAACAGCAGGATCAGCAGGAACCCCAGCCAGAAATTCGGCATGGAAACCCCGATAAACGCAATCACCCGCACCAGCTGATCCGGCCATTTTTCGCGGTAACGTGCTGCCAGCATCCCCATCGGCACAGACAGAATAATGGTCAGCGCCAGTGCCAGCCCCGCCAGTTGCAGCGTGGCGGGCAGAAAATAGAGCAGATCCGGCAGCACCGGTTTCTGTGTGGCATAAGAGATACCAAAATCCAGATGCAGCGCGTCAGACAGCCAGTGAAAGTACTGGGTCATGACCGGCTTATCGAGACCAAGAAGCTCGCGGGCACTTTCCACTGCCTGCGGGGTCGGCGGAATTTTGGATAACCGCAGATAATCCAGCGCGGGGTCAGACGGCCCCAGGCGCAGGATCAGGAAGATAAACAGCGAGGTGCCGAACAGCATCGGGATCAGCAGCAGCACCCGCCGGAAAATAAATCGCATCATAATCGCAGACCTGTTACTTCGCAGCCGGTGTCAGCTGGTCAAACGGGATCTCATTCGACATTGCGCTGAACGGCACATCGCCGATTTCCGGTTTTGCCACCGCAATGGCGGTGATGTAAGTCAGCGGCAGATAAACCGCTTCTTCGTGCAGACGGGTCAGGATGTCGTGATACAGTGCGTGGCGCTGTTTTTCATCCGTGGTGGTCAGCACCTGAGTGATTTTGGCATCGATCTCTGCTTTATCCGCCAGTCCCTGCTGTGCCTGGTAATCGGCATGGGACGGAATACGCATGGAACTGACAAACGCGTGCGGGTCAAACGGCGCACCCCAGGTGCCGTTGAAAATCATCCCGAAACGACCATCTTTCTGGCGCGAGTAGATACTGCTTTCCTCTTCCCCGACCAGCTTCACATCAATCCCGGCGCGGCGCAGATCGGCCTGAACCACTTCAGAAATCGACTTCGCCACCGCATCGGTACCGACAAAATTCAGCTCCACCACCAGCGGCTCGCCATCTTTTTCACGGATACCGTTTTCGGTTTTCGCTTTCCAGCCGGCATTTTCCAGCAGGGATTTCGCTTCCTCAACGTTATAGGCATACGGAGTTAAACCCGCGTCTGCATACGGTACATTTTCGGAGAAAAGGGTGTCCGCTTTTAATTGCGTGCCATACAGTACCTTTTCAATCATTTTATCTTTATCAACCGCGTGATTAATGGCTTTACGCACGGCTACATCACGGGTCGGACCGGTTTTGGTATTGATAGCCAGTACCAGTGATTCCAGTGGCGCTGAGAGTTTGGTGGTATAGCCCGGCATATTTTTAAAGCGCTGATAGGTGTCCGGATAAATAATGCCGTCCGTGCCATATAATAAATCCACCTCACCGGCTTCAAATGCCACGGCACGGGTATTCGGATCCGGAATCACTTTAAACGTGACGGATTCATACACCGGCTTTTTACCCCAGTACAATTCGTTGCGGATAAATTCATCTTTCTCGCTCAGACGGGATTCCGTTAATACCCACGGGCCGGTACCAATCGGTTTAATAATGCCGTCTTTGGTGCCGCCGTCTTTAAACTGTGACGGTGCAATAAAGCGGAACGGACGCGGCAACGCCAGCTCCTGTAAAATAGGATAGTAAGCATCTTTCAGGGTAATTTTTAACTGATTCGGGGCGACATCCTCAACCGCCGTAATCTGATTGGCCAGTTCAAGCCAGGCGTGGCGTTCACGGTTTGCCAGAATGGCATCAAAGTTTGCTTTAGCCGCAGCGGCATCAAATATCTCACCGTTGGAGAATGTCACATCATCACGTAATGTGAAAATATAGGTTTTGCCGTCATCCGATACCGTCCATGATTCCGCCAGCCAGGGCTTTACGGTTCCGTCATTCATATAACGGACCAGCGGCTCATACACCATGGTTTGTCCGGCCATCTGATTCGGCGCGTACTGATGCGGATTCAGCGGCCCCACATTCACCGGCCAGGCAAAATTTAAATGCGGATCGGCAAACGCGGTATTTAGCGACCCGGCCACAAGCGCCGCAGACAATAATAAAGAACGGACAACGTTACGCATATTTCACTCCTGATGTACCACAGACAAATAAATAAAAAAGTCAGAAACCGGTTATTAAAATAATGCAGTTTCAATATATAAGAGTCTGTTGCGTAATTATGTACTCCCCCTGAGTACTTATTCTGAAAAAAAAGATAAACTCCGGTTATTTTCAGTACTGACGGGTTTTTCAGGAAACCGGAGGCTGTTATTGCGTGAGTTACCTGTTTATTGTCCGCAGATCGGAAAAAGTGATAACCACACGCTTTATCCGGTAAAAGCTGCAAAAAAGTGCCAATCCCGCTATACTGGCGGCCGCACTGAAGACAGTGCACCTGAACACGGGCAAATATCACCTCATCGTGTGACGATTTGCTGCTCCCCATTGTGAAAATCTGAGAGTCTCATTATGTCATTACCTTCATGTCCGAAATGTAATTCTGAATACACCTATGAAGATGGTGCAATGTATGTGTGCCCTGAATGTGCCCACGAGTGGAATGATGCCGAACCGGCAGCAGAAAGTGATGAGCTGATTGTCAAAGATGCCAACGGTAATTTACTGGCGGACGGTGATGCCGTGACAGTCATTAAAGATCTGAAAGTCAAAGGCAGCTCATCCATGCTGAAAATCGGCACAAAAGTCAAAGGTATCCGTTTAGTGGAAGGTGACCACAATATCGATTGTAAAATCGACGGCTTTGGCCAGATGAAACTGAAATCCGAGTTTGTGAAAAAGAACTGATTGCCTGATATAAGATTGCTGACAAAATCCCGGCCTGTTTTTTCCCGGACTTTGCCAACAATCTGAGGCTCCGCCATACCGGCGGAGCCGCTTTTATTTTTCTGTTCTGTTTAAATACTCGCAATCGCTGATAATAATCAGATAGATTATTTATTGCTTTATTTCATCCGGTTTCCTTTTGTACCGGGAGGGTACGGATAATCCATATTCCGGAACAGATTCCGCCGTATAAATATCCGCTTTTCCCCGGACGCATTCGCGGTATGAACGCGTATCCGGACAGTCAGCAAAAAACCAGCTGACCGGTGTCTGTAAAACGTCAGCCGCCCTGACCAGCAGGCTGACATTAATCTGGCTGCATCCCCGCTCATAACGCGAGAACTGCTGCTGGCTGATCCCGAGATGATCTGCCAGGCGGCTGCCGGACCAGCCCAGTTCTTTCCGCTTGCGGAAGATCCGGTAGCCGACAGATTTATTCACGGTTAAATCAGTATCTTCTGTAATCATATTTCAGTCTCCTTCCGGGCTCACAATGCTGCCGGGTTCCGCAGCACCATGAAAGAAAATAAGAAATTACGGCATAACAAGAATGATGGATCCGGACCCTTCAAAAGCCCCGGGGGCAACCCGTCCGTTCACTTTCAGTACCGATTTCACATCCACCTGAGTCGCACCACCGGCCGGGACATGAATGGGCGCACCCCGCTCGCCGGGATTGCCGTTAAGATAAAGATCCGCATACAGGCTGTTATCCGGTCGCAGCGGGACACGACCGCTGTCTGAGCCGGAGGCGATCACGAGGATATCCATATCCAGATTGCAGGTGACGGTGATATTTTGATTGCGGGCCGCATCCGGCAGACTGACTTCATCAATATCCCCGTAATCCAGAATCACTGAGCCGCTGGTTACCTCACAGGCCCCCACCGGCGGCGGCGCGATACCGCACAATGATCCCGGCAGCAGACGACCGTTCTTCGACCAGCCGCCTGATGCGGATTCATAGAACAGCCCCACACACTCCTGATTAGAATTCAGCGATGGCCCTCTGTGTTCTGCTTTTCCCTGATAAGGCAGCGAGATAGTGTTCAAAACCGCATCGCGCACTTCCGCCAGCGTTTTCAGCTTTTCCACGCGGACAATGGATTTGGTGGAGGAGCCGGGAGAACCATCCACATCGTGTTTGTGGTTGATATTGATCCAGCAGACAGACCAGCCGTAGCAGGGATTAGGGGCGGAAGGGTCTTCCGGATCCCAGCGTTCGATAATGTAGGTGTAAACCGCATCCGTCGGTTTCCCTGAGGATTCCGTGATATAAGAGAAGATGGATGCCCCCGCCGAAGCGGACCAGAGCAGCGCAACCGCCACTGTTATTTTGATAAATCTGTTCATAGCGAGTCCCGGTTACCCGTCAGTCATAATTAAGATGAAATGTCGCAATGGCACTGAACGGCCCGCGTTTAATGGTTTTGTTTGCCAATGCATCCGGTTCGCCCTGCACATAGGCACGGAAATTCAGCAGTGTCAGTCCGTCATTCAGCGTGATCTGCGGTGACACTTCATTGACCGCCAGCGCCGTGCCGTCCGCATTTTCCAGCCCGACCGCAATGCCTTCCGCCTGACTGCCCGGGCTTATCGCCAGCGCGCCGCTGATAAACGGGTTCTCATCCCCGGCAAACATCACCGTCACCCGCTTGCCGATGGAGGTGTCACACGCCGAGAGCCGGATCCGGAAATCCTTTGAGGGTGTCCGCTGATAGGCGTACAGGTTTTTATCAGGGATATTGCCGAACGGCAGTTCCACGGTTTCATCCCCCGGATGTATCGTGCAGGGGTCATCCACCAGCGTGCCGTGAAAATACAGGTTGTCAGGGACAGCCCCGGCATCCGCACCCGGCAGTGATAACAGAAGCACACCGCAGGTACTGATAAAAAAGCGCCTTACTGTTTCATTCATTGCCTTGCTCCTACTGATATTCCGCCAGCAGTGTGGCGGTCACATCAAATGCACCTTCCGGCAGTGTGCTGCCCGGCCGTTTTACCGGCACCGCCTGAATCACCGGCGGGTTATCCGGTGATACCGCAATGCGTTTGTTGAGCGTGAACGGTTTTCCGTTCTGCGTCAGGTGGATCGCCAGGTCGGGGATGTTGGTCTGTAAAGCCGCATCATCAAACCCGCTGACCGGGCCGGTGACCGATAATCCCAGATCCCAGCCTTTGTTATTGTCCTCACACACCAGGGTGTAATTGACCGCCCGGGTGTAATTGACACCATCCACTTTATGCACGCCGACGTTGTCACCGAAAAACACATCGATCACGCCGTTGTCACTGATTGTGCAGGCGGGCGGCACCAGCAGAGTGCCAAACAGCTTCATGTTCGGAGCGGCTGCGCTGCCCGCTGCGGCACACAGCAGCAGTATCAGTAACCGCCGGTAATGTTTTGCCATGTTCAGGCTCCTTACTGATAATCCAGTTCCAGTGTTGCCACCGCCGAGAAATCCCCGCCGGTCAGCACCGCCGTCATATCACGGACAGGTACCGCTTCCAGCGCCGGAAAGACCGGATAAGTAAATTTCACTTTCTCACCGGGATTGAGCTGCCGCCCCTGATAAAGCATGCGCACCCCCAGCCCGGCGATTTCGGTCTGCAGTAATCCGGCATCAAACCCGGCGGTATTGCCGGTGATAGCCAGCGTCATGGCATTGGTTGGCATCTTTGTGCACTCCGCGGTGTAATTGACCGGCTGTTTGTAGCGCTGACCGTCAATGCGGGTGCTCATCACCTCCCCGAAATCCACCAGGATGGTATTGCCGTTGTTGATGACACACGGCGGCGGCGCAATCACATTGCCGCGGATAGTGATATAGGTGATCCCGGGCACGCCCCGGATACCGGATACCCGTTCCGGCAGTGCAGCCGCACTTCCCGAAGAGATACAGAGCACAACCGCCAGTGTCCGCCGGAGGAAACGCTGTTTTCTGATCCGCTCATCCATGGTTTATCCCCTGTCTGCTCAGTTACCGGCTGCCGTTTTTGTCACACGGCACTCTGTGCCGCTGCAACTGAACTGCAACTGCGGACGGCCGCCGTAGTCATTGATATAACTCAGCACCGGCGCACTGCCGAGCGCAGATGCACTGAGACCGAGAGTGCCCTGACTTTTCGGTGCCACCATCAGCGGGGAGAACCCGTTCAGGCTTTTGCCGCCCAGCCCGCTGAGCGCATCGACAATCGTCACGTAATACGCGGTCGGGTTATGGACTTCATAGTGATCACCACGGCGCGTCAGAGTGATTTTTTCCTGCCACGGATTCGTCAGATCCGTCTGTGAGGCATAGATGGCTTCCGGGCGGTAAAACAGTTTGATCCGGGTTTGCAGAGCAATTTGCAGAACGTTCTGCCGGTTGCTGCGCGGCGGAATTTCCCGCAAATTGAAATAGAAGACACTTTCCCTGTCCTGCGGCAGAGCGGCGATCGGCGGTAACGCCTGAATTTTTACCTGACTTTTATCACCCGGCTCAATCCGCTGCACCGGCGGCAGAACCACCAGCGGCGACGACATTTTTTCTCCGTTCTGATCCTCAATCCATCCCTGCGCCAGATACGGCAGCTCTTTATTCAGATTGCTGACATTCAGGCTGACCGATTTTTCCGCCCCGTTGAAAATGACACGGGTTCTGTCCAGCGCGATAGCGGCATGAGACTGTGCTGAGGCCAGCAATACAGCGGCAACAGCCAGAACAGAGAGACGGGTGTGTTTAACTGACATCATAATGAATCACTCATTTCGTTACGTGTGGAAGGTACCGGATCTGCCCGGCCTGTGATATTCAGCCATTTCCCCTGCTGCGGGCGGTCAGCCGGCGGCGGGGAAGACGGCAGCGCAACCGGCTGCGGTTTTTCCGGGACGGGTTGCGGCTCTGCGCCGCAGGTCAGCAACAGGGTGTACAGCGCCTGTCCCGGTGCAAGTTCCGGTACCGTCATGCGGCACGCGGCCTCACTGCCGCGCCGCAGCGTCAGAATATCCCCGCTGTTGATACCGCTGAGATACACCTGCCCGCCATCATTGACGATCCCCAGTTCGCGGTTATCCGCCGAGGTCACCACAGCACCGAACGGTGGTTCACTACCGTCCGCCAGGCGGATAGCCGCCATGGCTTTTTGTCCTGACAGCACATCAAACCGGCGATAGCCGATAGCGCCTTCGGTCAGCGTCAGCTGCTGAACAGAGCGGCGTGCTTCCGCATTTTCCGGCAGTTTGTTGATATCGATGGCGGCACTATTGCGGAAGTAATTATTCATATCCGGCAGAACGGCTTTCCCGAAGCGGTTGGTATAGCTGAGTGCCCCGGTGCTTCTGACCGGCACATCCGCTACGCCGCCGGTATCCACCAGCAGACGGGCGCTGCCCGGCATATTGATGCGGTGGAATGCCCCGCCCTGCGGTGTCATCGTCACCCCGCCCTGAAGCGAGAGCGATGCCGAGGTATATTCTCCGTCAATATGTCCGGCACTGGCGGTGACCAGCGCGCTGTCGGCATAGTGCATGTAATAGCCGTCAACGGAGGCTTTGCCGTTGCTGCTCAGACCGGTGCCGAGGCGGTAACTGTTGTTATCATCCGGACGATCGTAATAACTGACATTATGGGAATTACCATGACGGTTGATCATGCTGTTGTAGCTGACCGTGGCGCGATCCCCCAGCGGCATGCTGATATTGAGATATACCCCGTCATCATTCTTATCCTGATATTTATTGCGGTAAGCAGATAAGCTGATATTGATGTTCTTATAACTGCCGATATCCATGTACTTCGCCAGCGACAGGTTATAGTTGTCGTTATCCGGCCGGTTCCAGTAAGTCTGGTGGCTGTAGTTCAGATAAGTGCTCAGCCCGATATCCGGGAACTGCTTGCTGAACATGATGGTGTACAGCTCTTTATTGTTATCCGCGCGGTTATCGCTGTAGCGGCGATCCAGATACTGATTCATGCTCATAAAGTCGCGTTCGGAGAAACGGTATCCGGCGAAGGTGACCTGACTGTCCAGTTCCTCAAACCGTTTGGAGTAACTCAGGCGGTATGAGCCGCCGCGATACTGTTTGTCTTCCTGCGGCAGACGGGCAAAAGATTGGGTGGCATCAAAAGAGATGGCCCCGAAGGCCATCAAATCACGACCAACACCAAGAGAAACAGCGTTATAGTCCCCGGCAACCAGGGAGCCGCCGTACAATGACCAGCCGTTACTGATCCCCCACGAGAATTCCCCCATACCAAAAACAGGGCCTTTCCCGTGGCGGCCGATTTCGGACGGCTGCCCGGCGGCAAGTTTGTACTGAACCCGGCCCGGGCGGGTCAGGTAAGGAATACTGGCGGTATCCATCTGAAATGACTGTACAGAGCCATCCTGCTCTTCCACCCGGACATCCAGTTTGCCGCTGACCGCATCATTAATATCCTGAATACGGAACGGTCCCGGCGCGACCAGAGTTTCATAAATCACCCGTCCCTGCTGACTGACGGTAATTTTGGCATTGGTTTTCGCCACTCCCGTCACTTCCGGCGCATAGCCGCGCAGATTCGGCGGCAGCATATTGTCATCAGTGACCAGATTGACCCCGATATAGCGGAAGTTGTCGAAAATATCCGAGCGCGAGAAGGTTTCCCCCATCGTCAGTTTTGCCTGTAATGAGGCAATCGCCCGGTAGAGATAGGTCTGGCTCCATGTCCAGTTATGTTCGGAGCGATCCCCGGAACCGGTGGTGTGACGGAGATTGGCCTGCCAGTCGGCACGGACACGCCAGACCCCGAGGTTTGCCCCGGCAGTCCCGTTCCCGGTGACCTGCTGTGTCTGTTTGCCCTGTGCCGGGTCATTAATACCGGCATTCACGTTGTAATCAAACAGTACGCCGGAAATCCCCTCATCCCAGCGGGAAGGCGGATCCCAGTTAGCGGCGGTGTATTCCAGATAAGCCTGCGGCAGTGTCAGGATAAGCTCACTGTCCGCCAGTTTCGGTGACACCGACATACCGGGCAGTGACGCGGTATCCAGACATTTGCCGTCATTCCACCAGCGCATGCGTTCTGTCCACGCCGGTTTCAGCCCGGCCTGTGCCATCAGTTCCGGAGATAAACAGGCAACACTGCCTTTCGGATCATCCGGCGGCGCAATATAGGAGACCGGATAACTATCAGGTAACTCACTGTTATTCACCCGGATAAAAAAGTCGTAGGTGCCGGGCATGATATAACCGGCACGGGAAAAATCGGACAAATCAATATTCTGTTTATCGTTAACATCGAGAATATCAGTATTAAATTCAACATCCTGATTATCCGGATAAGCTGCCTGCGGGATACCGGTCAGAATAAATGAAATCAGCACTGTCAGTCTCCGGCGGGAGACGGTACTCAGCGGAATTACCATAATGGATCCAGTCAGCTCGGTTTAATAATATTCCAGCTTGAAACCCACTGTTGCCCGGTAATAACCGGACTGAAGTTCATCACTGTTTTTCACGAGACGCGCCTGATATCGCAGCGCCATATTATTGAGATCAATATCTGCGGGCGGTAAGGGTTTGCCGGGAACCGCCTCATTCCCGTTGCGGTCTGAAATCGATAAGGATGCCCCTTTGCCGGAGCCGGTCAGCTGAAAACGTCCGTCCTGCTCAGCGCCCTCAAACGTGACCCGGAAACGGAGATTATCCGCCGTACCGCCTTTCACCGGCTGTACGGTGCATTCCGTCAGCCTGATCCAGAAATAGTCTGCGGGTCCCTGCCCTTCATCACGCAGCTGCGGAACGGAAACATCGGTCAGCGCCACGGCCTGCTCACGGCTGGCGGTGGAAATCGTACAGACCGGCTCAAGGATTGTGCCCTGCATCTGCACCGCACCGAAACGCAGACTGGTTTTTGCATCCTGTTTCATTTCGCCTGCTGCTGGATAAGCGGAAAAACACACTATTGTTATCAGCACTCCCTGAGAGATGACTCTGCTCACCATTTCCTGCCTCCGCTGAACACACACAACTGAAAAGCGGCACGGCTCATCCCTGAACCGCACCGGCATTAATTACTGATAAGTCAGTGCGAATGTCGCGATAGCGGTGAAGTCACCCGGAACAGCGGCTTCAGCAGAAGAACCCTGTAAATACGCCGCGAAGTTCAGATCGTTATTACCATCACGCAGTGCCTGTGCCGCGCTTGGGGTGCCTAATTTGATCTGTTTTCCGCCCGCATCGGTAATAACAACGGCTGCGTTTTTGGCGATCCCTTCAATACCCAGGGAACCGGCCAGAATATCAGCGGCCTCAGAACCGGTGAATGTGGTCTGTACTGTTTTGTAGGTTTCTGTTGTGCAATTCTCTAATGCGATTTTAAAATCACGGGAATTACTGCGGCCGCCGTCTTTCAGTGCGGCAGTGGAGATCTGGCCTAACGGAACAGTCTGGTTTTCGGTATCAGGTGTAATAGAGCAAGGTGCGTCAATAATTGAGCCGGTGAATTTAACAGTACCGTGTCCCTGATCAGCAGCAGACGCCGCACCTGCAACCACAGACATACCAAAGCCCAGCACTAATGCTAATTTATTCAAAGTCATGTTATTTCCTATATTACGTTCTGCTTTTTTGATATTAAAAATAACGCGGTCACACGCGGAAATATGAAACCGCGCGGCGTTATCGTTATTTGATGAATATGTCTGTTCCGTTATGCGGATATATAAAAAAACGGGACAAAATACATCAAATTGTCCCGTTAAGAATGAATCGCTGTTATCGTAAAAAAATGAAGAAAGCTGTTCTTTTTTATCACGTAAAACAGGTGAATATCACGTTTCTACCCTTCTCTGTTTTTAAGCCCTGTAAAAAATAATGACAGCCCTGAAGCAGACAGCCGCCACCCGGCAGAATAAAATATTAACCTTTTAAAAATTAATGAGTTATGTGTTGATAATTTGACTAACCCATCAGTATTTGACTAAGGTGAAACCTTTAGTGATAATTACAAACAATTTGATGTATTTTGTCTTTTTTTAAATTGAGAATATTTACCTCTTTACAGAAGTCTTAAACTGATCGCTCTCAGATTAAAAAAGGCCAATTCCTGATTGGTTTTTATGAATATATTGTCAATACGTAAACACTTTGTAGTACTTTCTTTCCTGTCCGTTGTCTTTATTCATTTTTATTACTTGCTATAGTGATATCTCTGGTTTTTATGAAATTATCGGACAATAAACAGGAATAAATCATGGACAAACGTAAGTTTCTGACCCGTTATGAAGTTGACGCCATCCTGAAAGAAGCCGGGAAAAGCCGGTATGCCGAACGGAATTACTGCATGATTTTAATGTGCTATCTGCACGGTTTCCGCGTCAGTGAATTATGTCATCTGTCACTTTCTGATATTGATCTGGACAGCCGCCTTATTTATGTCCGGCGTCTGAAAGGCGGGCTTTCCACCACACAACCGCTTATCGATGTTGAATATAATGCGCTGGTCGCCTGGCTGAATATCAGAAATACCTGGCGTAACCGGGATTTGGAGTGGGTATTTTTATCGCAGAAAAGCGGGGCAATTTCCCGTCAGCAGGTGCATACCTTATTAAAACAGTACGGCAAGGCTGCCAATATTTCCGTGGCGCCGCATCCGCATATGCTGCGCCATGCCTGCGGCTATTCCCTTGCGGATCTCGGCCGTGATACCCGTCTGATTCAGGATTATCTGGGGCACCGGAATATTTCTCATACTGTTATTTATACCGCCAGTAATTCAAAACGTTTTCAGCAAATCTGGGATCCTCTCCGCGGATAATCCGGTAACCCGTCTCTGAACTTTCTCTGTTCCCGAAAACAGGCATTATTTCCCGCTGTTATTATGTTGTTCCTGTGATTATCCGGTCACCGCTCAGATCTTCGGGCGGGTTATTATTTTTCCGGGTACAGAGTGTGTAACATAGCAGTGCATGTAAACGGAAAAATAAAGAGGAATATGTGAAGAAAAAAATCATTCTTGACTGCGATCCCGGCCATGATGATGCCATCGCACTCTTACTTGCTTACGGTAATCCGCAGATTGATCTGCTGGCGGTCACCACGGTGGTCGGCAATCAGACACTGGAGAAAGTGACACGCAATGCACTGGCGGTTGCCCGTATTGCCGGGATTACCGGTATTCCGTTTGCGGCGGACTGCTATGTCCCGCTGATCCGGGAGATTGAAACCGCACCGGATATTCACGGCGATTCCGGTCTCGACGGGCCGGTTTTACCGGAGCCGGTACTGGCTTTGGATCCGCGCCATGCAGTGCAGCTGATCATTGATACCATTATGGCGCATCCGCCGAAAACCATTACCCTGGTGCCGACGGCGGGGCTGACCAATATTGCGCTGGCCGCCCGGCTGGAGCCGCGGATTGTTGACAGGGTCAAAGAGGTGGTGCTGATGGGCGGCGGCTATCACACCGGTAACTGGAGTGCGGTTGCGGAATTCAATATCAAAATTGATCCCGAAGCGGCACACATTGTGTTTAATGCGGGCTGGCCGCTCACGATGGTAGGGCTGGATTTGACACATCAGGCACTGGCAACCCCGGAAGTTATCAGTAAAATCGCGGCTGTCGGCACAGCACCGGCGCAGTTTGTGCTCGAACTGCTGGAATTCTTCGGCACCATGTACAAAAGCGCTCAGGGGTTTGATTACCCGCCGGTACATGACCCCTGCGCAGTTGCGTATGTGATCGACCCGTCCGTCATGACTACCCGCAAAGTGCCGCTGGACGTAGAGCTGACCGGTACACTGACGCTCGGTATGACCGTTGCGGATTTCCGGGCACCGCCTCCTGCGGATTGTCTGACACAAGTCGCCGTAAAACTGGATCATACCCGCTTCTGGGATTTGGTCACGGATGCCCTGCGCCGGATCGGAGATGTCCGGGTCGCGTGACCCTGCAGATGTGCCGGTTCGCCGGCACAATATATAAAACAATCTGATCGTTACCCCTTCCGGCGGTAAAGCACAATCATCAAAAATATTATTCACATTCCCTTACATTCCGTCTTAATTAATCATAAGCACAAAATGAATAAATAAAAAACCCAAAATCACATCAATAGTTAAATGTTTTATCCTGATATGAACTATTATTACAGCGTTCGAACAAATTCTTATTGGTGATTTGTCTGTGTCGATTCAAATTACAAGCAATAAGCCAAAAAAGGAGGCAACCGCCTCCTTTTTTACCGTCTGAAGAAAAGTAAAATAATAATACTTACTGCCATGACAGTTTTTTAAGTGATTATTTCACTGATCTTCAAATATAAAAAAAGGAGGCTTTCGCCTCCTTTTTTATTATATGTTCTCTGAATTAAATCAGAACTGGTAAACTAAACCTAAGCCCAGTACGTTGTCGGTGTTGATACCGGCCTGACGGGTGAACTCATTTTCGTCTAACAGGTTAATTTTGTAGTCGATCAGCGCAGACATGTTTTTGTTGAAGTAGTAGTACGCACCTAAATCAACATATTTCACCAGATCCTGGCTCTCGCTCTGACCATAGGTATGGTTCAGGTTTTTACCTTTAGACTGCAGGTAAGCGATGGACGGACGCAGACCGAAATCGAACTGATACTGAGCCACTAACTCGATGTTCTGAGTTTTGTTAGCGGTCTGAGCCATATCGCTGTCGCCGTTACCGTTGATGCCATTACCATAATAGGTCATGTTACGGGTTTCACCGTAAACGGCTGCCAGGTATACGTTGTTTGCATCGTATTTAGCACCGAAGTTCCATGCTTCTGCACGGTCACCCAGCGCACCGCTTGCCAGGTTGTCTTTCTGACCCTGCGGACGTGCGGAGCTTGAATACGCACCACCAACACTCACACCCCAGCCGATGTCATACGCAGCGGAGAGGCCGTAACCGTCGCCGTTAGCTGTTTTATCGTAGCTGTAAGCGTCGTTAATGTGGGTACCGCGGTTTGCGATAGAGTTATCGTCGTTCGCGCCCTGATACTGTAATGCGAAGTTCAGGCCGTCAACGTAACCGAAGAAATCAGAGTTACGGTAAGTCAGCAGGTTTGCAGCACGACCGGTCATGTAGACGTCGGTCTGGGTCATGGTGTCGTTACCGAAGATTGGCAGCACATCGGTCCATGCGTTGGTGTCATAGATAACACCGTAGTTACGGCCATAGTCCAGTGAACCGAACTCAGCGAATTTCAGACCCGCGTAAGCTAAACGAACCTGGTTTTTGTTTTCGCCTTCAGTGCCGTTGGTTTTGATTTCGTTTTCGAAACGACCAAAGCCGGTTAATTGATCAGTGATCTGAGTTTCACCTTTCAGACCGATACGGAAACGGGAGTCATCACCGTTCTGGCTGTCGCCATAGTGGTCATTGTCGCTGAATAAATGACGAACATCGACTTTACCGTACAGATCCAGTTTATTACCGTCTTTGTTATAAATCTCTGCCGCGTTTGCAGCGCCGCTTAATGCAACAAGCGGGACTAATACAGCTAATAATGTCTTTTTCATTTTATATTCCTATTATATTAACCACTACTCTCTGACTCTATTGACATAAAGCCTTGTAGATTATTCACCCTGAAAGTTCATATTACAACACGATCACAGCCCGGGACGGAGTTAAATAGCAAGATATGTCAAAAAAAGCACTTATTGCATCCATAATGTGACAAACAGTGTCAAACGCAAAGCATTTATTGTTAAACAATAGCCACAAAAAGCGCACGAATCGCTAATCCTGACGATCCCATTAGTGGTAGACGATATATTTGACGATTAACAGTATCGTTAAAATAATACGAATAAATCATTCAAAATTTTTAAATTAAAACGCGGTGAAAATAAACAAAAAAACCGGTTTATTTTGCATAAACCGGCTTAAGGAAAAAAAACATCAGATTAGTTTATGTCATATACGGTAATGATGCTTATCCAGCCCGTATTTTTTCATGCGCAGATAGAGTTTCTTACGCGGGATTTGCAGATATTCGGATACATCGTTAATCCGCCCCTGATGGATATTCAGCGCTTCAGTGATAATCTGCCGCTCATAGCTCTCCACCCGCTGATCCAATGCAGGGGGGGCGACGGACGGCAGCAGCGGGTTCGCGGTATCGCCCATCGGCATAATTCCGACCGCATACAGCTCCGCCGCATTCGCCAGTTCACTGACATTGCCCGGCCAGTGCCGCCGGGTCAGTTTTTTCACCAGCGGTTCCGCGAGGTTAGGCAACGGATGATTCAGACGGGAACAGGCCTGTTCCAGATAATAGCGGAATATCGGTGCAATATCGGCTTTGCGCTGGGACAGCGGCAGACAGGCAATCTGTGTCATCGAGAAACAGTAATAGAGTTCGGCAATAATCTTCTGCTGTTTGGTCAGCATAATCAGCGGTGTGTCAGCGATCCCGATCAGGCGGAATGTCCGCTGCTCCTGACGGATATGCTGTACCAGCCAGCGCTGCTGGCTGAGCGGTATCAGATCGATATTTTTGATCACCAGTGTGCCGTCCGTCACTTCATCCAGCCAGGCATCCAGCGGGATCGCTTCATCACTGAGCAGGGTTTTGATCACCAGCGGCCCGCGTTTATTGCTGCTGATCTGATGCAGGTAACGCGCCAGATAGGTGCGGCCGCTCCCCGGCTCGCCGTGCAGAAAAACCGCTGCATGGGTTTCTGCCAGTCCGCGCAGCTGCTGACGGACATGTTCTGTCCATTCACTCTCTCCGGCAAGATTCAGTGTCAGCTGCTCTGAACTCCAGCGGCGCTGGGTGACCCGCTGCCTGCGGGCAGCCAGGGCTTTTTCTGTCAGGGTCAGCAGATGCTCCGGATCCACCGGTTTCTGCAGAAAATCCCATGCCCCCTGTTTGACGGCTTCCACGGCCATCGGCACATCGCCGTGACCGGTGATCAGCAGTACCGGCAGATATTTGTCTTTTTCCAGAAATAACGCCATCAGATCGATACCGGAGCATCCCGGCATACAAACATCACTGAGCACAATGCCGCACCAGTCGCGGTGAACCAGCTCTTTTGCCGCCAGCGGGTCATGACAGGCATAAACACGATATCCGGCCTGCGCCAGCAGCATGCAGTAAGCTTCCAGCACATCCGTATCATCATCAATTAGTAAGATATCGTAATTGTCATCAAGCATATTCAGTTACCTTTTTAAAACTCAGGATCACACATCCGTTACCGGTCAGTGTGGATGCGATCCGCAGACTGCCACCCAGCTGCTGCATGATCGAACTGCTGACCGACAGGCCGATCCCGAGACCGATTTCTTTACTGGTAGTAAAGGGTTTCATCAGTGAATCCGCCAGTTCTATCGGCCAACC
>OCAE01000363.1_pt1 | contig 30910 bp, 24 predicted proteins | sample 1495581 | NCBI WGS metagenome assembly OCAE01 (sample SAMEA2580278, study PRJEB22360) | human gut metagenome | biome: human gut; feature: human-associated habitat; material: faeces | place: Denmark | collected 2008/2010 | reverse complement strand
TCACGCGGCAGCCGCGGCTCCGCGGCGGCGTATTGCCGCCGTATTTAGCCGATGCCGGGATATAAAGCAGAGACAGACTGCCCTCCGGCCACTGCTGTCCGTCAGTTTTCAGGTTCAGCAGATCCGGGATATTAAACAGCCAGCCTTCCCCCTGGCGGCGCATCTGCACCAGCAGATCCTGAACTTCCAGGGTGTGCGTGTCCTTACCGACCAGCCAGTCCGCCTCACCGGAGTTCAGTCTGACCAGGCCCCGGGTTATTGTCCCCTTCTCCACCGTCATCCACCCGGCCAGGCTGAAACCGGCCTTGTTCAGCCCGGTGTTATCGCGCAGCCAGCGGCTGAACCACGGTGTCATATCAATATCATCCGCCTGGAGATAGACCGTTCCCTCATCCAGCAGACCGTTAACATCACGCAGATCCAGACGCACCTGCAGCCAGCCGCGCGGGTTATTCACCGAGGAGAGACTGATCTCCCCCTGGGCGCGGTGGCGTTTGCTCTGATTGAGCCATGACAGACGGGAAACCAGCAAAGTGGCGGGATCGCCGGACGGTGTAAGAAAACGGATTTCACTGTCGCGCAGATCAAAATTATCAAAGCGCTCCAGCCAGAGTCCGGACAGAGCATCATCCGTTTCAATGCTGCTGCCGTCACTGCTCAGCGGCTGTTTGTAATCCAGCGTCATATGCCAGAATGTCAGATCGCGGAAACTGACCTGAAAACGGAACAGTGTCCGCCAGATATCCAGAGATAGGTCGATTTTTTCAGCTGAAATGTCTGCGTCCGGGGCAGTAACCGTCAGGTCACGAAGTGTCAGCGCCGGGCCGAATCCCTGCCAGCGGCCGCTGATTTCCCCGATTCTGACCGTGGCACCGGTCATCTGCGAGAGTTTTTGTTCGATCTGCGGGCGGTATTCATTAATCTGAGGCAACAGATAGCGCAGACCGCCGAGCACCAGTGCCGCAGCAATCACGATTACAATCACACATGTCAGTAAAATCCCGGGCAGTCGCCTCACTGGCTCTCCTTCTCCTGCAGCTGTCAAGGCCGGCGGAACCGGATATCCGCTTATATCCGGCAGTATACCGCCAATGAATTACATCATAACGACATCAAAATGTTCCTGACTGTAGAGCGGTTCGGCGCGAACCTGAACCTGTTTACCGACAAAAATCTCCACCTCTGCCAGTGCGTGGGATTCATCCCCCTGCAATGCCTCAGTCACTGCCGGTGAGGCATAGACGAGGAAGCGGTCAACATCCAGCAGGTGGTGCACGCGGACAATTTCACGCAGAATTTCATAACAGACCGTTTCCACCGAGCGGACACTGCCGCGCCCCTGACAGGTCGGGCATTTCTCGCACAGGACATGTTCAAGGCTCTCCCGCGTGCGCTTGCGGGTCATCTCCACCAGCCCGAGCTGAGAAAAACCGTTGATGGTGGTTTTCACACGATCTTTGGCCAGCGCCAGCTCCAGCGAGCTCAGTACCCGGCGGCGGTGGTCATCATCGATCATATCAATGAAATCAATGATAATGATACCACCGAGGTTACGCAGACGTAACTGCCGTGCAATCGCCTGTGTGGCCTCGATATTGGTATTGAAAATGGTTTCTTCCAGATTACGGTGCCCGACAAACGCGCCGGTGTTGATATCGATGGTGGTCATCGCCTCGGTCTGGTCGATAATCAGGTATCCGCCTGACTTCATTTCAACCTTGCGCTCCATCGCCCGCTGAATTTCATTTTCAGTATCGTAGAGGTCAAAAATCGGCTGACTGCCCTGGTACAACTCCAGTTTGGCGGTCATTTCCGGGATGTAATCATCCACAAATTCCTGTAACTCTTTGAAGCTCAGCCGGGAATCAATCCGGATGCGGTCGAGTGACTCACCGGCAAAATCCCGCAGAATGCGGTGCGCCAGCGCCAGTTCACCGTAGATTTTGGTGCGGGTGGTATTGCGTTTTTTGCGCTGGATAACTTTGGTCCACAACCGGCGCAAAAACGCGGCATCAGAGGTCAGTTCTTCTTCCCCGACGCCTTCCGCCGCTGTGCGGATAATAAAACCGCCGTCCTCATCACAATAACCCGCCACAATATTTTTCAGGCGCTCACGCTCTTCTTCACTCTCAATGCGCTGGGAAACCCCGACATGAGACGCACCCGGCATAAATACCAGGTAGCGGGAAGGCAGCGTGATATCGGTGGTCAGACGCGCGCCTTTGGTACCCAGCGGATCTTTGACCACCTGTACAATAAGATCCTGCCCCTGATGGACCAGTTCCCCGATATCACGGGTGCGGAATTTCTCTTTTTCATCCCCGGAAATACATTCCGTGTGCGGAATAATATCCGAGGCATGCAGAAAGGCTGCTTTATCCAGGCCAATATCGATAAAGGCCGCCTGCATTCCGGGCAGCACCCGGCTCACACGCCCTTTATAGATATTGCCGACGATGCCGCGTTTAGCCTCGCGCTCAATATGAATTTCCTGAAGGATCCCGCCGGTAATATAAGCGACCCGTGTTTCAGACGGGGTCACGTTGACTAATAGCTCGGCTGTCATGGTATTTCTTTCCCGTCAATATGTTCCGGTACAACCCCGTTCAGGGTATCCGTGTACCGTTTAATTAATTCTTCGGTCTCCACTAACGGTAATCCCACCACAGCATGATAGCTACCGTTAATTTTGCGGACATAGCGCCCGCCCAAGCCCTGGATGCCGTACGCACCGGCTTTGTCCATCGGCTCACCTGTCTGAATATACTCGTTTATCTCGTCATCTGATAACCGGCGGAATGTCACATCCGTCACAATCAATGTACTCAGTGTCCGGAAACGATCAGAAACCGCGACCGCCGTCATCACCTGATGTGTACAGCCGGATAATGCACTGAGCATGGCAAAGGCATGTGCCGCATCATGGGGTTTCTCCAGAATATCACCGCCGAGTACCACAATGGTATCAGAGCCGATAACCGGACGATCTTCTGCTGCCAGCATCACACCGGCCTGTGCTTTCTCCCGCGCCAGACGCACCACATAATCCGCGGCGGGTTCATCATCACGGCGGATTTCATCGATACAGGGGGAGAGTGTTTCACACTGAACATTCAGCAGCCGGATAAGTTCCCGGCGGCGGGGAGAGGTTGAAGCAAGGTAAATCGGCAGCATTCAGACGTCCTGACGTTTTGTTCACGTATCACGCCGCCGTCCCCTGACTAATGAACAGAAAAATGGCGGCGGGTCTTACGCAGTAATAAGAAAATCCATGGCCATAAGATACCATTGACCAGACTGTTCCAGAAGACTTCCGGATGAAACACAATATCGGACAATAAAAATTCTGACCAGAAAACAAAGAACTGCATCAGTACTGACAGCACCATAATAACCAGCGACTGCTGCCACAGCGCCATATTGCGCAGCAGCTGATGTCTGAATGAGACCAGATAAGCGACGATAGACAGACTCAGGGCATGTACACCCAGTGTCGAGCCTTCAATCAGGTCAATAATCATACCGAGAAAGAAAGCGGAGCCGACACTGACCCGGTGCGGCAGCGCCATCACCCAGTAGATAAGAAACAGCATCGCCCACGACGGACGGTAAAACTGAATCTGCTCCGGCCAGGGCATAATCTGCAGGACCAGTGCTATCAGAAAGGAGAGCCAGACAATAATCCGGTTTTGTCCCCGGTAGGTATTCATTGCTGCGGCCTCATCCTCAGCGGCCGGGCCGGTGCGGTATCCGCCGCCGGATCCTGAGCTGCAGGTGCGGCAGTGGCCGGAGCAGATTGGGGAGGGCGGCGCGTCCGGCAGTACCGCAGCCGGGTCCGTTTCAGGAGCCGCAACGGACGGGATCACCTGCGGCATCACCTGCATAATACGCTCATTGGCTGCGCGGTACACTTCAGACGGGCCGGAAGGGTCACGCGGGTTGCTGTCTCCGCCCCATAATAAGAGCAGATAACGCAGACGCTGAAGATCTGCTGTTGGTTTGGCACTGATAATAGTATAAGCGCGCTGATTATCCACTTTCACCGAAGAGACGATCCCGACCGGATACCCTTCCGGGAAACGACCGCCGAGGCCGGATGTGACCAGCACATCTCCCACGCGGATATCAATATTGTTCGGCAGAGGTTCAAGCTGTAAATCGTCATTACATCCGGTACCGGATGCAATGACGCGAATATCGTTACGCAGCACCTGAATCGGCAGTGCGTGGGTGGTATCGCAGATCAGCAGAACGCGGCTGGTTAACTGGGACACCGCAATCACCTGTCCCACCACGCCTTTATCACTGATCACCGGCTGGCCGTCATACACGCCGTCACGGCTGCCTTTGTCGATCACGACCTGGTCACGGTACGGGGTATTGGCCCCCGCCATCACCTGAGTGACCATCATGTGCTCATCCTGACGCAGCGGTGAACCGAGCAGTTCCCGCAGCCGGGCATTTTCCTGCTTAAATTGTTCAAGCAGCTGATTCTGACTGCTTTTAACCAGCAGTTCCTGGCGCAGCGCGCGGTTTTCAAATTCCAGCTGTTCGCGGGTGGCAAAATTATCAGAGATACCGTCCAGTAACTGACGCGGGCCGTTAGCTAAAAAATAGAACGGGCTGACCGCCGTATCCAGATAGTTACGGATTTTGGTAAAAGCATCAATCCGGTTATCAACCACAATCAGTCCGATGGCAAAAATAACCGCAACAATAATGCGAATCTGAAGGGAAGGCCCCCGGCTAAAAATCGGCTTCATAGGATGCGATATCAGGCACTACAGTAATTCCGTCCGGGAAGACAGAGTGTGAATCCGGCGAGCAGGGGGAGCGGACTCCCCCGGCCTGCAGTATTGAACGGACGGGAGTCCGCTTATTCTTCACTGAGAAGATCGCTGCCGTGCATATCGATCATCTCAAGAGCTTTACCGCCGCCGCGGGCGACACAGGTCAGCGGATCTTCCGCGACGATCACCGGAATCCCGGTTTCTTCCATCAGCAGGCGATCCAGGTTACGCAGCAGCGCACCACCGCCGGTCAGCACCATTCCGCGTTCGGAAATATCGGATGCCAGCTCCGGCGGGCACTGTTCCAGTGCCAGCATCACTGCGCTGACAATACCGGTCAGCGGTTCCTGGAGGGCTTCCAGAATTTCGTTGGAGTTCAGGGTGAAACCGCGCGGAACCCCTTCCGCCAGGTTACGGCCGCGGACTTCAATTTCAAGCACTTCGTCAGTCGGGTAAGCCGAACCGATTTCGTGTTTGATGCGTTCTGCGGTGGCTTCACCAATCAGTGAACCATAGTTACGGCGCACATAGTTAATGATAGCTTCGTCGAAACGGTCGCCGCCGATACGGACAGACGAAGAATACACCACACCGTTCAGGGAGATAACCGCCACTTCGGTGGTACCGCCGCCGATATCCACCACCATGGAACCGGTCGCTTCTGATACCGGTAAACCGGCACCGATAGCCGCCGAAACCGGCTCTTCAATCAGATACACTTCACGTGCACCGGCGCTGAGCGCGGATTCACGGATAGCACGGCGTTCAACCTGGGTTGCGCCGACCGGCACACACACCAGAACACGCGGGCTCGGGCGCATAAAACTGTTACTGTGAACCTGTTTGATAAAATGCTGGAGCATTTTCTCGGTCACAAAAAAGTCAGCGATAACACCGTCTTTCATCGGACGGATTGCTGCGATATTGCCGGGGGTACGACCCAGCATGCGTTTGGCCTCATGGCCAACAGCAGCAACACTTTTGGTTGAACCCGGACGATCCTGGCGGATAGCCACGACAGACGGTTCATCCAGAACAATGCCTTGTCCTTTGACATAAATCAGGGTATTGGCTGTACCCAGGTCAATCGACAGGTCGTTGGAAAACATGCCACGAATTTTTTTAAACATACAAAAGGATAATCCTGCAAGCCGGGGACGGGGAAAAAACCCGTCTACTTTACCAACCACGTTTCTTTGCGACAAGCCACAGATTGCACCTTGCCGGCAGCGTGTCCACATCACATCAGGGAGCGGTCTATTCTAGATAATTTTTATATACTGCGCAGTATAAAGCTGCATAAAAACGCAGACTTTTTCACTTATTTGATAAAATACGCGCAGGCAGATTAAAATTAATGTAAAAAATCCGGCTGCGGCCTTCTTTTCTTCATTAATTTCTGCAAACTTCCGAACAGTTGACCGGTAACTATGCATCAAGTTCAACCGGATTCTATATAATATACGCAATCTTACAATCGGCCTGACGCCCGTTGTTTCTATCCTCGCATTAAAACAAGCGGCTTAATCCCCGATAAGACGACAAAAACACCGGGTTATTCGCCGGTTTATGATGAATAAGCAACACGACCGACTAAGAATAATCTCAAAACAGCCGTAAATATAAATAGCCGTATCCCGGATACAGCCCCGTTATATCCCGCTCAGTCCGTATTGACCGCCGTTATATCCCGCTCAGTCCGTATTGACCGCCGTAATATCTGCGGAACTTGCCAGTTTCCCAGCACGGATGCACTATAACGCACCATCAACGGCAGACAACTATTCACAACGGCTTATTTCTGCGCTGTTCATCTTACGTAATATCCGCCTCCGGAATGCCGGTTATGTGAGCACACCGGCAGAAAAACACCCTGATGTCCGGGCATGCCTGTTAAAAAACCGGCAGGCAGACTACTATCAGCAAACGGATGCAAACGGCGGTTATTTCCCCGGATATTCAGATAATGCGTATGATGAACTGGTCAGCCCTGTCGCGGTTCCGGTCTGTTCAGACCAGTATTTTGCTGCGAACTGCAATGAAATGTTTATAATGTCGCCCTTCCTCTGTAAAAATTAATATTGCCTGCGGTGAGAAAAAGGTGACAACGCATTAACATCGCGTTATCTTGTGCGTTTACGTTAGATTGCAGGAGATACCGGCAGGATGACCGAAAGTTATCATATTTTGTTACTGAACGGCCCGAATCTTAACCTGCTGGGCACGCGGGAACCCGATAAATACGGGACGCTCACACTCGCGGATATCGTTGCAACGCTGACCCGGGATGCCGGTCAGTGTGGCGTTACACTAAGCCACCTGCAATCCAACGCCGAGCACGAACTCATCGACAGAATTCATGCTGCACGGGGAAACACCGATTTTATTCTGATAAACCCGGCTGCATTCACTCACACCAGTGTGGCTCTGCGTGATGCCCTGCTGGCCGTCAGCATCCCGTTTATCGAGATCCATCTGTCGAATGTACACGCACGGGAGCCGTTCCGTCACCACTCTTATCTCTCTGATATCGCCACCGGTGTTATCTGCGGGCTGGGTGCGGAAGGCTACCGTTATGCTTTACAGGCAGCGGTTCACCGTCTGTCACAATTAACTCAACACTAAGAGTACGGAATCATCTCATGGATATTCGTAAAATAAAAAAACTGATCGAGCTGGTCGAAGAGTCCGGTATTTCTGAGCTGGAAATTTCTGAAGGCGAAGAGTCAGTACGCATCAGCCGCGCGTTACCGGTTCAGGCTATGGCCGTACCACAGCAATACAGCGCACCTGTTCAGCAGCCTGCATTAGCAGCCGCTGTGGCACCATCCGCAGGTCTGGCTGATCCGGCACCGGAAAAAGAGATTGCCGGTCATGTGGTCCGCTCTCCGATGGTCGGTACGTTCTACCGCTCACCAAGCCCGGATGCGAAAGCCTTTATTGAAGTCGGTAAACAGGTCAATGTCGGTGACACCCTGTGCATCGTCGAAGCCATGAAAATGATGAACCAGATCGAAGCTGACAAAGCCGGTGTGGTTAAAGCAATTCTGTTAAAAGACGGCGATGCTGTCGAATTTGACGAGCCACTGGTCGTCATCGAATAACGGGGCGAATCATGCTGGAAAAAATCCTTATTGCCAACCGGGGTGAAATTGCACTGCGGATCCTGCGGGCCTGTAAAGAGCTCGGGATCAAAGCGGTCGCTGTTCACTCTTCCGCAGATCGTGATTTAAAACACGTTCTGCTGGCTGACGAGACCATCTGTATCGGTCCGGCGGCCTCTGCGAAAAGTTATCTGAATATCCCGGCCATTATCTCTGCTGCTGAAATTTCCGGCGCACAGGCCATCCACCCGGGGTACGGATTCTTATCTGAAAACGCGGACTTTGCCGAGCAGGTTGAGCGCTCCGGCTTCACGTTTATCGGCCCGAAAGCGGAAACCATCCGCCTGATGGGCGACAAAGTGTCTGCTATCCGCGCGATGAAAGAAACCGGCGTTCCGTGTGTACCGGGCTCTGACGGCCCGCTCAGCGACGATATGCCGCTGAACCACACCATTGCCAAACGTATCGGTTTCCCGGTCATCATCAAAGCCTCCGGCGGCGGCGGCGGACGCGGTATGCGCGTTGTCCGCAATGATGAAGATCTGGAAGAAGCAATTGCAATGACCAAAGCCGAAGCCAAAGCGGCTTTCAACAACGACATGGTTTACATGGAAAAATTCCTTGAGAACCCGCGTCACGTTGAAATCCAGGTGATGGCAGATGGTCAGGGCAACGCCATCTATCTGGCGGAACGCGACTGCTCCATGCAGCGCCGTCACCAGAAAGTGGTGGAAGAAGCCCCTGCACCGGGTATCACCCCGGCGCTGCGCAAAAGCATCGGCGAACGTTGTGCCAAAGCCTGTATCGATATCGGCTACCGTGGTGCCGGTACCTTTGAGTTCCTGTTTGAAAACGGCGAGTTCTATTTCATCGAAATGAACACCCGTATTCAGGTAGAGCACCCGGTCACTGAAATGATCACCGGTGTTGACCTGATCAAAGAGCAGCTGCGTGTCGCATCCGGCCTGCCGCTCTCTGTGAAACAGGACGATATCAAAGTCAAAGGTCACGCGATCGAATGCCGTATCAACGCCGAAGATCCGCACACCTTCTTGCCGAGCCCGGGCAAAATTACCCGCTTCCACTCTCCGGGTGGTTTCGGTGTCCGCTGGGAGTCTCATATTTACGCCGGTTATACTGTACCGCCGTATTATGATTCCATGATCGGTAAGCTCATCACCTATGGTGAAACCCGTGAGATTGCTATCGCCCGTATGAAAAATGCGCTGGCGGAACTGATTATCGACGGTATTAAAACCAATATCGAGCTGCACCAGCTGATTATGAATGATGAGAACTTCTGTAAAGGCGGCACCAATATCCATTATCTGGAGAAGAAACTCGGCCTGCACGAGGTCTGATTTTCTGTCGCTTTTCTTTCTCAGGCCCCTGTTATACAGGGGCTTTTTTATAAAGAGTATGCTATGCCCTGGATCCAAATACGCTTAAATTCCACCGGTGCTGATGCCGAAGTTATCGGTGATGAACTGACTGAAACCGGTGCCGTCTCCGTCACCTTTCAGGACAGCCACGACACCCCGATTTTTGAACCGCTGCCGGGGGAAACCCGCCTGTGGGGCGACACCGACGTGATCGGCCTGTATGACGCCGAAACAGACATGAAAGCCGTTGTTGCGCAATTACAGCAGCACCCGCTGCTCGGCGAACACTTTGTCCATAAAATCGAACAGATTGAAGACAAAGACTGGGAACGCGAATGGATGGATAACTTCCACCCGATGCGTTTCGGCCAGCGCCTGTGGATCTGTCCGAGCTGGCGTGAAATCCCTGACCCGGATGCGGTCAATGTGATGCTCGATCCGGGTCTTGCATTCGGTACCGGTACCCATCCGACCACGTCTCTGTGCCTGGAATGGCTTGACGGGCTGGATTTGAACGGTAAAACCGTGATCGATTTCGGCTGCGGCTCCGGGATCCTGGCGATCGCCGCCCTCAAACTGGGCGCAAAAGAAGCTATCGGCATCGATATCGATCCGCAGGCGATTCAGGCCAGCAGGGACAACGCAGAGCGTAACGGCGTCTCAGACAAGCTGACCCTTTACCTCTCTGATAAAAAGCCGCAGACGCTCTCTGCGGACGTTGTGGTGGCCAATATCCTGGCCGGTCCGCTGCGTGAACTGGCACCAGTGATCGGCGCGCTGCCGCAGGCCGGCGGATTACTCGGATTATCCGGCGTGCTGGCGACTCAGGCGGAAGGCGTGGCAGAGGCTTACCGTAACGCCTTTGAGATTGATGAGATTGCCGAAAAAGAAGAATGGTGCCGGATCACCGCTACAAAACGCGGCTGATATTCTTACTTTTTGGTATATAAATCGTGCGTTTGCGTGATTCAGTGAATATATTTTAAGCAATTTCACGCAAACGCATTTTATTCTGAAAATTAAATCATAAAACCGCACGGTATGCTGTTCTGAGCTAACTTATTGTTACAACAGACTAATTAATAAAATCCGAAAAAAGCAATAAAAAAAATTTCGCCGTAAAGGTCAATTTGCTCAAAGTTTGTCCTTTCATATCTTTGAAAAAATGCGTAATATACGCGCCCTTGCAGTCACAGTATGGCCACACTTCTTCGTCTATGCGTATCGGACAATACCAGTTGAAAAACCGCCTTATCGCGGCCCCTATGGCAGGCATCACCGATCGGCCTTTCCGGTCGTTGTGCTATGAAATGGGCGCGGGTATGGCCGTCTCAGAGATGCTTTCTTCCAATCCGCAGGTCTGGAAGACGGACAAATCGAGATTACGCATGGTACACAGTGATGAGCCAGGTATCCGTTCTGTGCAGATAGCCGGTAATGATCCCGGTGAAATGGCGGCTGCGGCAAAGATTAATGTTGCCGGTGGTGCGCAGGTCATCGATATCAATATGGGGTGTCCGGCCAAAAAAGTGAACCGTAAGCTGGCAGGCTCCGCCCTGCTGCGTTATCCGGCGCTGGTGGAAGAGATTCTGAAAGCGGTGGTTAATGCGGTGGACGTACCTGTCACACTGAAAATTCGCACCGGCTGGTCACCGGAAGAACGGAACTGTGTCACGATTGCCCAATTGGCCGAGCGTTGCGGTATTCAGGCTCTTACGATCCATGGCAGGACCCGTGCCTGTCTGTTTAATGGGGAAGCCGAATACGACAACATCCGGACAGTTAAGCAGACTGTTGCCATCCCGGTTATTGCCAATGGCGACATTACTGACCCGCTTAAAGCCAGGGCAGTACTGGACTACACCGGCGCAGACGCGCTGATGATTGGTCGTGCTGCTCAGGGAAGACCCTGGATCTTCCGGGAAATCCAGCACTATCTGGACACAGGCGAACTGTTGCCGCCCCTGCCCGGTGCAGAGGTGAAACGCATAATGTGCGAGCATGTGCGGGAATTGCACGACTTTTACGGTCAAAGCAAGGGAGCCCGCATAGCCCGCAAGCACGTTTCCTGGTATATGCAGGAACATGCACCTGATGTTCAGTTTCGGCGCACATTCAACGCCATTGAGGATGCCGGCGAACAGCTGGAGGCGTTGGAGGCATATTTTGAAAATTTTTTGCGTAAATAAAGAAAAGAGCTGACAGAACTATGTTCGAACAACGCGTAAATTCTGACGTACTAACCGTTGCTACTGTAAATTCACAAGATCAGGTAACTCAAAAGCCGTTACGTGACTCAGTTAAGCAAGCACTGAAGAACTATTTTGCTCAATTAAACGGTCAGGATGTTAATGAACTGTATGAGCTGGTACTGGCTGAAGTTGAACAGCCATTGTTGGACATGGTGATGCAATACACCCGTGGTAACCAGACCCGCGCTGCCCTGATGATGGGTATCAACCGCGGTACTCTGCGTAAAAAACTGAAAAAATACGGCATGAATTGATACAAATCATCAATCCATTGATTTAAAAGGCCATCTCTTAATATAGAGGTGGCTTTTTTTATTATTGTTTATACATATGTTTATAGATGATTGCGTGAACAACAGCAAAATCACGCTATAAGATGAGAACGCAATCAAGTTATGCAGACATTTAATCGTCCAGATTTGGACATTAATGTTTTATAAGGATTTTTTAGTCTTCTTGATATAAAAAAGTCCTGTTTATGAGGGCTGGAACTCAAGCCGTCCTGATTGCCGGTTAGTACGCTTGGCGTACTGTCCACTGACTAACATATTGATATTATTCCGATGCCGGAATTACGGTAACGAGATAACTAATTGATTTTTATAATGATGCAAATTTTGCGACATCACTTTAGCTGGTGGTGGTAACTTCCGACGAAATTCGTCGTCAGTCATTAACCATCGGGGTAATTGATTGATAACTGCGGAAACCTCAATCTGAGGAAGCCGGAGACAGCAACTGATTGATAATTTCACAGTTATGTTTTCCTGATAGCTTAATGGTCAAAATCACCACTGAGGCTATGTGATACCGCGATCACTCAAAGGCATGGTCACGTGACCACACCTTAACCCTAGAGATTTCCTCTGTAGTTGAGATGACCCGCCTTTGGATCATCACTTTTACCCCACTGGGGAGAAAGGGTTATCTGAGGGAAAGGACATACGTAGATTTTCATCATGATAAAAATCATGGAGTTAAGCCACTTTTGGAGTAATACGCACAGAGTTACTTTGAGTAACCGTGTGCTTTAATTTTCATGAACTGTTACGGATTACTGGGGAAATGCCAGATCACAAAATATCAGGATACCGGCAGTGATTATATTTACGGTGAATTTACCCGTATCAGCTAATACTGCTAACTCCCCTCCATTTGGTTGCCAACGCATACCAACAATAATAGTTTAATTTTTGATGATGCTCTCATATAACTGAGCTTATAATGAGATAAAATACAAAGGCAATATGGATTTCCGGTTGCCTGTGCGAAGTACAGATCTGTAGAAAAATGTAGTTATACTTGGGACGCACCATATTACAACGCCTAGTATAAAGTTTAACCTTCCTGAAATAAATTAAGGTACACCGATGAAAATAACACCCAAGGTTCCAAAAAAAATCAATGGCACCGTCCGCTTTCTGGTAAGAAGCTTAAGTTTGAAAACAACTCCAATATTTTTACCATTAACGCAAGTGCCTAACACCAGGGCTGGCTATTGTTTTAACAATGTTGAAGACTATATAAAAGAGCATGGTGGCGAAGCTGTGTATGGTTGGATGATATGGGAAGATAGAAAAAAAGGGTTTATTGAAGCTGAATTTCATGTAATTGTTAAAAGTTGTAACCAATACATCGATATCACACCCCGATATAACTATGAAGATAAAATCCTTTTTGTTGAAGATAATGTTAGACAATCTGGTCGAATGAAAGATAATCCTGATTCTTGGTATTCATGGTCAAATATAAAAATAATAAATGAGTATGTAGCTGAAATGGCAGAACCACTACAAATAAAAGAATTAGATGATGAAGATAGTGAAATTATTCCATTGTGATGGTTCGCACCTGCCCGCACTTTGCGCACAATACAGATACATGCGAACCGGAAACATTTATAGATTTTTTAAGGTGTGGCGGGGATCTGCGGACGGATTTATCTTATCAAACCTTATAATCCGGAACGTTAGCATTCGTGCAGTGTCAGAAACGCCAAATAACGTTATCAATTGTTATCATTTTACTTAAGATTCCCAAAGATTCAGACCAATAAACCTTAGGAAAACTTAGGATTGCGACGACCGAAAAACGTTAGGATTTAATGTCTATATTTTTCACTATTTAACGTGCTCATTCCGAGCCTTGTCTCCTTCCGGATTACCCGCCCCCAAATCTTAGAGGCAGATTCCGAAAAATAAGCTTTAACTTATTTATTAGGAGCTAAACATAGTGTTTTATCAGTGACATATTTAGTTGCCATCATAGGTGTCCAGCCTAAGGGAGTACCCCGACAAGCTATATAACCAAGGCTTTCTAATTTACCTGTATAAACATATGAAAATATAACCGAGGAAACTAATGAAGCGACAAAAAAAACAAGCGCGATTTTATAAGTTTTCTTTGCTTTACATATTGGCATAGGAGAACCATAAAAAGCCACATATATTGGATATAATGAAAAAATAAAAACAACAAAAGAGAAAACAAAGGCAAAACAGTCTCCCCACGAATAAGTTATTTCATCTTGAAATTCAAAATACCCGATTATATCTATAATTGAAAAATAAAATGCCCCTATACCTATTATTAAAAAAACCAATGAAGATGCTATTGCTTTTAATCTAATGGTGAACATCAATACCCCCTCGGGATTACTTTTTCTATAGAATCTCGTACATACCTTTTGATTTCACTCACAATAACTTCCCTACCTGTCTCTAACATTTTGTCAGCATACATAGACCCAAGATCGAGAATTCCTTTTTCGACTTCCCGTGCTTTCTCAACAAACTCCTGCTGTGCCGCTTCAAGGTATGCAACTACCTGATCTGTTACTCCAAACTTGTCATCCAGTTTATTTAGCCCCCATGCAGCAAACAAACCGAATCCAACAACAACAACCAGAGGTACTGCGACAAAAGGTACATAAGCAATAGCCAAAGATCCCACACCCCAACTAATAACAGACGCAATTCCCAATTTAACTATATCAGTTGAAAGTGAACCAATGAATTTTGCTAATGATGTTTCATCATTCAATATATAATCAAGTGTACGATAAGCTGCGGCAACATAAAACGTCAGACGCGCACCTTCAATAATTGACTTAGCAAGTCCATATTTACCAATACCAAGGTCAACGACTCTTGTATTATCTAATCTGAATACCGGGGCATTAAGTATTTTTCTTATTCCGGGATAACCTGTCAATTTAATTAGCTCCGTCCCGATATGATTGATATAAACCGTTGCCCGAATACCAAGGTCGCCGAGTTTTACAAGAATCATTGACGTGGTAACAACATCCTTACCATTCACACCATAATTCACCATAACCTGCCCGATACCGGATTGTGTCATTTCTACCCAGGCCGTTTTTGTGTCTTTCCATCCCCATGACTGAAGCACTTCAAAAACTTCACTAACGGTGAGCAACATCACATCGAAATTATTTTGATACAACATCCCCCTCAACCGTTGATCCGGAAAAACCATGCTGTTACGTAGCGCCGGATAATCAGGAATAAATCCTAATTCGGTTTTTTCTCCGGTGAGGTAGGCCGGAAGTTTTCGGGTTCCGGCATATCCTGTATGTGATTTTGATTCTGAAAATGCCCTCACATCTGTGAGTGATGTAGCGTTCGCGGGGGAAGCTTTTGCGATAATGGTATTAGAGCCATAAGGACAACCGCACTGCACGATTGAACCGTCAACGGCCTGTGGTTTGCGGTTATTCATCATCCGGCTGTCTCCGGTTGCTATCGTGCCGGTCTGTTTGCACTGCGGGCAGGGGGTGGTGAGGTCGCCGACAATCACCGCAGGGGTGCCTTTGTATTTTATCATGCTTGACGACGCGATACAGGTGGCGCCTGTTGTGGTTTTGTCACCATCAATCGCCATGGCTTTTCCGAATAGATTAGGCCGGTATCCTGACATTGTATTATCTCTGAATTAGTTATTATCACGTAAGAATATTAACCCATAAGTGAAACTTAGTCAGGAAAGTCATTATATTTTTCTTTGGTTAGCAGGATATCGTATAAGTTTCATACTGAACAATCATTAATATCGCCATGATAATCGTAACAGCCTCTCAAAACCCAATTTTAGTTAAGATTTGTTAAGATTTACGGTCTGTATTTGTTGCTATTCAGCCCGCTTTCACGGGCTTCCTGGCATGTCCGGAAAATCATCAAATCTACCAGCACCTCGCGCACGTACTGATGTCCGGTTTGTACGGCGTTTTCGCTTCTTCGCTTGCACCTCACCTTATTTTTCTTCTGCGGCTGCTGTGGGGCTTCCTGCTCCGTTTTAGCCTATGCGCTTTTTGGTGCACAATAATGCCTGCCAGTTGAACATCATACGGTTCCGGCGGCTGTCATGTGCAGACCAATATAATTAGTATCTCTTTTTTACCTACAAGTTAGTTAACTTATTTTTAATAATTTTTTAATTTCAGACGGGATGAATACTGACATATATTTAGATAAAATTTCCCCCTCTAATATCAGGTTCATATCCGTTTCGGGGTTTACACACTTTATATAATCATCATAAAATTGATTAAGTTTTCTACTGGCAATAAATAATGAGGAATTTAGTGCTTCCTCTTCTGTGCCAAAGCTATTTTGGCACAACTTTTCTGCAATTTTAGCATTTGCTGAGGCTATCGCAATATTTTCCGAAATACCCTGTATTTTGTACTGATCAAAATAAAGTGAAAACATCTCTTGCATTTTATTTTCAGGAGCTGGCATTTCGGTATAAATGAGGTTATGTGCAAAATTATATTGACAACAGTTCCATGCATATATTCTTTCCTCTGCTGTTATCTTTTGCGTCTGTAACTCGTCAAGGGTCAATGAAAAATAATCAGGTAATTGACTATTATCATGAACCTCTTTTGACAAATTAAAACTCTCCCAGTCTGTATCTCCACTTTTCATTGCAGCCATGCCAAACTTTATATTCAATATCTGCAGTTTTTTTTGTGATTTATTTGTCAACCCATGATCCGATTTTAGTTTATTTTCTATCTCATTGATAAAGCCAAATATTAAATTATTTAATTTAAGCTTTGTTTTATTGTCTGGTTCATTTGTACAATAAAGATTTTTTTCTATCTCCAATAAATTATCATTCATATTATTTATATAGTCACATTCCTTATCATTAATTTTATGACCTGATATTGAACCTGGCGAACTAATTTTCATGATGCCTCCGCAGATATAAAAATGAAATTACTCTTAACAATATTTAAATTCTGTTATTAGCTATCTTTTTAAGATTACTCATCATTCTGAGCTCAGTATACTAAATCACTACGTATATTCCTTCGGATACTGAAAAAAATTAGCCTTCTAAATATCATTAAATTTACGTATATGACGCTTCATCTGCTTCCAAAAATGCCCGGTATCATTGGTGTGATTCCCGGGATCTTTTTTGTCGAAAAACTAAGTGCTGTGATTGATCCTGTAATGCTTAAAATCGCACACCATAACTGGCAAATTACCGGCACTTCACTGAAGCAGTAGCCATACTGAACCGCGACATAAAAATCCAATTTACGCTATTATCATCCCATTGAATAAATAACAAAATAAACAGATTAAACAACCGTTACTGCTTATACCGGCTACGTTTATTTTCTCACAGAACTATCCTAAATGGCCTTAGTCATCCGGGATAGTCTCAGGCTAATAAAATCATAAAACAGCCCTTATTTAACTAAAGTAAACACCTTAACTAATCTCACTAAAAGTGACATTTTCCCGGAAAACAAGGTGACATTGAAAACCAGCAATAATATCTATACGCAGCTGCAATTTTTACTTACGATAACGCCTTATTCATTCACATTAATACCAATGAGATAGTTAACTTAAGATAAATTTAAAGTTAATTATTTATGAAAACCAAGAATTGTGGCTAATGATATTTCCAGACAACACATTACTTTCTTATGTTTGGTGATGAAAAAAAAGCAAGGATGAAAGCAAATAAAAGGCTGCTCCATATTATAATATCTTTATTCCCACCTGACGTTATAAAAAAATATCCAAGAATGAAATCCTCACCAAGCTTAAATATTGTCAGATACCCCCCACCAATAGCCATGATTACTAATATGTGAAAAAAATCCAGTAATGCGTTATTTCTTTTTATCAAAAAAATCATTAACTTTCTTAGTACAAACAATATCACTAAAAATAAAACATAAAATATAAATACCTGACTCCAACCAAATGGTATTTTAGTTAATGTATTGAAATCATTCATTTTTTACTCTTATTACACAAGTCATAGGTTGAATATATCGTTATGGTATCTAAAAAATCCTCTGAGTATAAAATGACTGGAAACATTAATCTCCATGTTGCAATAAAATCAGTATCTATGTATTTATAAATTTCGATATTATCCAGCCCTGCGGATAAGCTCAGGCAGGCGTTTCTTACCTCCCATTCATTTCTTGAAATGTACTGACTTATATCCCTTAAAAATTTCATCCTCACTTCAGGATTACGTATATGCATATACGCGATTGTTTCGGCTTCTTTCCGGAGTTCATTTGAAATGTTATTCAGGGTACTTTGATATGCGTCACTGAATGAATAATCTAATTCGTACTGGCTCATTTGTTACCTGGGGAAGTAAGTAAAATTTACACCATTATGCTTTTCCTAAGGATATTTGCCAATGATTACATTACCAAAACCTAAATTTTACACAATATAACTACATGAAAAGCGTATTTTTCCGGAATTCCCATCCTCTTTTGACTGATACAAGGGTTGTTGTCCGCCGGAGGCATTCAGATCTGCCTGAGCTTTACCGTTATTTATTTTTTTGCGGACATGCTGATAAGTCCTGAATCCTTTTCCCCGGGATAAGCACAATTAAAAAGCAATAACCGGAGTGTTCCGTTTCTTTTCCTCTTCCATGATAAGCGCAGATATTTCGCCGGACAGCGAAGCATTGATTTTTCTGTCCGCTATTATCCCCGGCACAGCAGCCCGGATTATCAGGAGAGAAAAATGAACACACTGCAACAGGTATTACATCAATCATTACAGGCGGTTCAGGCGGAGTCTTCCCCGGCATTAATACAAAGCGGACAATTACTCAATTTTACACCGTCACAAATTTCACAGCTGCAGGATGACCTGCAGTGCCTGTACGGGCAGCCGCTGCCGCGTTTTCCGGATCCGCAGGTGATCAGCGGCAAGCTGGAAGCAGCGCAGCGCCTGCACCGGCAAATTCCCGCGCAGAACGGGGTGTTATGGCAGCATTTCCGGAAAGAATCCGCAAAACTGAACCCGGCGGATGATGCCGCTCTGACCGATGTGCTGCTCCGCTGGCTGTTCACCCATATCGCTGCCGCCTGAACAGTAACGCCTTTTCCGGGCAGCAGAAAAGGTGTTACTGTTTTTTATCAAACCAGGGCTGCTGAAATAGCCGGATGATCAGTGCGAGATTTTCCTGCCCGACAGCAGCCGCAATGTCATCACACAATCCGGTTTTGATGGCTTCATAGGCGTCATAGCATTGCTGCCCATACGGTGTCATTTTCACCCCCTTGAGCTTTTTGCTGCCCTGAACATCAAAGATGGTGATTAATCCCTTTTCTTCCATCTGGCGGATGAATTTATGAATCGCCTGACGGGAAATCGTCACTGTCGCAGAAATATCAGCTATGGATACCGGCTGGTCATACACCCTCGATAAAATGTACCACTCCGAATTACTCATGTGAATGTCGCTGCGGGCATTCCAGCATGTATCAATCCGTTCACGGAGCAGTGTGTGCCGCTCACTGATAAGGTCGATAAAATCCAGGTCATTCAATGCAATTTTCACGCGCACTCCCCTTTTCTTTTTGTGCAGTATACCAAAAACACTTAGTCAACTAAGTTGACCATCATCGCAAAGTGCGTTACTTTCCCTTTCGTCAACCTGGTTGATGAAATAATAGGATAAGAATGTGACAACAGAAGCAACAATACAGGTACGCCACCCGAAAATGATGCTGAGCGTACTGATGGCCGGGACATTTACCGGCCTGTTCGGGGAAACTGCATTAAATATGGCGCTCACCAATCTGATGAGCCAGTTCTCTCTCTCCGCCGGTCAGGCGCAGTGGCTGGTGACCGGCTACCTGCTGACCCTTGCGGTGTTCGTGCCGGTCTCGGCGTTTCTGGTGCGCTGGTTTAATACCAGGGTGCTGATCCTCACCGCGCTGTGTGTCTCCCTCGCCGGTTGTCTGGTAGCCGCACTGGCCCCCGGTTTTGCCGTACTGCTGCTCGGGCGGGTTATCCAGGCCATCGGTACCGGGGTGATATTGCCGGTAATGATGAGTGCTGCATTACTCATTTTTCCGGTCTATCAGCGCGGGATGGTGATGGGCATGGTGGGTATTGCGATTACCCTGGCGCCGGCACTGGGGCCGACAATCTCCGGCTTTATTATCACCCTGTTCAGCTGGCATGCTATTTTCTGGCTCAGTGGCCTGGCCTACGCAGCGATTATTTTGCTTGCCGTGAAATCCATAGCGCCGATTGGTGACATCACACGGCCGCGTATTGATATCATGTCTCTCCTGCTTTCCTCCGCCGGATTCAGCGGTGTCATCTACGGGCTGGCGATCCTGGCGGAACACAGCCTGAGCGATCCCGCTGTCTGGGGCTCCCTGCTGGCGGGGGTTCTTTGCCTCGGCGTATTCGCCCGCCGCCAGACACACATGGCGATGCCGATGATCCACCCCGATGTGTTCCGTAATCCGCTGTTTATTATTGGCCTGATCATGATGATCCTGAGCATGATGAGTGTGCTCTCCGCTGCAATTATTCTGCCGGTATTCCTGAAAGATGTACTGATGCTGAGTGCGGCACTGGCCGGGGTTCTGCTGCTGCCGGGCAATATTATCAATGTGGTGTTCTCACCGCTGATCGGCTTTCTGTATAACCGGTTTGATTCACGTCCGTTTGTGGTCTGCGGATCCCTGTTTATGCTGATGAGTGCCGCGCTGTTTCTGTATTCTGTCGGTGAAAATGCGCCGGTGTGGCAGATTGTCGCCGCCTTTATGCTCCTGTGTCTGGGTGTCACCTGTGTAATTATGCCCGCGCAGACCACTGCCATGAGTGCCCTGCCCGCCCGGTTATATGCTGATGGTTCGGCGGTCTGGAATACCTTTTATCAGGTAGCCGGTGCCGTTGGTACCGCTTCAGCCATCTCTCTGATGTCTTTTTACCGTGACGCGGCGGCAGCACAGCAGACAGCAACCGCTGCACTGGCATCGGGGATCCATGCCGTATTCTGGCTGAGCCTGCTGCTCGGCCTGTTATCACTGGCTTTCGCCTTCTTCATGAAAAAACCGCGCCTGCACGCTGATGCGGCGTAATCACCTGAATTAACGCTGATGGCTGCTCCGGCAGCCTTTTTCATTATTTATCACAGCCGTCATCTGCACACATGTCACTGATGACGGTAATAATTATCATTCAATGAGATAGGATGTATGACTGCACTATACCGCACGTCCCTGTTCCGGCTTTCGCTGGCGGCTTTACTGGTTGCCGGTGCCTGCCACGCCGCTGAAGATGAAATCGTGGTCACCGCCGCGCCGCCTGCGGTCAGCCCGCTGGACAGTAACGGCACATACCGTGCCACACACAGCGACAGCGCCACCAAAACCGCCACGCCGCTGAACAAAGTTCCTTCTTCAGTTTCGGTGATCAGTGAGGAGGAAATCACCACCCGCAATCCTGCCACGCTGAAACAGGCGCTGGGATATACCCCCGGCGTGGTGACCGGTACGTCCGGCAGTTCATCCGTTTTCGACAGTGTCATGATGCGCGGCTTCCATAATGTCAGCCAGAATATCTATCTGGACGGATTAAAGGTACAGGGGGATATGTATGCGGAGAGCCGGATGCTGCCGGAATTTATGCAGCGGATTGATGTGCTGAAAGGCCCGGCCTCTGTGCTTTACGGACAATCCAATCCGGGCGGTGTGGTCACCATGACCTCCAAACGTCCGCAGATGGATACGCTGCGGGAAATCCACTTACAGGCCGGGGATCACCACCTGTGGCAGACCGGGTTTGATCTCAGTGATGCCCTGAATGATGAGGAAACACAGGCTTACCGCCTGACCGGCACACTGCATGACCAGCATCAGCAGCAACAGGGGGAGCGGGAACGGTATTATGCCTTGCAGGGCTCTTATCTCTGGCAACCGGATGATGCCACTTCTTTGCTGCTTACCGCCCAGGCCATGAATGCCCCGCGCAACGGCTATTACGGCTGGCTACCGCGTGAAGGTACCGTTGACAGCGGCGCTGCCGGAAAATTGCCGGCCGGGTTTAACGAAGGTGAACCGGGCTATAACCGCTTTGAACGGCAGCAGCGGCTGATCGGCTGGCAGTTTGATCATACATTCAATGATAACTGGTCGCTGCATCAGGGATTACGTTATCAGCACATCAGCACTAACTGGCGGACTATTTACGGCAGCGGATTATGCAGCAGCAATCCGGCAGCCTGTTACGGCGTGCCGCAGCAGGATCTCTCATCCACACTCTCCCGCAGCCATATCCGTAATGACGAACGGCTGTCCGGCCTGGTAACTGACACCCATGTCATCCACAACATCAGCGGTCACGGCTGGCATAATACCCTGATGGCCGGTGTGGATTACTCACAGCTTCGCAACCGGATGACCAATGAAATGGGCGTTGCTGCCCCGCTGGATCTGCGATCCCCGCAATACGGTAATCTGACCGTAGTACCGCTGGCAGACAGCGGTACTGTTAATAAAAATCATCAGACCGGGATCTACGCCCAGGATCAGCTTTTCCTGGATGACTGGACATTCACCCTTGGCGGCCGCTATGACGAAAACACCAGTAAATCCCGCAGCCACGATAACCTCAGCGGCGCAGACAGCACACATCACCAGACAGACAGGGAATTCACCTGGCGCGGCGGGGTGAACTATCAGCTGCCTTATGGTTTCTCCCCGTATTTCAGCTACAGTGAATCCTTTGAGCCGAGCACTGCGGCCACGGTCAGCGGAAAACCGCTGTCACCGTCACGCGGAAAACAATATGAGGCCGGACTGAAATACTTACCGGACAATTCTGCGCTGTCCGCCACACTCGCAGTGTATGAACTGACCAAAGATAATAACCTGCACCGCGACCCGCTGAACCCGTTTTTCAGTGTTCAGGGCGGGAAAATCCGTTCGCGGGGAATTGAGCTGGAAACCAAAGCGGCACTGACCTACAACTGGAATCTGATCGCCGGGTATGCCTATACCGGTACCCGTTTCCGTCAACAGGAGGAGAATGCCAATCATCACCCCGCCATGGTCCCGGCGCACACTGCCTCGCTGTGGACAGATTATACCTTTGACAGCACGCCGTTCAGCGGCCTGACTGTCGGCGGCGGCGTGCGTTATAACGGCAAAACACAGGGGGATGACGCCAACAGCTTCACTGTTCCGGCCTATACCGTGGCGGATATGATGCTGAGCTACCGGCTTGATAACCTCCCTGCCCTTGAGGATGCGGAAATCGCGCTGAATATCAATAATCTGTTCAACAAACACTATGTCTCCGCCTGCTTTACCGATGCGGCATGCAGTTGGGGCAATGACCGTCAGATAACCACCACACTGACCCTTCACTGGTAAAAGGCATAAAAAAAGGGATCCCGGATTAAACCGGAATCCCCGAAAAGGCGGGATCACTAAGAGAGACCGCTGCCCGCCGCAGCGTACTGCAATCAGGACTGTTTCATGGCCTGAACAAAAAATTCATCACTGTACGCCTGTGCAAAATGGAAGGATGCCATCCGTTCCGCCAGGCGGAAGAAGGCTTCCACTTCCTGCGCATTGAGGATTTTCCGGTCACGGATGCGTGTTTCCAGCTCAGCCAGCGCGTTATGGGATAAGCGGGTGACCTCAGGCAGATCAAAACCGGTTAATACGCCGTTTTGTTTGCGGATCACACCATCGGCTAACACGGTATCGACATCACTGGCGTGCGTCATCTGTACCACACTGCCTGCGGCGTGCACCGGTGCCACAAAACCGTCTCTGTGGCGGATAATGATGATGTCCGCTTTTTTCCCTGCTGCCAGAGAACCGATCTCGTTTTCCAGTCCCAGCACCTGTGCCGCACCGAGAGTCGCCCAGTGCAGGGCTTCACAGATTGTCGGGGTAATTTCAAACGGCATGGTATCGCGCTGGTGTACTTTCTCATTCGCCAGTGCCCGCTCGATTTGCAGTGCCATATTCATCTGAGTGAACAGGTCATCCGTTGTCACACCGATGAAATCTGTACCCAGCGCAAACGGAATACCAAACTCCGCACACGGCTGATAAGGCAGAAAACCCATCCCCATCTGCAACTCACTGGACGGCGTGCTGGCCACATGACCGCCGCTTTTGGCGATCAGTTTCCAGTCTTCGCCGGTCAGCCCGTTACTGTGTGCGTGGATATGCCCCGGCAGCAATAAGCCGTGATCGTCCAGTTCACGCAGGCCGCGCAGCAGAACCGAGGTTTTGGCTGCACCTGTATGGGAAGCGTGCTTCAGGCCGAGTTTATCCGCCAGACGGATTTGTTTTGCCGATTCGGCAAACGGTACCGTACCGGGATCGGAAATCAGCATACCGGCAGACAGGCGATCCTGATCGCGGAACAGGGTTTCTGATATCTCGCGGGCACAATCACGCCGTTCATCCATGGACGCAAATCCGGCAGGTTTAAAATCATACACCTGCATACCGTAACCGTAGACGCCACGGATACCGCTGGCTTTCATCGCCGCAACCGCATTGGCGGCATGTTCCGGTGAATTGACACAGTCATTCACCTCATAAACGGTGGTGGTACCGGCATTCAGAGCACTGATATTACCGTTCAGAACAGCGGCATACATATTGTCTGCCGTCATCATTGCGCCGAATGCATGGAAAGTATTAATAAGAAATGCCGGTAACGACTCTTCCGCCGAGACACCACGGAACAGCGCCATCCAGTTGTGGCGGTGCGCGTCGATCATACCGGGGGTGACAATCGCTCCTTGTGCATCAATCACCTGCGCATCAGTGTGGTGATCAAATGCCTGTATATCAGTACTGATTGCACTGATCCGGTTGCCTTCGATCAGTATCGCGCCGTTGATAATATCGCCGGTGGCATCATCCATTGTGATGATTGTGCCGCCGCGAATGATTTTTTTATTGTTTTCCATGCTGGCCTCTCTGGTTGATATCAAAAATGTACTTACCAGTACATTATAATCTGATTATAAAATCAACCTGTAAATCGGCAGCATAAAATCCATCTTATTTTCCGGGAAAAGGGGACGTTTATTCTACGTTCCGGAAGAAAAAAGAAAATAATTCTTATTTTTCAGCAAAATATCCCGTGATTTCTGACAGATAAAAATGAGAAATCTGTACTTTTTCACCTCATTTTTTATGTCTCTCTCTCATAAAAATTCAGCACAAAACATCAACAAAGCGTAAAACAAAGGTCTTAAGCACTGAGATTATCGCTGTGAAAGGCCACCTCTGAAGAAAAACAGTCCTGATAATCTGTTGTTATTTCAGCTGTTATCTTTATGTGTTTATGAATTAATTTAATTAATTGATAAAGTTTTCCCTATAGTTTCCGATAACCAGTCATTTACCGAGTATCCGGAGGAATGATGTTTCTGCGCAGCATTAAAATCAGTACGAAACTTTTCGTGGCTTTTGGCTTTTCCATTCTGCTGATGATTATCAGTGCCACACTGTCAGTTGTCAGTCTGAACAACGCCAATGACGGCATCCGCGATATCCTGGACGAGGACTATCCTGTCACGGTAAAAGCAAACTTACTGATTGATTACTTTCATGATTTTGTCGGTATTCAACAGCTTTTACTGCTGGATGATAAGAACCCTCAGATTCGTCAGCTGTCTGCCGGTGCCTCCGAAACCAGTAAAAAAATCACCCTGATCCTGGATGAATTTAATGAGATGCTGAAGGATGAGGCATCTCAGAACATCCTGAAAGAAATCCGCGATGTTCGTCAGAAATACCTTACTTCTCAGCGCCGCATGGTTCAGTTCTCACAAAACGGAGATGAAGCCGCCGCAATCAATGAGATGGTGAATACCACCGCCGGTATCCAGCGTGCTTACCGCGATAATGTGATGCAGTTAATCGCCATTCAGGATGCGCATATGAAAGAGGCGGGAAATCAGGTGGAGAGTAATTTTAAAACCAACCGTCTCCTGCTGATCACCCTGACCATCATCAGTGCCATCATCAGTGCCGTACTGGCACAGATTATTGTACGCAGTATCACCCGTCCGCTGGATAAAGCCGTGACGCTTGCCCGCGCCATTGCACAGGGGGATCTGACACAGCAGATCAATGTCACGCATCATGATGAAACCGGGGTACTGCTTAATGCGCTGGCTGAAATGCAGGTGCATTTGCAGGATATCGTGACCGAAGTGAAAAACGGCGCGGTCAGCCTGTCTGCCACCGCAGAGCAGATTGTTGCCGGTAACCAGAACCTGGCTGCCCGTACGGAAGAACAGGCCGCGTCTGTGGAGGAAACGGCGGCCTCCATGGAGCAGATCACCGCAACGGTGAAAAACACCGCTGCCAATACCCTTAAGGCAACCACGCTGTCGGCAGATACCGCCGGGGTGGTGAAACACAACGGCGAGATGATGGAACAGGTGACGGATAAAATCCGCACGATCAACACCACCGCCACCCGGATGTCAGACATTATCAATCTGATTGATTCGATTGCGTTCCAGACCAATATTCTGGCGCTGAATGCCGCCGTGGAGGCCGCCAGAGCCGGTGAGCACGGGCGCGGTTTTGCGGTGGTCGCCGGTGAGGTCCGTCTGCTGGCGCAGCGCAGCGCCGATTCTGCCAGTGAGATCCGCACACTGATTGAAAACTCTGCCGGTCAGACCCGCGAGGGATTACAACTGGTGGAAGATGCGGCTGAATCACTGCGCGGTATTATCAGTAATGTCAGCCAGATGGATGATTTACTGCATGAGATCGGTCACGCCAGCCATGAACAGACTGACGGCATCACCCAGATCAACAGCGCTATCGGACTGATTGATTCCGCCACCCAGCAGAATGCCACCCTGGTGGAACAGTCGGTTGCCGCCGCCTCTTCCCTGAATGAGCAGGCCGGTACACTCAATGAGATGGTCGGGGTCTTTCAGCTTACCGGAACGCCGTCTTAATAATGTACAGTGATAACGGGCATCACTACCCGTTATCACGATTCCGGACGGCTGTCAGAGAAAACCGTACATAGCGGAAAAGAACCAGCCGCACACGCAGGAAACCCCGACACCAATCAGTCCCGGCGCAATAAAACTGTGGTTAATCACAAAACGCCCGATCTTGGTGGTACCTGAGCGATCGAACTGGATAGCAGCCAGGTCGCTCGGGTAGGTCGGCAGAATGTAGTAACCGTAACAGGCTGGTGCGGATGCCACGATATAGGCCGGATTAACCCCGATAGCCAGCGCCAGCGGAACCACTGCCGCCAGAGCCGCCGCCTGCGAGTTAACAAACTTGGACACCAGCAGCAGCACCACGGCATACGCCCACGGATATTCTTTGACCAGCGATCCCAGCACACTCTCAATCTGCTCAAGGTGAGCACCGAACATGGTTTCCGCCATCCACGCGATACCGTAAACCGCCACAATCGCGATCATCCCTGAGCGGAACACTTCATTTTTCGAAATGGATGCCGGTTTGGTATCGGTAAAAATGATAATTAATGCCCCGGCCAGCAGCATAAAGATCTGAATCACCAGAACCATCGACAGCGGCTTGCCGTCAAAAACCGGCCTCAGCCACGGAAAGGCCCCCAGTGATGCCACGACCGCGATAGAGGCCAGAAAGATCCACATTGCCAGCCAGTTACTGGCGGGTAATTTTTTATTGAGCAGCGTGGCGGTATCGCCGTAGACGTATTTCCGGTTTTCCGGTTTTGCGATAAACGCCTGAAATTCCGGATCCTTATCCAGATCTTTGCCGCGATACCAGCTGAAGATACCGATACACAGTATCCCTATCAGAGTGGACGGAATGGTGATCGCCAGCAGATCAACAAAGCCCAGATGTTTGCCGTTGATGGTCACATCCCCCAGCATAGCGACCAGGGAGACCACGGCAACCGACACCGGGCTGGCGATTATCCCCATCTGGGAACCGATTGTACTGGCTGCCATCGGCCTTTCCGGGCGGATATTATTTTTTATCGCGACATCATAAATGATAGGTAAGATGGTGTAGACGACGTGCCCGGTACCGCACAGAATGGTCAGCAGACAAGTCACAAACGGTGCCACAATTGAGACATATTTCGGATTACGCCGCAGCAGACGCTCTGCTATCTGCAGCATCACATCCAGTCCCCCGGAAGCCTGCAGAGTAGCCGATGCCGCCACGACCGCAATAATCACCAGCATCACATCCACCGGCGGCTTTCCGGGCTTTAAGTGGAAGACAAAAACCAGCAGCACCAGGCCTATCCCGCCCAGCAACCCCAGGGCAATCCCGCCTTTGCGCGCCCCGTAAAACAGACAGATCAATACCACGACAAGCTGGATAGCAAAATCCATAACTAACTCCTTTTAGGTACTTAAAAATCCGTGGGTCTGTATCACCTGGTTTCACTATAAAGCGCACAAAATAACAATTTTTTGATGTAAACAATAAAAACGGCCGGAAAACAGAACAGTTTTTCTATAACAGTGACGGAGGTAAAAAAACAGCCGGAGGGGTATTCAGGGTACGGAGACAAACCGGTAACCGATACCGGTTTCAGTGATGAAATGCTGAGGACGGGCCGGATCTGTTTCCAGCTTCTGGCGCAGATGCCCCATGTAAATACGCAGGTAGTGGGCGTGTTCGACGGCGTTCGGCCCCCACACTTCATTGAGCAGCTGCCGCTGGGTCAGCACTTTGCCGCTGTGGCCGATAAGAATAGTCAGCAGGCGGAATTCAATCGGCGTGAGATGCACTTCCTCCCCGCCTTTACTGACCTGGCGCGCGGCAATATCCACACAGATATCCCCGAACGCATAGACGGGATCGTTCTTTTCACTGCCGGGATAGCGGCGCATCAGTACCCGCAGCCGCGCCTGTAACTCCCCGACACCAAAGGGTTTGGTCATGTAGTCATCCGCGCCGGCATCCAGCGCGGCAATTTTGTCATGCTCACTGTCACGGGCGGACAGTACCAGCACCGGCACAGAGCTCCACTGACGAAATTCCTGTACAAAGATGATGCCGTCGCCGTCCGGCAGACCGAGGTCGAGGATCACCAGATCCGGTTTGCGGGTCGCGGCTTCCACCAGCCCGCGCGCCAGGTCTTCCGCTTCAAACACACGCACGGCATCCCCTTCCAGCGCGGTGCGCAGAAGGCGGCGGATCCCTTTTTCATCTTCAACAATCAGTACAGTGGTCACAGCAGGTTATCATCTTCATCAATCACGGGCGGATCTTCACAGGGTAGACGGATATGGAAGCTTGCGCCACCCCCGTCACGGTTTCCGGCTAAAATAGTGCCGCCGTGCACTTCGGCAATCGCCCGGCAGATCGCCAACCCGAGGCCGATCCCCGGAATGGCGGATTCTTTCTGACCGCGCGAAAATTTCTCAAATATCAGTGCTTCCTGTCCGGCCGGGATACCCGGGCCGTTATCCCACACTTCAATATCAATCATATTGTCCGACAACCGCGAGCGGATGCCAATCTGCGCCTGCGGTCCGGCGTATTTTATCGCGTTTTCCAGCAGATTGATCAACACCCGTTCAAACAACGGGCCGTCAGCACAAATCAGCTGCATCGGGTCATTGAGGTCAATCTGCACCGAATCTGTGTCAAAGCGCGGTTTCAGCATTTGCAGGGCACTGCCGATCACCTCTTCCAGCGGCAGCCACTCTTTATTGAGATTAAAGCCGCCGGACTGAATGCGTGCCATATCCAGCAGGTTATTGACCAGACGCGTGGTACTGAGAATGTGCTGGCGGATCTCATTGGCCTGCGCGGCATACGGTGAACCTTCGCTGGTCAGATCCAGCGTCAGGATCTCCGCCTGACCAAACAGCACGGTCAGCGGTGTGCGCAGATCATGAGACAGCGCCGCCAGCAGTGAGTTGCGCACCTGCTCACGTTCACTGACCAGCCGTGATTGCGCCTCGCGTTCTGTCAGGGTGCGGCGCTCCAGTGCCCCCGCTGCCAGCAGGATCAGGGTTTCCAGCAGCCGCTGCTGTTCGGGGATCAGCAGCTGACGGCGGTTGTAGGGCTCCACAATCACCACACCGTAGACTTTTTCTGTCGTGCAGACCGGCAGGATCTGATACGGCACACCGGGCAGTGTGCCGGTACCGAACCCGGCGGGTTGCCCTTTGTCATAACTCCAGCGGATGATGGCATCGTCACGACCGTTATCGGCTGTGCCGCCGCCGGCCGGGATCAGGTTACCCTGTTCATCCGGCAGCAGCATTTCACAACGGGCATGCAGGCTGTGGCTGATAAAGTGGCAACTGACCGAGGCAATATCATCAGATTCCCGCGCCACCGCCAGGGCTTTCGACATTTCATAGAGATGCCAGGTGCGCTGTTCGCGGTAACGTGCCACCCGCGCCTGATAACGGACACCGGCGGTCAGACTGCCGATCACCAGCCCGACCGTCATCATGACAGCGAAGGTGAGCAGATACTGCATATCCGAGACAGCCAGCGTGCCTTTCGGGTTGATCAGAAAGAGATCAAAGCTGATAACGTTAATAATGGTGGCAAACACAGAGGGCCAGCGCCCGTAAAACCTGGCCACCACCACCACACCCAGGATATAGAGCATCACCAGGTTGGCATTATCAAAGGCCATCAGCCAGTGGTGCGCCATCAGCGTGGTGATGGCACAAATCAGTGCCGCCACAACGCAGCCCTGCAAATCGGTTTTGTGTTTATCCAGAAACGGTCGGTTGTCGCTGAATTTTTCGCGGTTTTCCGGCTGCCTGTCCTGCGGGGCGATCATCACCACATCCAGATCAGCGGCACTGCGGCTGAGCTGTTCCTGTAATTTGTCGCGCCGCCACCAGGATGTCCGCTCATGACGGACAATCATAATTTTGCCGAGGTTATTTTCCCGCGCATAGCGGATCACCGCCCGGCTCTCCTCCGGCTCTGCCAGCGTTGCCGTGGTCGCACCCAGTTGCTGTGCCAGCGACAGGGTGGTGAGGAGGGTACGCCGCTGCGGGGACGGCAATTTATGGCGGGCAGGCGTTTCAACAAAAATTGCATGCCAGTCACTGCC
>OCAE01000346.1_pt1 | contig 32172 bp, 37 predicted proteins | sample 1495581 | NCBI WGS metagenome assembly OCAE01 (sample SAMEA2580278, study PRJEB22360) | human gut metagenome | biome: human gut; feature: human-associated habitat; material: faeces | place: Denmark | collected 2008/2010 | reverse complement strand
GGGGGCAGCCGCGCCGTATATCAAACAGACGAATTGGAGGTGCCGCGTTAAATGACGGCAGAAGAGATCAGGCGGATGGAGGAACGCGTCGCACAGGTGCGCGCGGAAATGGAGCGGGCGTGCCGCGCAGCCGGGCGCGCCCCCGGGGAGGTTCTTCTGTGCGCCGCCAGCAAAACGCAGAATTCCGAGACCGTGCGCGCGGCGGCTGCGCTGGATATCGACCTGTTTGGAGAAAACCGCGTGCAGGAGCTTTGTGAAAAATACGCCGCCGGCGCATACAGCGGCAAGCCGCTGCATTTTATCGGCCATCTGCAGACCAACAAGGTGCGCCAGGTGGTGGGGCGTGCGTGCATGATAGAATCCGTCGGCTCGCACAGGCTGCTGGAATGTGTGGCTGCAGAAGCTCAGAAGCAGGGCATCCGGCAGGATATCCTGGTCGAGATCAACATTGGGGCCGAGGCAAGCAAAAGCGGCATCGCGCCCGAAGAGCTGCCCGGGCTTCTGGAATGCGCCCATGCTTTGCCCTCCCTGCGGGTGCGCGGCCTGATGTCCATCCCGCCTGCTGCGGATGCGCCGGGCGCGAGCCGCCCCTACTTTGCACAGATGCGCGGCCTGTTCGAGCGGGCGCAGGCCGCGCAGGGCGGCAACGTGAGCATGGAGTACCTTTCCATGGGCATGAGCGCCGATTTTGCAGACGCTATTTTGGAAGGGGCAAATCTGGTCCGCGTCGGGACCGCACTGTTCGGCGCGCGGAGCTATCCTGCACAGTAGCTTTATATAATATGTATTATAAAGGGAAAACGGCACCGGGATATTCAAATCCCGGCGCCGTTTTCCAAATTCCCAGAAACAGATCCTCCCTCTGCGTCAGCGCCCCGGCGGGCGGCGGCGCGGCGGACGCGGACGGGCAACGTCATGTTCGGCCCGCTCCCCCACATACACACAGGCATATACTGCCAGCGTGATGGGCACCGCTACCACGAACACCGCTTTGAAGATCGTATCCCAGATAGTCATCCTGCACTCCCCCTCCGTCCCGCTCATGCTCCTGCGGCCGGATACGCTGCCTGAGCCCTTTATAACTTATATGGACATCTTTGCCGCGGATATTCATTGAAAAAGGCGTACGAGGTGGAAAGTTCTTCCTTGTGCGGAACGGCGGCTGCCAGACAGGATTTTGTCACACCGCTCCTCTTTACATCCGCCGCAGGGCAAAGTATGATAGATGCGGAGACCGCATTCGTGCGTTAAGAAAGGAGCCGGCAATGAAACACGAGCCGTCGTCTGATTTGCTGCAGTTTCTGCGCAGCAAAAACATCCTGCCAAACGGGTACTTTTCCCTTGAGGAGCCGGACGGAACGTATACCTTTTACAGCGTATCCCGTTCCGGCGTGCTGTACACACTGGATCTGGAGCCGGCGGCTTTAAGTGCGGATGACGTTTGGGAAAAGCTGGACCGTATTCAAAAAATCTCCCGGGAGGTTTTCGAACAGGCACAGGAGTCGCTTTGGGACGCACGGAGGCTGGCGCGCGGCCTGCCCACCAACCGGGAACTGAAGCCGGTTGCGGAACAGTTTTACAAGGACTACACACAGCATTATGCGGAAGGCCGCTGGAAAACCGTCGCCCGGTATGACGAGGAAACGATCCGGCACATTCTGAATATCGTCTGTTCGAATCTGCAAGGGGGCGGCAAAAATCAGCAGGCCGCTTGGGACAGAATGTTCCGGGACCTTGTCCAGGCAAAGGTGTTTCGAACCCAACGCGATATTTAAAAAATAAAAAGCGCAAAAGTATTGACAACGGCGTTATTATTGGATATACTAGATAAGCACCTTAAAGAGGCGCAGACAATTTATATCGCGGGGTGGAGCAGTCTGGTAGCTCGTCGGGCTCATAACTCTACGAGCCTCTTTCACAATGGTGCATATAATTTCATATCGCGGGGTGGAGCAGCCTGGTAGCTCGTTGGGCTCATAACCCAAAGGTCGTCAGTTCAAATCTGGCCCCCGCAACCAAAAGCCGCGTCAGAAAGCCTTTTTCTGACGCGGCACTTTTTCGTCAGAAAAAATTTCCGCTCTGAAGAACTCCCTATTTTCATGTCATTGCTCATTCATAATTATTCGCTCCTTTGTATGGAAAAATTATTTGTGTGCAGTTTGTGTGCAGCCGTGGTTTTGGCGGCTCTTTTTTGGGAAAAACCGCCCCTTCCAAAGTCTCCACCGCTTTTTGTCTTTCGCGGTCCAGTGCATGCGAGTATCTGGAAGTTGTTATGATGGAAGCGTGCCCCAAAAGAGACTGTATCACCGTCAGCGGCACTTTGTTTTCATCCAATCGGGTCGCGAAGGTATGGCGGAGAGAATGGACATGTACACCTTTTGCCTCACACCGTTTTGATACTTCGTCTACGCGTTTCTGTAATGTCCGCGGATCAGTATATGTCCCGTTTTTTGATGGAAACGCCAGGCTTAACGGATTCAAATTGTTTTCGTTTGCCAGCGTAGAGAACTGTGCTTGTGCCAATGCTTCCACTTCTTCATTCATTGGAATCCACCTATTGCTCGTATTCGATTTCGGGGTGTCCTGCTTAATCAATTTCGTTTTTGGCCCCGTGGCAGCATAGGTGTTGATACGGACAATGTCCTTATTGACGTAGATCCGTTTCTTTTTAAAATCAAAGTCACTTATTTCAAGCGCCAGTATCTCTCCTAATCGAAGCCCTGTAAACAGGACGATAAGGATCGCTCGGCCCAGACGCTGCTCTTTAAGAGCTTCCCGGATAAAAACTTCCTGTTCATCCTGCTCCAGTACCCGCGCTTCAGGAACGATTGCCTTGTCGCGTTTGGTTTTTCTGCATGGATTGCTTATGAAATACTTTCCGATGTTATCTTCAAAAAACTCCGATAGAACAACATAAGTATTGTTGATTGTTTTGGCTGACAGGCCCGTATTCTTATGGTCTTTTCTCGCGGCAGGGGTTTTCATCCAATCAAAAAATTCCTGCATGCAATCCCTGTCAATCACGGCCGCATCGGTTTCGCCAAAAAAGCGATAAAGCCGCTCGGCGACCTCCATATAATGGTCGAACGTCTTTGGTTTGACATGAATGCCAGGCTTTTTATTTTTTTTGAGCCACTCGATCAAATAATAACATACGCCATCGGGGTTAGAGGGTGACAGGTAGACCCTGCCATCATGGAGAGATGTAACCGCCGGTATTTCTCGTACAAGTTCTTGTGTGGTTTTTGAACGGGTTTTCGTGTAGTATCCCGCTTGTAGAATCGCCACACATTTTGCACGGTAAGCGCTTTTGGCTTTCCCCTCCGTGTCACCAGTTCCGGAGAGCCGCTTCGGGGTACCGTTTCCTCGATACGTTAGCCTGTCATCTTTGTCAAAGTAGAGCAGATTTTCCTGTTCATCCATCGCGAAAGCCTGATATCTGATTTTCCCGTTTTGAAGTACGGAATAACTGCCGTCACCATTGGCGCGTCTTTTTTTACTTTTGTATTTCGGCATAATTACCTCCGTCTGCTTTGCAAACGGAGAAGCCTTATCAATGAAAGGTGGTGGGATATTCGTCTGGAATCCTGCCATTTTTGCAAGTAAACTCAGTTCATTGCCAAAATAGTTTTCGACTCCTTCCTGCATTGTGTTCATTTGGAGCATGCGCAAAGCAGCCTGCACTGCCTGTAAGTTGACCGCTTCCGGCGCTTTTTTCGAATGTACCATAGCACACACCTTTATCATTGCGCAGTCATATATGATGAAAAATCATCAATTTGTCAAGGTACAGAACGTCCTACTACCATTTTAACAACCACCGGGCTTCTGCACAATAGAGATTGGCCATCGTGCGCAACATTATTTTTTCGGAAAAATGCCCGTATTTTTCAATACGAGCACTTTCCTTGTAACTACTTCTCAGATAAAGCTTAGGCGTTTACTCAATGGATATAATACCGCATTCCTGAGCTTTCGAATAGCACTCTTCCAACGTATGATAAGCCGTTTCCCGCACGCGCATCATAGTGCGCACACTCATGTGACATTTTTTTGCAATAGCTTTCCAAGCGTACCCCTCAAAATGGTGCATCCGTAGTATTGTGGCTTCTTCTCTGTTAAGCAACCCCATATACTTATCAAGCCGTTCCGACTCGATTTCAAGTTTTCTTATCCACGCATATAATTCCCGCGCTTGATTGGTGATTGCCGAGCGGTAACTCATCGCGATATCAGCCGTGATGTCAGAGATATCACTGGTCTGTACATGTTCACCGTCTCCATGAGAGAACGCCATCGCCTCAATAACTTCTCTTGCTTTTTCGTCCGCCTGGGACATTAGAGTCTCAAGTTCAAACTCCAAGACATCAATTCTTTTACGCCGTATACACTGACCGTTCAGTTGTTCCAGCACATATTTTTTTATTTCTATTTCCATATGTCAAAGCTCCTTCTTAAAAGAAAAAAACGGCTCGACGGAATTCTCTTCCATCAAGTCGTTTCTTTGCATTTTTATGATAGCACAAATCGAAATGTATTCTCAAGTATCTGGAGCTGGACAATTTTTGTACTCGGCGATATGCCAACTGGGTATTTACTCAGTTGCTGCAAATGTCCATTTAGGAAATCAAAAGCCCTCAGAAGTATCAAGCAACATCACCGCTCCCCCAACAAGAACAACGAATGCTGCACAATTCGGCATTGCTTCGTGGCTAAATTACAAACGAGGGTCACCCAGGAACGAAAGTTGATACTATTTCTTTTTACTACGGCTTTCATTTTTAAATTCTGAGGCCAGCATCGTTAAAATTTCCACCTGCCGTGTGTTTAGTCCCTCGATAGGCAGCATCCGGCGTTTCTCCAACCCCAGAAGATAGTCGACTGAAACTCCGAAAAATAGTGCCAACTCACAGAGGGAATCTACCGTAGGCATGCGGATACCCATTTCATAATTGCTGATTACAGTTTTGCTGCGGTTGATTTTTCTGCCCAATGCCGCCTGTGTCAGGTTACGTCCCATACGTAATTCTTTTATCCGCATGCCGATATTGATCATTGGTATCACCTCTAACTTAAGTGTACGCAATTACAGTTCTCTTTTGGTTATCAAATATCAATAGAAAACCACAATTATGGACCATTCGAGAGGATGTGGCTCTGTTCTTTTCAAGGTGATGGAATTCCATCACCTTCTTCGTAAGTTTTCAATGTTTGTTTTGCGATTCTCTGGCGGTGCTGTTCATACTGTTATGCGTTATTCTACTGGGGAGCTGTTTTATCTGCTTGCGGTGCCGGGAGTGATTTACGGAATATCAGATTTACTGTTTGAGCTACACTTATTTTCGCTCCCCAAAAAACGAATCGAAAACAATGAATTCTTCGATAGTTATTTACATAAGGAGCTATATAGATTCCATAAAATGGACACGAGAACAGATAGACAAAGTGATGAATATATATTGTACTTAATATTGGGAGTCAGACTGAGCAGTCAACGTTAATGATAAGACAGTTGCTATCGTTAGAATATGTTATATCCACTATGGTAAATCAGTCGGTGAATATCTTTCTTTTATTTGCTCATTTTGCGCTACTATAAAAACAAGCGATTTCTGCCCCCCCTAAACGCACAAAAACAGGCGACATCCAACCAAAGTTGAATGTCACCTGTTTTGTTGTCTGATCCTTGTTTGGTAGATGCCGATTTCGTAATTTTTTCAAATTACTGTCTTATCGGTACAGGAGTAAGGTTCCCTACCTTTAATACTCAGGCGGCAATACAATCTTCCAGAACGAGTCCATTTGTTCTTGGAATGGGCGTATTCAGACTGACTGTTTCCACACGCCGCATCTGTTTTCTTCGCTCACCGCTGACGGCAGAGCGCATCGCCTTCACAGCAATGGTCGAAAAGCTGTAAGCTTTCAGATGCGGCTGACTGTGCCATCGCTTCACTGAAAGCAGATACCGAAAAATCACCACATCAAACCACTCCGATTCATCCAAACCCTGTTCATACAAAAACCACCGCACAAGAGACAGGTGCTGTGCCGCAAAGTCGGCTTCCTGTGCAGTTAGCGGACGGCTATAAAGGTTCTGCAGCTCTTTGAGCTGGACGTTCTCGGCACATTTCTCGTTTGTCATTATCTGTTCCTCCGATTTCAGTCTGTAAATGTTATGCAACGTATTTGTTCAAGATTTCCTCGTCGATCTCGCAGACGGGGAAAGAGATATATCCCGTTGTGATATGCGTCACAACCTTTTTGACAATCCCCAGTTTTTGCAGGGAAGAAAGAATCCCTTCATTTTCCGCATAATTCTTAATGGCTACATGTCTGGGAGCCTGTGGGCCAAGATTTTCCGTTACCGTCAGCAACGGATCCGTATATCCGGTTTCTCCGATCCGATAGACTTGAATGCTCATTGTGCCTGTTTTCGCATCTCTGCTTTTCCGAAAAAAACAGTTGTCATAGATATGGTGCTTCAATTCAATGGTACAGGTATTTCTCATATTCTGACTCCTTTATGCGCATTTTTTAAGTAAGCTGCTGTTGACACGAATCTGAAGCTCCTGCGAAAGCCCCTGCAAGGTGCTGAATTCCCCGTTGACCTCATTGAGCTGATCACGGAACAGATTCTCGTACATACGGCGTTTTTCATTCAACGCCTTGATTTTCGCAATCCAGCGGTTCATGATGGCTGCGCTCTGGCAGCCGGTATCGATCAGATGCCGCACGCTTTCATCGTACATCTCAATCTCTTTGCGGATCGCGGCGTAAAAATCAGACGTCATCTTCTGACGCTGTTTTTCATCGTTGACCACAAACAAGCTGTTGACAACGAGCGAACCTTCGTTCTGTGTATGCTTATCCAGCGTTTCAATAAAGTCCTCAAACATACTGACATAGGTCATGCTCGACCGCGGGACAAAGTACATATGCCCATGCGTCTGAATTTTTATGGCGTTCATCTCAGCCAGTATGTTTGTGGCGACCGTCTCTACTTGCCGCCGGTTGACACATCTTCGATATTTTTCATACAAATCGCAAACCTGCACATAAAAGTCCTGCGCGTTTACCGGCGATGCCCCGCTCACATTTTCTAGGCTCAGTGCCTCCGTGTTCCGGTTGAAAACGACATTGGCCACTTTCGTATACAAGTTCGTGTGGTCATCTGGCTCTTCCATCACCAGCTCACGGCTGATCCAGCCCTTTCGCTGTTTGTTGTCGCGAAAATAGACTTTTCCGCTGTATCCGCCAATCTCCACACGGCCTTTGACATCCCCGGTCGCTGCACGAAACGCATTGGCAGCGGAAATACGGGTTCCCGCACGGCCGCCAATGTTACAGGCGGCACGAATCTTTTCAAACTCCGCACGGTCGATCAGAACATCGGACAAACTGTAATAAACCATTTTTCCTAGCAAGTCCTCTTGATCTGCCTGCCCTACAGTCGTGACAATATCTTTCAAGTTGATTGATCCGTTCATATATAACCTCTTTTCTCTTATGCCGCGAGCCGTGCCGCGCGGCAATATGCTTTGTATTCGTCGACCCCATTGTAGTCGGGATTCCATTGCCGTTGTTCCACGGGAATTCCCAATGATTTAAGCATTTTAATCATATGCAGCAGCGCTTTTGAGTACTTTTCATCCTCAATTTGGTCCATATCAAACAAACTTTCGACTCGTTCAATATTGGGCAATGATCGTATCGCCGGCAGTAAATGGTTGATACTGCTCACACCTGGAACACAGATATACAGAGAATTTCCATCCAAAAAGCTTGATACATCACCTTTCACGGCACCTTCCGTTATATGTGCAGTGCTGCTGCAAGGATCTCCCGTGATATGCACCCAGGTCCGCGCCGCTGTTCCGTTCGGGTATTTCTGAGTTCCGTCTTTATGCTGATGCTTCGGATTGGAACTCAGCCATCGATATTTCCGCTTACTTTTGTTGTCCAGACGAATCTGCAGGCCTTGAATGTAGCCTGCAGCTGTGCAGAACGGTACCAGGATGCCAGCCTGTCCGGCAAGGCACCATTCTCCGGACACCAAATCAGTATAAAACCCGGGCACCCCGCGCAGGTCATGCTTACTGGCCAGGCGTTGAGCAATTTTATTCTTTTCTGTCTGCCTGACCGGCATAGAACGGTACATATTCTGACCGATGCGAGTAAGGGAAAGTCCTCTCCCGAGCAGATCCAGTAAATGCGCGTCATTCAGCTGGAGTTCACACAACAAATCGTAGTAGACATCATGCCGCCGCTCCAGGAGCGCCAGATTGTCACTTACCGGTTCAGACCGCACTTTGGTATCGGGGAACGGATAGGTTTTGGCTTCCCTGTCCAGTTCATCAACAGCTTCACGGTTGGATATGCCGTGCATTTTTGCATAAAGCGTAACGCTGTTTCCACCTTCTCTACACTTCTGGCAAAAGAACTGATTGCTCACAGGATTTAAAAAGAGATGATTTTTTGAGCCATTGCAAAAAGGGCAATACGCCTCGACCTCGCTTCGTCCCAAAGTGCTCCGGTCAATATGGATGCCAAGTCTATGCGCGACTTCTATGATGGGAAAGTCTTTATATGTCACACCGTTCACCCAGCTCTCGGCAACTCAATCTGCTGATTATGAATCGTAATTTTCAACGGTTGCCCCCGAGCCACACGCGCAAGAAAAGATTGCCCGCTTGGGCGGGGAATGTTATCGATGCTTTCCGTGTCATCGGCAAATACCGGATAACAGCGTCCCAGCAGTTTTTTCAGCAATTCGACCATCTCCATGCCGGCCAATACTTTTTCGGAATGAGACAGGCAACGGTAGTCCCTGCCTTCGTAAGTAAATTTCCACGTTTCTTTGATTTCTCCGGTAGACTTAACGATGTCAAACAGCTTACACGCCACATTCTGTGTATGAAGATGCTCAAACAGCATTTTGTTCCGTGTGGCAGCAAAATCCAGCACCGCTGCAATGCGATCTTCGATCTGCGCCAGACTCTGTGTCATCATCTCATGGGTTTTATCCTGAGACGGCTCCTGTTCCGGTTGAATTGACTCAGAGATATTTTTGAGAACGGCCTTTTTTTCGCCAAGTTCTTTCTTTACCGCCTCGTACTGCGCCATTTCATCACTTGACAGATTTCCTGCCCAAATCTGCTCCTGAAGCCTTTCAATCCTTTGAGATGTTTCGCGCATCCGCAGCGTATATTCTTCATGCTCTTTGAGAGTTCTGTCGTTTTCTCGGTCACACTCTGCCGTGACAGCCGCACTTTCGCGTTGCAGAGCAGTCAAATCATCCTTTTTATATTTCTCAAAGGTTTCATGACATTTTTTCTCCAGCACCTCCAGTTCCTTTTGTTGCAGCCGAAGTTCGGTGCCTTTCACTTTGTACTTTTCCAGAGCCGATTTCAGCGCTACCTCACAGGCGATATGCTCTTCGGCTGTGACCGCCCGGTGGCATAAGGGACACACCGTCCCTGGCTCCAGAGACTTCAAAAAGCCGGACGTCTGGTTGAATTTGACGAGCAGGGCTTGTAAAGGCTTTTCAACTTTGACAAACTGTTCTGTCAGCTTGCTTTCGTAAATCTCCTGCCGCCGCGCTTCGATTTTTTCCCGGAGCTTGGCCTGCCGCTCACGATACGGCGCCGGGTCAAAGGGCTTGGGCTTTTCTTTTAAAAGTTCATTATACCGATCGCTCATCTCAATCAGCTCCAGATTCAGAGCTTTCATATCAAGGCCTTCTGTCCGTCGCGCCTCCCATTGATCGGCACGTTTTTGCAAATCAGCGATTTCTGCTGACAGGAGATTTTTCGCATCCGCCTGTCTGACGGCAACTTCCGCAGCCATTTCCTGCCGTCCGCTGTAGGCCAGCAGGGCCCCTTCGAGCTCCTTTTTCTCCGCGCGAAGATTCGCAAGCGCTGTCTCAGGACTTATAAACGTATATCCCTCCAGAGCAGCGCGCATTATTTCGCTCATCTGCGCCAAAATGCTTTCCTGTGGCATGGGAGGCAGGTGCTTTTCAAGAAGTTTACGGCCTCCTTCCTGCAGAACCTCAATAAAGTACAGCGGATTGTACAGCGCCAAGAATTCATCCAGATCTCCAAACATTGAGAACAAATCCCGCTGGAGAATGGAACGTCCGTCAAGCGCGATCTCCATCTTGTCGTCCCTTCGGCGCCGATCAATAGTATGTTCCATGCCGGTTTGATCCAGATAGCTGAGAGACAGCCGGATTTCCCGGCCATCCTTATGGTAGAAACGGTCAATAAAGCGGTCGCCCATATAACCCTTGCCTGTAATGGCAAAAGCAATGGCATCAGCAATCGTCGTTTTTCCAACACGGTTCCCTCCGGAGATCACCGTAATATCACCGAACTGGTATTCAACAGGCTGGTCATGGTGTTTGAATCCTGCCATCCGTAAGCTGGTTGCTTTGAAATAAGTTATCTTATCCATTGCGGATACCTCCTGTCACGCGGCAATTTGATATTCGTCCAATGTATAAAATATTTTCTTTGCGTCTTGCTTCCCCTCGTGTGCCCCGATTTTCACGTTCTGCAATATGCTCCCGGGCCTCACTTCCTGGTTTACATCGCTCAAAAAAACGGTGATGATATCGCCGTTTTCCTGTTCAAGGTCAATGACTTGGTGTACCACATGGCTGAACCGGTGTTTTTCCGTTTTTCGGACAACATATTGGGGCAGCGGTTTTGATGCCGGCGGCATTTGCGCCGACGGGAGTGCGGCCGGCATTTCTTTGGAGAGGGGCTCCTGCGGCTGCATCCCCTTCAGTTTCTTTACATGAGCATCGTGGATTTTTTTCAATTTCGGGAGTTCCTTATTCGGAATCACTTTCGGATAGTTCGAATCGACATCGACCCATGCAGCTTCCATATCGTACAGATACCGTCCAATTCCCCATTTGACTGCCGCTCGCTTGTATGCGTCGCTCAAGCCGCCCTTGACTGGCTCAATATCCGTGTTCTCGGCGCCATCTGTTTTGGATATCCAAAGATTTTTCTCTTTGTCAAAGATACGGATCACACAAAGCTGCGATGCTTCTTTGAGTGTCGAACCGCCATGCCAAGAAATATATTCATCCTGCCAGTTTTCCGGTCCTACAACCTCGTCCAACCTGTTTTGAATCGCGCGTGCTGTCACGTAAGCGACTGCCAGGCCCCTGGTTTTATCTTTTGAGACATTCTGCAGGCGCCATTCAACGTCCTCGCTGCTGAACGGCTCTGCGAGTTCGACTTTAATGCGCTCCCATGATTTTGCCATTTGAAAACCGCCTTTCATCTGTCTTTAAAGCGTTCTTCATCCTTTATGGATCCTGCCATTGCGCCGATTCCCCGTGGAACCGTTTGGTCCACGAGCAACCCCCAATCCGTGTGTTTATACTGCCCCGGCCCCAAAAGGGAACGGTATCTTGGGAAAACGACTTGCATGCGCAAGCTCCTTCAATCATCTGATAATGCTTCATTTCAGAAATCTCCGCTATTTTATTTTAATAAAATCCTCCAGTGTCTCCTCCCGTGGAACCAATACCTCTGTATAATAATCCGCGGGGGCTTTACCTTTCATTCGGGCCAGCAGCGACCGAAACGGCAGTTGCTCCTTATTTTGTTCCACTAAAAAATGGTCGTCGTTGTTCGGCATCGACATAATGTATGCCGGCACACTGGACAACGTATGTAAGCTGTTGCATCTGGGCATGGTATTGCATCCCACACACAAATGTCCGCTCTTTGATACATTGGAAAAGGGATAAAAGAACAGTTTTGTTGCAGGCCGCAAATAACCTTGATCGACCACGGCCATCTTGATATCGCTGATTCTTTGCCCCCGCACAAAGGTAAACACATATAAAATCCGAGGCAATGGGAAATGAGGGTACAAGGTGTCATGGTATCGGACGTCCGTAAAGGTCATTTCCACAAGAAGTGCGATCCGTTCCTGTCCATTTTTGTCCTTCGCATAAGCCAAACAATTGGGTGGAAGCAGACCTGTAAAGATCGGTTCATATTGAACGGCCTGTTCGATCAGAGTCCCCATCATCTTGAAGCTGAGCTCCTTATGGTGGGAGACTCCATGTTCATCCCATCGGCAAATAATGTTCGGATTATCCTGTCGAAGTTCAAGGGTCAGCGCCGTTTGTTTCATACTCATGCCGCCTTTCTTACTCTTTTTTTCTTTTTAGAACCAGTTACCCCAAGCTTGGTCTTATCCGCTTTGCATCTGGCAATTTCACCGCGTAGGCTCTCACACCGGTCGCGGTAGTATTCTGGAATCACACTAACTTCCAGTGCCATGCTGCGCTGCTCATAAAAGGTTTCAGCCATTTGAATCAAAAGGCCGCTTGCACCCGTATGGTTCACTTTGGTATATAGTTTCCATGCATAGTCATAGTCCGCTGCTTCAGCCATGACGTTGTCCACAAATTCTTCGGCCTTTTTGTAATATGGCTCATCTTCCAATTTACATTTCAGCAGCACAGCATGCTCCCGGCACAATTTGTAAAATTCCACCATGGAGTGGTCGCTCACATAAATGCGTTCTTCACACCATTCTTCACTATAGCTCATTGCACAAATGTCAAAAGCGCAGTTATATAAATCATATATGTATTCGTATTGCATGTCCCAATCCAAACCAGCACCGCTATAATCTGCGGCGCTCCCTGGTCTGAGTTCTTCCATTCGGGCCAAAAGCAGCAGACTTTGCAGTGCTACATGGATATCGTCCATATAATCTGTATCCACAGCATTACCTCAAATAAACATTGGTGTTGTATGGGCAACTGGCTGCGCTCTGCGCAGCAGATTCGCATACTGCACAAGCCTTGTACAATCGCTGGCGATATCACCGAGATATTCATCCAAATCAATGATATCGCTTGATGTAAACTGTGAAAAATCCAAATCTTTCACCCATACATTTCTTCCTTGTGAGATAGGCAAAAACACATTCTGATATAAATAGCTCTGCTGGAACTTCACTTCCCCAGAGGAATTCTCCGTTTGTGCTTTCCCGAGTATTTTGATTAAAGTGTCTAAATCGAATTTCATTGTATTTCACTCTTTCTTTTTAATAGAGGCGTTTATAGCCATCCGGTGTTAGCAGGTGAAAGGTCAGCCGATTTGTCACCGTATTCGTTTGAAGAATCCTTTTTACTGATTTATCTTTTCGGAATTCTATCGGGTGTTCATCTGTGATGACATCTTTGGCGATCATCCCGCGTATCACATGCGGTACATCGCAGTCTACCAGTCCATCCAACATACCGGAACCTCCGATCAGCCCGATCTGCCCTGCGTTCAGCGGCAGCATGGGGCGCTTGTCCAGTCGGTCCAACTCATTTTCCTTGCCGAACAGCTCTCTGACGCTTCCCGACTGACTCATTTGCCGGTACAGCTCCAATTCATTGAATATGCTGCCGCAGAACACCTCTACCGAAGATTCAGTATTAGGGATCGTATACCGTGCCGTTCCAATTTCCGACAAGCCCGGCAAATCCGGCCCCAGTTCGCATTGCTTATAGAGACGAACCGCCTCCCGGGCACCGTTTCTTGAGCGGGTTCTTTTCCCAATGAGGACAATCTGACGGAAGCGTTCAAACTCTTTCCCTTCAAACCGATAAACGCTAATATCTGTAAGATGATCGCACAGGCATCGGGCGATGCCCGGTGTCACGCGATAGTACGGGACGATATAAATGAGGATGCCGCCCTGCATCAGGCAGGGCAAGGACTCAATCAAAAATCTTTTTTCTTCCCGCACACGGACATTTTCACCCGGAATGGCAAGATAAGGCGGATTCAGGAACAAGACATGGAAAACACCGCGTGAAATACGACAGCGAAAAAAGTCTCCCATTGCCACACGCGCAAGGCGTTCGCAGGCTGCTTCCGCCCGCTCGTTGCTGAGTTCCACGCCATAGGTAACACTGTTTACCGACGGGGCAAGTGCTTTGAGAGCATATCCTTCTCCGCAGCATGGATCCAGCAGATTTACACAACATTCTGGAAAATCCAGCGCTTCATGCAGATATCCGATATGTGTAAGATCTGTCGGAAAATATCCCATTTTGGCACGGTTCATCAAACGGCCAAGTGCCCGTCCCACAGTACCCTCATCATTGGGCAGCATATTGCAGAACTGGTTCAAGACCTGCAGCAGCTTTGAATAACTGACCGCCATAAGCTTGAAAGAGCTGACTGAATCCCGTAAGATCCGCGCGCCGCGCGCCAGTTTGAACTCCTCCATCTCTTCCAGCGCAGATCCAGCACTGTCCAGTGCTTCAACCAAATCAATCTTGCTTTTGCGCAAGGCAGAATGATAGGGGCGTGCAGCTTCAATGTCTTCCTTCATTTTTTCCGCGACAGCCTGCCGTAGAGCGGGCATCTCCCGCATGGCCTGTTCGATCCCATACCGGGCACTTATCAGCTGTTCCACCGCAAAAGGTCTTGCATCCATGGGCGTCATGCCGCCGAACGCAGAACCACAGGTTCTGTCGGTGCAGGGTCTGCAGAATCAGAAGGCCGCGGAGCCGCCTGGCGCAGTTCCTCAATCACTTTTTTCTGCTGCTCAATCAGCTGCATCATCTGCGCAAGCTGCGCGTCATATTCTGCAAAACGCAGATCATCGGCCACCTTTTGCTGCCGTTCCGTTTTCTTTTTGGTCCGTACACCGCTGTGCAATTTCAGAAGGATGCGGTGAACCAATACGCTGAAACGAAAACGCGGCCAGAAATACCGGCGCACCGGCAGTACGAGGCATTCGTCCGCTTCTACTTTGTCGCAGCCCAACAGAGGGCTGGCTGCAATGCGGCTCTTCAAATGGTGCACCAGTAAGCATATCCTGCCATAAATATGCCCTTTGATTTTAGCGTGCTCGGCATCAATGCGATCCGCTTCCACATACAGGGCGGTCAGTGATTCAGCCGATAGATTCTTCACCTTGATTTTTTTTGCCACAATATCTCGTGCCTGGATGCTGCCGCGGCCTTTGACCGTTTGTGCCTTCACCTTACCGGCTACAATGAGTTGACCGTGAACCACCAGCTTATCTGTCGTAACGTTCCCCTGTTTCACTACTTGGTTTTTCGATATGTACATTTTCATGCTGCCATTCTCCTTTGCTTTTTGATTCCCACTGTCCGTGTGGTCAGTGAAAGTGTTGAAAATGTTGAATACTTTGCAGTCAACTGACCGCGTGCTACAATGTTGTAGACATAGTTCACGACAATAGATGCCGCCGTAAGATTTGCCGCCATGCTTTGCGGCGCGGAAATTGCCGCTTCTTCGCAGGACAGTTCTGTGGGAAACTTGTCCTCAGACTCCATCACTGTGGGAAATACACTGATCAACGGGCGGTTAAAGGTGCGCCCATCGAGCTTTACCCCACATACGACTTGTCCTTGATACTCCCCGTTGCCGCTGTCAATGTAGATCAGTCTGCGGGCGTTCTGAAAAACAGAGTGACACATGACCCGGGATTTATCGTTGTCTACCGCCCCGATCAAAATGGTATATCCCTCTTCGAATCTTGCACGACCCGGTCGAAAGATTTTGGGGCACTGCACCAAGTCGGAAAGTTCCTGTTCGTCCTCTATGTAATGGGAAACATAGTTTGCCTCCATACCAAATGCGGCAGAATACCGTTCCGCAATCACACGGGCTTTATTTTGCTTTAAATCGGTAACACAGAAGTTTTGACGCACAAGATTGGGGCGCTCCACCGTGTCGCCATCTACAATGATGATCTCGACCTCACGGTCCAATGCATATGCCAGCCGGTAAAGATGTGGTGCGATATGCCCGCCAGTGCCTCCAGCACCCAAAAGAACGATTTTGACAGGCAGTGTATCAGAAAACCTCAAAACCAGACACCGCCTTTACCCCCACCGGCTTTTCGTGCCCGCGTAATGATAGAGCTTTGCCAATGCCGCGGGAAGTCCGTTTTATACACCTCCACCACGGATTCCAGCGGGATGCTCTGAAAGTAACCACTGCAGGAAATACGGGCCATGATCTGGGGCTGAGTGTCCTGCAGGCGTCCGACGACGATATACACGCGCGACGCTTTCTCATCCGCATTGTCTGTGGCGCTGAAGAATGCAGGCATGATGTTGTGGGAATGCAGGTCCATGTAGTGGATATACCGCTCTGTATCCAGCCCGTCTTCGCCCATGGTTTCAATCTCCACGCCGGTTACCTTCTGTCTCGGGATAACGGGAAGAAACCGCTTCATTTTTGTGTCCCAATAGAGATTGACCAAGGTCTCAAGCGGTTTTTCTTGATCCGCATAAAACTTAAAAAATGCCAGGATCTGCGCAAAAAGCGCATGCGGCACAAGAGGCAACGCCGGCTTAAAGCCGGCGCTGACCTGTGAAAGTTCCACAACATTGTCCCGGGGCACCGTAAAAGCCCCCAGCTGTGTTTTCCGCATTTCGTACACCCTGCCGTCACGCGCGGGGAATATGCAGATCATCTTATCTGACTCAGCGGCTTCCTCGGGGGTCGCAAACAGTCCCTTGTATGCGGCGATCCCCTTTTTCTGCGTGTAGACGACTGGTTCGACTTTGCATCGCGGGCTCTTGTTTTTTGCCTTTTTCAGCCCCGTCAGAAATTCAGCCGACACCTCAATGGCTGCCTTGACTTTTGCGATGCTCTCCTGCTTTGGCTTCGTGATTTCTTTTTTCACAGAACCGTATTTCACAAACCACTTGACCTTTGTACGGTCCTCCATCTCAGTAAAATCCACCATTTTCTCAAGGCGCAAATCTTCAAAGGACATATTGGGGTTGGTGATTTCCTCTTCGCAATCGTTGTACGAGAAAACGGGAAGAAGTTCCGTAAGGCTTTTGGCCATAGCCTGTGCCGCTTTATTGTCCGCCTGTTCCGCCGCTTCCATCAGAGGATTAACCGTCATTCCGGACATTGCGGGCTGTACCGATGGAGGCATGGGGCGCTGTTCAGTTGGTGCAGGCTGCGGTATCATGTTGGGCATCGCCTGCACCGATACGTCGGGATGTTGCATATTCTCCATGGACAGTACCGAAGGGGCAGTTCCGGGGATTGCCGCCTGCTGGGGGGCTGGCGCGGTGGGCATTGCCGTCGGTGCTTTCAACGGTACCGACGGGTGCTGCGGAGCTGGATAGAACTGTGCCTGTGGTGCGGCAGTTATCTGCTGTGGAGCCGGAGCCGGTGCAGGTTCCGCTTGCGTGGCAGGCGGAGGCTGCACAGACTGCTGGGGAACTGCAGCGGATGTCGCATTGAACGGATCATCCGTATCGTCGCCTAAATCTGTCCAGCCCGCGAAGAAATCATCACTCATAAAAAATCCTCCTTAAATTGAAATAAAAAAGACCACCCCCATCAAATAATGGTTGTGGTCTTCCGGTATTTTAAGTTTTCACAAATTTATGGATTCAGCAGCGCAGTGCATCCCTACTGCCGTACTATCACCTCAATGTGCTTTGACCTAAAATACATTTTTATTATATCGCAAAAATTTTAGCCGCGCCATCTACACTTTCGGTCACGATGGCCGGTAAGTGTCAGACCGGACAGTATCGGCTCTTGTAACACTTTTGGCCTTATGTTGAAGTGGATGCAGAGACGCGTACCTGTAAAATTGGAGGGCTGCTTTATGAAAACCATGGTTCTTTCAGTTCAAAATGATTATGAGATCGGTATTCTTGCCGAAGACAAAGATATTGAAAAACTCTCTTTGGCTGTGGACACCGTTTCAACTACAGCGCTCCCGCTGGAGAGCTGGGCCAAACTATTTGAGCTTAGTCACGCCAACGTGTGTGTAAATGGGAACAAAGCCTGCGCTGAAGTTGAGGAACTGACCGCTATTTTGATAAAGAAAGGGCTTTACATGACAATCGAAGAATTCTTGTGCACTGTCGAAGATACTGGGGCTACCCCTTTTCCTCCCTCGCATACCACAACTAAGCTGTAAAGCGTTACCGCTGACTTTCACAGATATCGCTTTGAAAATCATCGTGACCGAAAGTGTAGATGGCGGAAAACAAAAAAACAGTGTACAATGGAATTGTATTTTAGGTGAAAGCAGTCCGAGGTGAAAGTTCGGCGGCGCCATCCCTGGCCGCCTGTTGCGTCAAACATATAAATCTTAACTGAACACTTTAAAATACATCAGGAAACCACAATGCCTTTGATTGGGTATTGTGGTTTTTTGTTTATCTGAACTTAAAGGAGGAATGCGATTGTCCCAACCATGCCTATATCCTGTAGCCTGTGAAAGTAAAGATTTTGCTCTGACTGGCTATGCTGACACGATAATCTGTGAACCTAGAGTTGGGAATGATGCCAGTACACTCATCGGCATCCGCCTCGGAGGTGAGCCTGCCGCTACTCAAGCACTTGCTACCGTGCTCCGCACCGGCGCGCCTTTTCGTATCACTGTGGATGGGAACGAATTTACCTGCCAGGGGGATAAGCACAAATATTCGCTCCAGTATGGTGCAGCCGTGCCTTATTCCGAAGCACTGCTGACAATTCAAGATGAGGAAATTGAAGGCAAGGAAAAGGTCCGCGGCAGAGAAAGCACAGTATCTTTTATCAAAAGCCGCGTTCACTTTCTGTACTGTGCTGTTGGGGATCATACCGGCTTGTTCCGACAGATTCAAATGAAAACGTGTGCTCCCATGCTGTCGGAGTTTCAAGACTATGTTCTCTGCGAGACTCAGCGGTATGGTATTCTCACACAGCTCGAAGTGTACAGCACGACCGAGCGGTTCGAGGTGTGGCGTCTGTCCCTTGACCGCGATGAAAAAACTCTAATCGAGATACTCAACCGAGGGCTGAAGAAAGGCGATATCCGGATTCCCGGCACATTGGTTGGAGACCGGAATGCCTTCAAACACATTGCCACAATACCGCAATACCTAAACACATTCGGTACACAAATCGCCGAAAAGATCAAATCGCGCTTTACCCCTCTGTTCGACCCTGCAGCCGAGAGCCTCAGCAAAGAAATCCGTCAGGTCGATACTTGCATTTGGTCGCACACTGGATACCATCTGTATGACGCGCAGATGGCGGTAGCCGAAGCAGTGAAGCGCAAAATCGACAGGAACCGTCCTGCCATCATCGTGGCGGAATGCGGTGCCGGCAAAACCAAAATGGGTACGATGGCACTGGCGGCAAGCCAGCTTGCGGAGGGGGGAAAGCATTTCAACATTGTCCTTTGCCCTTCGCACATGACGGCTAAGTGGGTACGCGAGATCGAGGAGACCGCGCCCAATAGCCGTGCTGTCGTCGTGCGCGACATTTCGCAGTTCAAGGAGGTTTACAGGGATTATATGCTGCGGAACACAAATGTCTATGTGGTGATTTCCAAAGAAAGCGCACGGGATGGGTATTTCAGTTATCCGGCCGTTACTGTCGGCAAGTCCATGGGACAGACCGTATTTCGCTGTCCAGACTGCGGGACCATCATTGAAGAGCCCCTTTCTGACGGCGGAAGCACATACTGGGTCACCGCCCAGGCTCCCTTTTTCCGGCATAAAACCACCAAAAATCACAAATGCCTCTCATGCGGTGCATCTTTATGGGCACCTCTGACAGAACGCACCATGCCGGAAATGTGGACCAAGATCGGGAATTTCGGGTACGTCTATCTGCCGCAGATCGACCTCTACTACGATAAAACCAATAACCCGGCGATTTTGGAACGTCTGAGAGAGCTGTCGTGCACGCAGTCGGGAGACGCCCTTCCACCTGTCGTTTCGTCCCGCAAATATCCGTTGAGCACCTATATCCGCAAGCAAATGAAAGGTCGGATCGATGCACTCCTTGCCGATGAACTTCATCAGTACAATAATGACTCCGGCCAGGGTGACGCCATGGCGGAGATTGCCGGAACAGCAAAAAAGGTCGTGGGCATGACAGCAACACTGATCAATGGGTACGCAACAGGTATTTTCTATCTGTTGTACCGCCTGTTTCCCCATTCGATGCAGCTGGACGGCAAGCAATACCGTGAGATATCCGCGTTCGCCAAAGAATACGGGATTGTTGAGTCGTCCACAGAGCTTGAATTAGACGTCTACAATGATAAGCGCCCGACCGCAGTCCGTAAGCGCAGAGACCGGCTTTTGCCGGGGATTTCTCCTCTTGTCTATTCGCGCTTTCTCATGGAATCGGCGGTATTCCTGTCTTTGACCGACATCGGAAAGCATCTTCCGGAATACGAGGAAATACCAATTCCGGTAAAAATGAGTCCGGCCATCGAAAAAGAGTATCAGAAGGGCAGCGAATACTATGTCAAAGTCATGCGCAAGGACCCCAAACTCGGCAATAAAATATGGTCTTCTTTGTTGAATCTGCTGTCAGGATACCCGGACCAGCCATATGATGCCAAACCAATCCGCCATCCGGAAAGCGGGGAGGTGTTATTCTGTCCCCAAGATACAGCTACGGCGGGCACACTGCTGGAAAAAGATCTGATAGTGCTTGAGCTGGTCCGCAAAAAAATCCACGCGGGCGAAAATGTCCTAATTTATACGAGCTGGACACGTCTTGACACTCAAAAAAAGCTGCTGCTGGACCTTGAACAGAAAGGTATCCCCACAGAACTCCTGACTCCCAGCGTTACCCCTGCAAAACGAGAAGCATGGCTTGCCAATAAAGCGGCGAACGGCATGCGGGTGCTCGTTACCAATCCCTCTCTTATTGAAACGGGCATGGATCTCAATATGTTCACGACACTCATTTTCTACAATATGAACTACAATCCGTTTACTTTGCGCCAAGCATCCCGCAGATCGTGGCGGATCAACCAGACCGCTCTGCGAATCGAAGTGTATTTTTTTTATTATATCGGAACGGTTCAGGAACGTGCGCTGCATTTGATGGCAACAAAACTGGCCGCGGCGGGCATCATCGAGGGACATATATCGGACGAGGGCCTGGCAGCACTCAGTGAATGCCGGGATGTCTCCGCGCAGCTCGCCAAGGAACTTGCACAAGGTGTCCAAAATCATGTTGACGATATGGCAGATATTTTCCGGCGCATGGCCATGTTAAAAGTTCCACAGGATACCCGGCCACCGATCCCCCAACCGACATCGCCTCAGATATCATCACCAGCTGCTGCGGACAGCAGCCTGGCTTGCGCACAAGATGCAGCGTTACCCGCACAGCCGCGGGCCGTGCCGGTGCCTATACCGCAAACTGCTGCATATATCCCGATGGAGCCTTGCGCTCCGGCTCAAACTGGACATTTTGAATTCGGAGTGAGTAGGCCGCGTTCTACTCCCAACCAAAGCGCACAAGAGCTTGGACAGATTTCCCTATTTGAGCTCAGTGCATAAAGGAGACCAACTATGAAACAAACAGAAAGACCTTTGTGGAAAAAATCCATTCTCCAGGATCTCACATACTCTGACATTTGCCAGTATTTGTATGAGATCTCTGAAAACGGCGATATGTACGGTTATGATGCCGGCGAAAGCGGCTATGAACTGGAGTATAAAGCTTTGTTCGATGAACTGTCTGCCGGTGCGAACACACTTTTGGAAACATTGACAGCGTGTATGCCGCCCAATTGCTGGGATGATATGACCGTTGCTCTTTTGGGGTATCAGCAAGCCGTTTTGGGTTATGACGAAATATATACGGACTATTTTGCCATGCTGAACCCCTACGAGGAAAATCTTGCTATCCAGGAAGCCGAAAAAAGGCTGTTGCGGATGACTAAGCAAGAACTCATTCATGGATTCCGACAGGTCTTAACAACGCTTCTGTTGTTTTGGGATTTGAAAACAGCACACGACTGCCTTACGGCAATCGTACAGGAACTGGACTCTCACGCGGCTATGATGAAAGGCCAAGACGGCCGGCCGGAATATGCACCGAGCATGTGGGCCACATAAACACCGCATCAAAGGAGAATGCCATGTATATCAAGTTTGAAAAAGGCCTTGGCTCCAGCGCAGTCAAGCGTCTTACGCCGGTTCTGCGCAATCATGAAGCGATGCCAGAGCTGTCCGGAATCCTACTGGAGACCAACCCCGACGGCTTTTCTGTAACGGCCATCGCAAGGAATGAGTTGTTCAGCGCAGAGATACAGTTTCCCGCATTGGTGCTTGAACCCGGAAGTACGGTACTCAACGGTTCGCTTCTGAATAAGATCCTGGAGCTTTTCGGCGAAGGCTTCGTGGAAATGCGTACAGTGGGACAGGAAAATGCCTTGCTGGCCTGTGGGCGCACCGAATACACCCTGGCAACGCGTCCGGCAAAAAAATATCCGCGGCCGCAATTCCCACAAGTTGAAACCGCATGCCGGATCGCCGCGCTTCCTCATCTTCTGCGCTGCTGCCTGTTCGCGGTGGGGCATGATCCCCAGCGCCCAGCGTATTCCAGAGTGAAAATCGATGCACAGGGCACAACCTTGACGCTGGCCGCATCGGATACATTCGGGCTGGCTGTAGCCGGTACGCAGAGTGATATCATCAGCCCCATTCATATTCTGATTCCTTCAGAAAGCGCTCAGTACCTGGCCTATGCTTTCAGCGATAAGGAAAACGTCCATATCGGCACTGCGGCAGGCGAAGCCGTTTTCCAGGTGGAAGGCTTTCGTGTCTGCTGTATTCTGGGGCGGGAAAGTTATATGGATGTGCCCAGCCTGCTGCGTACCTTCCAGCCGGAAAGCGTCGCGCTTGTCAAGCCCAAGGACATGTCAAAGGGTTTGAGCACTCTTTCCAGCTTATCAAGTGCCAACTGCCCTGTTCAAATACAGATATGCCAGGGATACATTGCGTTTGACGGGAAAGCCATGTATGCCAATGGTAAAACAAAATGTCCCGCACAGGCCACAGCCCCTATGATGAAAGCGAACCATTATCTTCTTTCTCCTCTCTCCAAGGCGCTCGCCCGGTTTGGGGAAGGACAGATTCAGCTTTCGGTGGCCCCCAACGGTATGTTGCGAATGCAAAACAATACAATGCTTTTCTTACTCACGCCGACGCGGCCCATCGATATTACGGTGCGTGCCAAAACCGGCAAAAAAGGCCGCAAGGCCGCTGCATGACGGGGAGGAATGTGATTGAAAAAAATCCCTACGGTGTGCGATTACTGCGGGGGAAAAGTGATTCGCTGTCCGGCGTCTGAACTCTATGGAAAACGCGGCGTCGGAGATATTTATATGTGTACGAACTGCAACGCGGCAGTCGGCATCGACAAGGATGGCTGTCCCAAGGGCAGGCTTGCCAATGCGGCTCTGCGAAGCAAACGGATCGAGGCCCATCTGGTATTCGATCATTTCTGGCAATCACATCACATGACACGTTCAGCAGGCTACGCTTGGATGGCAGCCGTGATGAAAATGCCGACATATGCCGCGCATATAGCAAACTTCAATATGGAAGAGTGCGTCAGATTGATCGAACTATGCTATCAACATGAAAACTTGGAGGTATCAAGCAATGAATGCACACAACAAAAGGACACCCTTGAACAGCATCCCCCGGCCGGCCGAAAAAGTCGCGCAAAATGTGATTGACCTGTGCGCCATCACCGGCGGATATTCCGCTCTGGAACGACGCCAGTTTTTATGCAAACTGAGCCGAGGAAAAGGGCGCGAGGACGTATACGCAGTACTCACCGAACTGATCCGCAGTTGGGCGGCCGATCCGGATTTGCACGGCAGCGATGCCTATGTGGTCGAGGCCTGCCGGAAAATCTGCGATACGATGGGCTGGGTCCCCACGGAGGTGGCTTAATGCTGGTTGCAGAAATCAAAAGCTGTCTATCGTGCCCGTCACGACAATTTTTCAGCAAAAGCATTGCAGCCTATGAAGACGGCATCTTGAAAAACCCGTGCACCCCCTATTGCCGGTATTCAAAACGGGCGTTCCCGCTTAAGGTGCGTGAAAGCAGAAATGGTATTCCCGCCAAATGCCCCCGACGCAACAAAGGTGTGAAACTCTATCTGCTTCGTTTCACGCCGGAAAAGCTGATAATCAATGAGGATGGTTCAATCGGCGGCTTCAGCCACACATTCATATGTGGGGTCCGAAAAGCTCCCGACGAAGTATTCCATGAGCTTGACAAAGCTTTACAATTCCTTCAAAAAAATGCTGCGGTCGATGTTCCGTTCCAACGCGGTGACGTTCTGGAGGCGGACTCCGAATTCGGAATCCACACATGGGAATACACAGGGATTAACTGGAATCCCCGCTTTCAACTGAACCCGGCACAAGTAAAAAACATCCCGAAGGGAGCTTTGCACAATGCCCGATGAAGTTTTTGTGATCCGAAAGGATGATGGGCTCACAGCTCCCTGCGACTGCAATTACATTGCATCCAGCTTTCCGCTTGAAGATGACAAAAATATACTGCCTTACAGCAACCTTTGTGGCGCACGCCGCTTTCCATCTGAGGAAGATGCGAGAGAAAGTTTCCGGCAGCTGCCCGCAAAGGCTCAGGCACGCCACAGAATCGAACGGGTGCAGCCGCTGCACCTGTTGTATTTTCCGCCGTACCGAGAGACGGCTTGAGAAAAGGAGTGTAAAAATGACCACTTTGAATCAGAAAATGAACACAGTCCTCACCGCGCTGAACGAGCGGCTGGCCGAACGGAGTGAGCTTTTGCGGGATATGGCGGTTGCCCTGCTCACAGGAAGTAACCTGTTTATTCTCGGACAAAACGGACAGGCCAAATCGGCTGCCGTCCGCCTGTTTGCCGATTGCCTGAAGGATTCCCGATTTTTCGCTTATCAGTTCAACAATGAGACCGATGAAGAAAAGCTGTTCGGTCGGTTGGACATGTCCAGTTTAATTCCGGGCGGCGTTGCCAGCGACGTGTTGGAAAACGATCATGCCTATGTACAGATGCGTGATGCACTGAAAGCACTTTATGAGGATTACAAAAAAGTCCCGGCACATGAAACGCTGCTCCAAATGTCACAGCATCGCAAAGTCCTGGCCGAGATGCGTTCTGTGCTTGCCGCTCTTTACGGCAGCACTCCGTCGCTGCTCACCCGTGGAAAAATCCCGGAAGCAGATATTGTGATGCTGGACGAGCTGTTTAAGGCGAACGGCGGCGTGCTCCATTCTCTTTTGACTGCACTCAACGAACGGCTTTATGCAAACGAGGGCCGGGAGCTAAAGCTGCCCACGATTTCTTTTTTCGGGGCCTCCAATGAAACGCCCAATCCTTATGATCCCGAAGAGCGCAAATATCTCCCCCTGCTGGACCGTTTTGATTTGAAGGTCAAAACAGAATATATCCAGGACCGGGAACAGCGTCTTGCTCTTTTGGAAAAAAAGGAAAAGGACGAATATGACGCACCGCTCAAAACACAGCTCACAATGGATGAACTTGGCAAGATGCAGAAAGAAGTAAAAACGGTCACCGTCCCCAAGGAGCTTGACATGGCGATGGACGGCGTCATGTGCGCCATGCGTGCAGCCGGCTATCCTATCTCCGACCGCAAGTTTTTGGGTTACCACCGTATTGTGAAAGCATATGCGTGGCTGGACGGTCGCCAAACAGCGGATAAAACCGATTTGCTGAAGCTGATTAATTATCTATGGATGGAGCCATCCGATATCCCAGGCATCAAGGAGATCCTCGAAGCACATTGCCTCGACCGCACGGATATTGAGATTGGCAAGCTCCGTGAGCAGTATCTGGCGTCTTATCATGCCTATCAGAACGACCGTGCAAACGGTTGCACCGTGGAAGGGATCATCAAGCTCCGCCGTGAACTGGTGGAAGCCTATAAAGCGGCGGTCCAACTCAAGGGCGAGGCGCACGGTGCAGACCAGAGCAAGATCGCAGATTTGCTGGACGAAATGGAAGAAAAGAACCGTATCGCCCATGAAGGCACGACTTTGACGCATCTGCCGCTGAGTGAGCTGGCACTGCTGAACGACCTATAATAGGAGGAATCCGTATATGTTGAATATTGTTATTATGACAGGACGTCTGGTAGCTGATCCGGAAATTGCTGTTGTAGGTGCAAACCAGAACCAGAAGTGCGCATTTCGCATTGCCGTACCGCGCCGCTTCAAAACGGAAAACGGGCCCGATTCTGATTTTATCAACGTAGTCTCGTGGAACAACAGGGCCGACTTTGTCGGCAAGCACTTCCATAAAGGAAAGTGGATTAATGTCGTTGGCCCTCTTGTCACGCGTACATGGGAAAAAGACGGACAGAAATACTACGGCTTTGAAATCAACGCAGACCAGGTGAATTTTGTGGGTGACAAAGAAAAAACCGCTGACGGCGGTCAACCGGCAGTCGCCCGCCAATCTGCGCCGGCACCGATCGATGATGACGGTGTGATCGACGAAAACGAAGATCTCCCGTTCTGAAAAACCACACGGGGCCCATCAAGGGCCCCATGTTTTACAGGAGTTGCGAAAATGAGAAAAATAAAATGGTTTCAAGATCCGAACCAATTCTATGCAATCTATAACCAACTCATGATCAGTCGACCCAAATCGGCTCTCAGTGCCCATCTATTTTACAGCCTGCCCCTTGAAGATACCGTGTATGAAAACGTCTGTGGACAGGTGCCGGGACTTTCGGGCATCATCGAAAGAGGTAAGGCCGAGAGCCCTCATTTTGAAAACATTATGCGCGATCTGTTCCAAAGCCTCTATTCACTGCAGGCGGTATGCCGCCCTGCAGAGGATCTTACGGAGAACGCAAGGTTTGTCAGCCTGCCGATTTTCGATGTACTCAGGAATGAAGCGCATTTTGCCAGTCTGCACGCAGAATGCTGCGGCCGGGCAAAGCTGGCAGGATGTGCCGTGCTAGAATTCGCGGACCGCATATTGGCAGATCTGCGCACACTTGCCCCATCTCTTGCGCCGGAAAAGCCGGCGGCCCAGATACTGGAGCACAAATCGCAGACACTACAGCAGGAGCTGACTCGCACGGAAAAACTGCGCAGGCAATACGAGGCCGCACCATCCCGGGATGGGTTTCTCCGAGCTTCCAAAGCGCTGGCCAAAGCCTATAACACCGCTCAGCAAATCAATAACCTGCGCAAACTCAACGAGGAAATGCTTGCAGGAGACAAAAGCCGACGGGAGCACATTATCCGCGACGCGTCGCAAGCTGCCCAAAAGCGCACCCAGGAACTATGCAGTATCAACAATTCATGGGGCATGAGCGCAAGTGGACGCATGGAGCAGGACATTGATCTCACTCTCGTGGATGAGGTTCGCAACAATGACCTTCTCTGCCGGATATCCAAATATCTCGGCTCTTACCGTCAGCTGCTTGAGGCACGCGCTTCCAGTGCATACACCTACCATGGCGGCGAAAAATATGACATCACTCTTGGTAAAGATCTTCGGAGAGCTTTGTCATCGGAACTGGCCTATCTCTCACACCCTGTTTCCACAGTACTTCTCTTTGATAAACTCTCCCGCGGGCTGTTGCGGCAATACAAAAAGCGGGAAAGAGTTACGCTGGGAGAAGGCGATGTCATTATCTGTATCGACGAGTCTGGCTCCATGCGTTCCCACGATAAGGATGCCTGGTCAAAAGCCATCGCCTGCGTGCTTGTAGAGCATGCAGTACAGCGAAAAAGAAACGCTGCTATCATCCGCTTCGCGCGGGCCGGAAGCGCCAAAAGCTATGTGTTCCGCCATGACAGTTGCAGCCGGGCTGAGTTGATGCATGCAGTCTCACTGTTTTTCGGCGGCGGTACGGATTATGTTACACCGCTCACGGAAGCAGTTTCACTGCTCGACAAAAGATGCATTCAGCGTGCGGACATCGTATTTATCACTGACGGCGTATGCAGTGTCCATCCCAAATTCTGCACCTGGCTGCACGGAAAACTCGCTGAGCACAAGGCAAGTGTACTCGGAGTGCTTTTGGACCGCGGCAAGCACCTGGATTTCACGCTGGCGCCATTCTGCAAGCAGATTTTTCGCACCAGTGAAATGGAACCGGACTGGATCGTACATGAGCTGACAGCGTGAGCTGCTGATCAGCACCATAGTAACAAAAAATGAGGAATTGAACGAATGAAATTACATCACAAAAGCAAACGAACACTTCATTTTCAAAAAGGTGATGTGTGCCCATTCTGCGACGCTGCAGAAGAGTCTTTGAAATATTCATACAGTGATTACCCTGTTGGCGGAATGTGTCTATTTCGTGGAATGCCCGCAGTGCGGAGCACAGTTTGTTGAAAGCTATACCCTGGTTTTTGCAGGCATAACCGTACGAAATTTATCGCACACACACCAAAGATATATATCACGTTTGGATCACGATTTTTATGACGGGGAGGAAAAACAGATGTTTCAAGTAACCTTTGTTTTCGATAGCCATGAAGATGATTTCTGGCCTTCCTACATTGGCCGCCAATGCCGGGAACTGATCCATCTGCGCGACTGCCTTGCCTTTCATGCAGAGGAAGTAAACCGTATTGCAAAGACTGCTGCATCTCCAATCACGCTGTGCAATCCAACGCCGGACAAACCGGGCAGCTGCAATACACCCGTTTGCCTATGACCGCTCTGAAGCCATCAGAAACTGTCTAAAGCATCGAACAGGGAAAGCACCTCTACAGGAGGTGCTTTCCCTGTTAACAATAAGAAGGAGGCCGTGATGAAAAACGGAACATCTTAAATGGGAATATATTTGTTTATGCGCACACCCAACACCTCAACTCGGAAGCACATAAGTCTCAAAAAATTCCGCGCCCCCTTTGAGAGCTTCCCGAGGATACCGAACCCATCTCATCCAATCCTAAAAACGCTCAGGAGGAATGTGCAAATTGAAACAAATCGGAAATCTCGCTGTTGCCTGTGCGCATCGGCGCGATGTAAAAATGGAAGTCTTTGATCATGGCGTCATCGTGCGGATCTGGCAGCCTCCACGAGAAGTCACGCATTATTTTCCATGGGACGCGGACAACGCCATATCACAGCTCGTATATGAGCTGAACCATGGACATTATGCGATAAAAGTCAACTATCGGCCGCAGACGGGATAACGAGGCGTCTTTTGCAGATGCAAAAAAACAGAAGCACTCACTCTGACCGAATACTGTACGCCGGTGTCCCGCAAAGATCGTATCGGCCCAATATTCTTCAAATCGTGAAATGAGGTATACTTTATGGATATTAAAGACCGAATTCAAAAACTGCTCGCGCTTTCCGTCAATCCCAATGAAAACGAAGCCAAAGCCGCGCTCTTGAAAGCGCAGGAACTGATGGCTAAACACAAGCTTTCCATGGCGGACTTTGAAACTGCCCCCGAATCAGAAGTAGTCCAATACAACACTGGAATTCAATGCAGCAAGCGCAAAAATGAATGGGTCGTAGCCTTGGCCGACGTGTTGGCCGCCCATTACTGCTGCCGTTCTTACCGCACTCGGAAGAAGGGCAAACAGATCAATACGATCATGCTGACCGGCTTTTCCGAGGATGCTGAGGTCTGCACTGGCATCATAAAATATGCAATCGCCTGTATCAACACCTGGATCATACAGATGGAGAAAAAGCTCCCGGAAAAACCACGCTTTATGTGCGCCGCTCTGTCCGTGACAGCTACGCATATGGGTATATTCGCGGGATAAAGTCGGCATTGAAGCAGCAGCGTGAAAAGCACCAGGAATGGGGTCTTGTGCTCGTTGTACCGCAAGAGGCCAATGCTTTTGTTGCAGATATGAAAAAAGCTTCTTTCCACGGGAAAAGTGTGCACATCCCATCCGTCTATAACGAAGGTTTCCGGGATGGCGTCAAGTTCGCTCCGGACAATATGCTGCCTGGAAAGGACACCGCATAAGGCCTTCATAGCACGCAAAAACAATGCGGACGGCATCTGCAAGCTATCCACTATAAAAACAGGGCTGGCGAGGGTACTCCCCTCACCGGCCTTGTTTTTATTTCAACTGATCCAGTTCGTGCTGAATATATGCGGCATCATACAGCCGCCGCCAGATTTGTTTTTCCAGCCAGTGGAGATAAAATTTGTGCTGCGGATGACGTGGATCGTCAATAATATCCAAAAAATCGAGATATTCCTCTATACTCCCGATATCCTCTGGCGGTGCGTCTCCTTCACCAGCAATCAATTTGGGTCCGCCCTCATACTCCTTGAGTACGCCATTCACATTCAGCAAATGTATCCACTTGCTGCGAAAATCATACGTATACAGCATTTGAGCCTGCCAAGGCAGGGAAACGTCCTTCAGCCGCTGTTCCGAAGCCAGGAAAACACCATCAACGTCTGCTATATGCGGGTCAACGATACTGATTCCATTGATATCGAACTGGTAGGGGTGTCTGTCCTGCCAGGAAAAAACACATTGAATGATTTTGTGAAGCTGAACAAATGTGGCATCTCCCGGCACAACCACCCGGCGCCAAGCCTTGTATCGCTCGAGGTCAAGCGTTACCGTAAGATCAATTGCCCCTTTTTCCATGACTGCGTACTCCTCAACATCATAATACTGTCTTTTCCCTCGGACGTTTATTTTGGCATAGCCGTGCTCAGATACAGAAAGCAGCATATAAAGGGACTGTTCTTTTCTGTGCCTCAAAGCCAAAATTTTGGGCAGAGAGTTTAATGGAATATTCCGATGCGTAAGTTTCCATATAGGCATTCAAAACTCTTTCATATCCATAGGATACATCGTCTTGATAGCCACTTTTCCCACAGGAAAAGAAAACTTCTTCCGGTTGACAGCCACGCCCAGCCAAACTTCCGGCGGCAATCACATGGTATTCCGGCGCATTTTCACGGAGGGCTTTCAGAGAGGCCCATACACGCTCACACAACTGCACTTCATCAAATATGAGCAAGGTCTTCTCTTGGATGATCGTTTGCCCCGCAAGATGTGAAAGACTTGGAATCAGATAAGCTGGTTTAATGCTTTCGACAAAAGTATCTGCCAGCTACGGGTTGGTTTCAAAGTTAAAATACGCCACATTTTCATAGTATTTGCGCCCAAATTTCAAAATGGCGTAAGTCTTGCCGACTTACCGCGCCCCCTGCAGAATCAATGGCTTACGATATGGACTGTCTTTCCATTTTTCAAAAATAGTTGAACCCTTCTGTAACATGGAGACCAACACCGTCTCGGAGATTTCGCAAGTCTCCCCCAACACCTAAATAATGCTGATATATAGCGTTTTGACTTTCGTTGATTACGATACTTCCTTTCGAACCATGGTTTCGCCGACACTCTCCATGAACCGCTCGTTCAGACGCACCACATTCTGCCGCAATTTCTGCTATTGTATCCGCCATATATCATCACCACGCTTCCAATTCAGCACAGCCATCAAAACAAATCGCTATGAGAACCTGTCCTTATCAATTTCAAAATCAAGGTCTCTCGATAGACCTTGTATACGAGTAACCAATCCGGCTCAATGTGACACTCCCTTATGTCCTTATAGTTTCTGGAATTTGTGAGGGCGTGATCTCGATATGACTCCGGCAACGGCTGCTCATTACACAACATTGTAACTACTTCTTCCAATTTCTTCGGATTGCAGCCTCTCTTGATTGCGAGCTTATAATCTCGTTTGAATTGCCCCGTAAACTCCGGCTTAAGCATTCAGAGCCTCCATCAGATCCGCAACACTATCAAACGGTCCGTACATATCCTCACCTTTTTCTGCCGCTTCCATCGCTGCGTAGGTGACCGCGTTCGGCTCGTCAGTCTTAACCTCAAAGGGAAGCCCATGACAACGAAGCGCCTGTCTATAAAAAATACCAGTTGCTGTACTCAAATCCATCCCAAGAGACTTAAAAAGAGCTGCCGCCTGTGCTTTCAGCTCCGGTTCCATTCTAATCGTCATATTTTCTTTTGCCATACAAAGCACTCCTCTCTGTTAGCTTACACCATTATTATATTCAAAATTCATTCATTTTGCAAGTGCATCGCAAATGTTTATTGCAACATCTTTTGAAGGCCAATTTTTGAAATGCGTAACAGTACAGCATATTTAAGGGTAAAAAAGTCTCGTTTTACGGCTTATTTTCGGCTGGGTAATATAAAATGCATTTTGCACCGGCCAACGCGTCAGCGGCCACACGACACAACGCCAGCGGCTACCTGATTAAGCATTAGGGAATCTCTGATTTAATCCGCGCTACCGCGCATGCGCGAGAGATGGTAAAATAACACCATCAAAACGATGGAGGAA
>OCAE01000336.1_pt1 | contig 33419 bp, 33 predicted proteins | sample 1495581 | NCBI WGS metagenome assembly OCAE01 (sample SAMEA2580278, study PRJEB22360) | human gut metagenome | biome: human gut; feature: human-associated habitat; material: faeces | place: Denmark | collected 2008/2010 | reverse complement strand
GGGGGCGGATCTTATCCGGCGGCGGGCCAATCTGAACGAAGACCCCCGCCAGTGTCAGTGTGTGAAGCTCACCGGATACACGATCTTTGTACTGTAAGCCGGTCACTTTGCTGCCGTCGCCGAGCACTTCGGTGGTTTGGGCATTCACTATAATATCCACGTTTGCCAGGCTGCGTAATTTCTGCTGTAACACCGCATCGGCTTTCAGTTCCGGGGCAAATTCCAGCAGGGTGACGTGTTTCACCACACCGGCCAGGTCGATAGCCGCTTCCGCGCCGGAGTTACCGCCGCCGATCACCGCCACGGATTTCCCTTTGAACAGCGGGCCGTCACAGTGCGGGCAGTAAGTCACCCCTTTGGTGCGGTATTCCTGCTCACCCGGAACACCCATGTTACGCCAGCGGGCACCGGTACTGATAATGACGCTGCGCGCTTTCAGGGTGGCACCGGACGCGGTCTGTAACTGATGCAGGCCGCCTTGTTCCGTGGCCGGGATCAGCGCCGTGATGCTCTGGTTATCAATCACATCTGCGGTGTAATCTTCCACATGCACTTTCAGTGCCGCGGCCAGCTTTGCGCCTTCGGTTTTGGGTACGGAGATATAGTTTTCAATATCCACGGTATCCAGCACCTGGCCGCCGAAACGTTCACCGATAAGCCCGGTACGTATCCCCTTACGGGCTGAATATACGGCTGCGGATGCCCCGGCAGGGCCGCTGCCGACAATCAGGACTTCATAAGGTGCCTGCTGATTCAGAGCGTCAGCCGCACGTTTACCGGCATTACTGTCCACTTTATTGACGATTTCCGCCAGTGTCATACGCCCCTGACCGAACTCGTTACCGTTCAGGAAAACCGCCGGTACGCCCATGATATTGCGTTCGGTGATCTCATTCTGAAACAGACCGCCGTCAATGGCCGTGTGTGTGATGTTCGGATTAAGCACCGCCATCAGGTTCAGCGCCTGCACCACATCCGGGCAGTTATGGCATGAAAGTGAATAATAGGTCTCAAAATGAAATTCACCTTCCAGATTACGCACCTGATCCAGTAATTCCTGTGCTTCTTTCGACGGATGACCGCCGACTTGTAACAGTGCTAACACCAGTGAGGTGAATTCATGACCCAGCGGGGAACCGGAAAAGCGGATACCCTGAGTCTGTCCCGGATTTACAATCAGGAATGACGGCTTGCGCGCGCCGGTGCTGTTATCTTCGCGAACGGTAATTTTCGGCGATAACGCAGCGATTTCCTGTAATAATGTCCTGATTTCACCGGACTTAGCACTGTCGTCAAGGGTTGATACCAGTTCAACCGGACGGGTTAATTTTTCGAGATACGCTTTAAGCTGCGCTTTCATGGTGTTATCGAGGATAGTGTTATCGAGCATGATTATTCCCTTAAAAAATCGGGTGCAATGCACCCGATAACAGTAAATAAGAAAGAAGACGGAGAGGTGGCTTAGATTTTACCGACCAGGTCCAGTGACGGAGACAGCGTCGCTTCACCTTCTTTCCATTTGGCAGGGCAGACTTCACCCGGATGGCTGGCAACATACTGAGCCGCTTTTACTTTACGCAGCAGGTCAGATGCGTCACGGCCGATACCTTCAGCAGTGATTTCAATCGCCTGGATGATACCCTGCGGGTCAACAACGAACGTACCGCGGTCAGCCAGACCTTCCAGTTCACGCATGTTTTCGAAGTTACGGGTCAGCGCGCCGGTCGGGTCACCGATCATGGCATAGTTGATTTTGCCGATGGTTTCTGAGCTGCTGTGCCATGCTTTGTGGGTGAAATGGGTGTCAGTGGAGACAGAGTAGATGTCCACGCCCATTTTCTGGAATTCGTCGTAATGGTCAGCCAGGTCGCCTAACTCAGTCGGACAGACAAACGTGAAGTCAGCAGGATAAAAGAAAAAAATGCTCCATTTGCCTTCGGTGTCTTTTTCGGTGACTTCAACGAATTCACCGTTTTTGAATGCCATGTTTTTGAAAGGTTTGATTGGGGTATTAATTAAAGACATAGATGATTCCTCCTGTTTCGTTGAAAATAACAATACGGGAAGCTACGCGGGGAAGCCAATGGCTTGCTGCTATCGATGTGATAGGTTTTATCTAACGATGGGTTTATTTTAATAGTTTACGGTACGAAAACGGCAGATATTGCGCACGGACAATAAGATCGCATTCCTGTTTGAAAATGCCTTCAATCAGGGGGATGATTGTTAAGATATGTATGAATAAAGATGAACAAAAAATTAGTGGTGTGATGACGTTTCAGCTTTCATTTTAAGGTCGCTGTGTTTATTATGCCCTCTTCTTTTTTGACGGCGTAACTGGTTTTGGGCATTGGCCATAAGTAGACCAATCTGCTTTAACAGTCTTTTTTCAGTTACGGTTCTATCTGCATGACCTCCGGGATAGAGTGAATAGCATAAATGACTGAGACAACTTCTCTGACACCACTTGTCACCCTGAAAGGGCTGAGCAAAAGCTTTGATGACAAGAACATAATTAAGCATTTAGACCTCACAATTAATCATGGTGAGTTCGTCACCATTCTGGGCCCGTCCGGGTGCGGTAAAACCACGGTTTTACGGTTAATCGCCGGGCTTGAGGATGCGGATGAAGGTACCATTATGCTCGGTGAGCAGGATATCACGCATATCCCTGCTGAACAGCGCCATATCAACACGGTTTTCCAGAGCTACGCCTTGTTTCCGCACATGACGGTCTTTGAAAACGTTGCGTTCGGGCTGCGTATGCAGAAAACACCGGAACATGAAATCACACAGCGTGTGGAAGAAGCCCTGAAAATGGTGCAGCTGGCGGATTTTGCCGGGCGCAAACCGGGCCACCTTTCCGGCGGACAGCAGCAGCGTGTTGCCATTGCCCGTGCGGTGGTGAATAAGCCGGAAGTGCTGCTGCTGGATGAATCTCTCTCCGCGCTTGATTACAAGCTGCGCAAACAGATGCAGAGTGAACTGAAAGCCCTTCAGCGTCAGCTGGGGATCACCTTTGTGTTTGTCACCCACGACCAGGAAGAGGCGCTGACCATGTCTGACCGCATCATTGTGATGCGTGACGGCAGGATTGAGCAGGACGGCACGCCGCGTGAAATCTACGAGGAGCCGAAAAACCTGTTTGTGGCGCAGTTTATCGGTGAGATCAATATCTTTGATGCGGATGTCCTGCACCGAATCGATGAACAGCGGATCCGCGCAAATGTTGAAGGACACGAGTGTGATATTTACACCACACTGAATGTCACGCCGGGACAGAGAGTCCATGTGCTGCTGCGTCCGGAAGATCTGCGTGTTGAAGAGATCCATGATAATGAGCCGATTGCCGGGCTTATCGGTTATGTCCGCGAACGCAACTATAAAGGCATGACGCTGGATTCCGAAGTGGAGATGGAAAACGGTAAGCGGGTGATGGTCAGTGAGTTCTTTAATGAGGATGATCCGGATGTGGATCACTCGCTGAATCAGAAAATCGCCGTGACATGGGTTGAAAGCTGGGAGGTGGTACTGGGCGATGAAAATGACGCGTAAACCCTTCCAGACTATCGTGATCACGGGGATTGTCGCCTGGTTACTGTTGTTTGTTTTCCTGCCTAATCTGATGATCATCGGCACCAGTTTCCTGACACGCAATGACGCGAATCTGGTCGATATGGTCTTTACCCTCGACAATTACCGCCGGTTATTTGACCCGATGTATGCTGAGGTCATGCTGCATTCGCTCAACATGGCGGTCATTGCGACTATCTGCTGTCTGCTGATCGGTTACCCGTTTGCGGCATTTATTGCCCGGATGCCGCAGAAATATCGTCCGCTGATGTTATTCCTGCTGATAGTGCCGTTCTGGACAAACTCCCTTATCCGCATTTACGGGCTGAAAATTTTCCTCAGCACCCGCGGCTATCTGAATGAGTTTCTGTTATGGACAGGGCTTATCGATAAGCCGTTTAAGCTGATGTACACCTCTGAAGCGGTGGTGCTCGGGCTTATCTATATTTTACTGCCGTTTATGGTGATGCCGCTTTATTCCGCGATTGAAAAGCTCGATAAATCCCTACTGGAAGCGGCACGCGATCTGGGGGCGAATAAAGTTCAGACCTTCTTCCGCATTATTCTGCCGCTGACCATGCCGGGCATTATCGCCGGTTGTCTGCTGGTACTGTTACCGGCGATGGGGCTGTTCTATGTGGCGGATCTGATGGGCGGGGCAAAAAACCTGCTGATTGGTAACGTGATAAAAAGTCAGTTTCTGAACATCCGTGACTGGCCGTTTGGTGCAGCAACCAGTATCTTCCTGACCGCAGCAATGGGGCTGCTGCTGTATGTCTATTACCGTGTGGCGAAAATGTTAAATAAGAAGGGTGAACTGGAATGATAGGACGCCTGTTACGCGGTGGTTTTATGACCATCATCTATGCTTATTTATACATCCCGATTGTTATCCTGATTGTGAACTCCTTTAACTCATCCCGTTTCGGGATCAACTGGCAGGGTTTCACGACTGACTGGTACAGCACGCTGATCAATAATGACAGCCTGCTGCAGGCGGCGGGTCATTCACTGACGATGGCGATTCTGTCCGCCACATTCGCCACGGTTATCGGTTCACTGACCGCAGTGGCATTGTACCGCTACCGGTTTAAAGGAAAACCGTTTGTCGGCGGTATGCTGTTTGTGGTGATGATGTCGCCGGATATCGTGATGGCTATTTCCCTGCTGGTGCTGTTTATGATCCTCGGGGTATCGCTCGGTTTCTGGTCATTACTGTTCTCGCACATTACCTTCTGCCTGCCGTTTGTGGTGGTCACAGTCTATTCGCGGCTGAAAGATTTTGATGTGAAAATGCTGGAAGCGGCACGTGATCTGGGTGCCGGGGAATTCACCATTCTGCGCAAAATTATTTTGCCGCTGGCGTTACCGGCAGTGATCGCGGGCTGGCTGCTGAGCTTTACCCTGTCAATGGATGACGTGGTGGTGTCCTCATTTGTTACCGGACCAGGCTATGAAATTCTGCCGCTGAAAATCTACTCGATGGTAAAAGTCGGGGTTTCACCGGAAGTGAATGCGCTGGCCACGATTTTAATGGCACTTTCGCTGTTTATGGTCATCATCAGTCAGCTTGTGCTGCGTGACCGCTCACACAAACAGCAGTAACCTTTCTGTTACCGGCGCGGTCTTCAGCGGATCCGCCGGTTTATTGTGTGAATAATCCCGCATTGCTGCAGAATTTTCAATTCTGTTACCATTTTATGACGTAATCGTTGCTTTACCCCCCGCATTTCCGCTTTTATAATTACTCTGCTTAATTAACAAAGGGGGCGTTACCGCCTGTGATATTCACTGATTAACCCGGGTTGAGGGAAACACTGAAATGAAAAAGTGGTCCTTACTGCTTGGTGCCGGCATTCTGGCAGCGGGCTTGAGTTCAGCATCAGCAGATGACAGTAAAACACTCTATTTCTATAACTGGACGGAATATGTTCCGCCGGGGTTATTAGAGCAGTTTACCAAAGAGACCGGAATCAAGGTGATTTACTCCACCTATGAATCCAACGAAAGCATGTACACCAAACTGAAGACCTACAAAGACGGGGCTTATGACCTGGTGGTGCCTTCAACCTATTTTGTCGCCAAAATGCGCCATGAAGGAATGCTGCAGAAGATCGATAAATCAAAGCTGAGTCACTTTGATAACCTGGATCCGAATCTGCTGCACAAACCATTCGATCCGGAAAACGATTACTCGATCCCGTATATCTGGGGTGCGACTGCTATCGGGATTAACGGTGATGAGGTAGATCCGGCCTCTGTGACCTCCTGGGCCGACCTGTGGAAACCGGAGTACAAAAACAGCCTGCTGATGACCGATGATGCCCGTGAAGTATTCCAGATTGCCCTGAGCAAACTGGGTTATTCAGCAAATACCACCAATCCGGCTGAAATTGAGCAGGCTTATAAAGAGCTGCAAAAATTGCGCCCGAACATTTTAGCGTTTAACTCCGATAACCCGGCGAACCCGTTTATGGAAGGGGAAGTCAATGTCGGGATGATCTGGAACGGCTCCGCGTATGTGGCACGTCAGTCCGGTCTGAATATTGATGTTGTCTGGCCTGAGGAGGGCGGCATCTTCTGGATGGACAGCCTGGCTATTCCGGCTAACGCTAAAAACCCGGAAGGCGCACATAAGCTGATTGATTTCCTGTTGCGTCCGGAAATTGCGGCACAGGTCGCACAGACTATCGGGTATCCGACCCCGAATCTGGCGGCGAAAAAACGGCTCCCGGCAGAGATTGTCAATGACAAATCACTCTATCCGGATGAGGAAACCATCCGTAAAGGGCAGTGGCAGGATGATGTGGGTGACACCAGTGTGCTCTATGAAAACTATTATCAGAAGCTGAAAGCCGGTCGTTGATTTCACTCTCCGTTTGAAAAAGCACCTCTGAGGTGCTTTTTTTATGTCTGTAATAAAGTGACATAACCTGAATGATTTCATTGCAAATAATATATAAACAGGTGAGCAGAAACATTTCTAATTATTAAACAGAAGCTGAATCAATAATCTGTTTTATAAAAAAACGCTAAATGATACCCGTCACAAGGTGAATCTCATGCTGCCCCAATGGATTGTTTTATATCAATTAACGTATAGTGTATTGATATATAAGAAATAATTTGACGTATTACGGCATAAATGAAAAGTGATGTGCAACGCGATAAATAAAAAATTACAAATACAACAAATAAGTTACAAAAAAATACAATTAGACTGCAATATCATGCTGGATATCTTTTTTTGTTAAGAATAAAAACTTGAAATTAAAGTGAAATATTCACAATGCAGCATTAAACACTTACTCACTGTGAATGTCAGATTTTAATAGTTTTTTCTCGGGGCAGCATAACACGTGTCTATCTAAAAATAATTAGATGATTATAATTACGAAAGTGACACAAGTAGTGTGTAAATGGGTAATTATAAATACCATTATTTGTTACTGGTTTTTTCAATCAATGCATCCTGTGGATAGTTTATCAGCTGATTTTTGAGCTTTTTCTAACCACGTTGTTGTTTTTTTAGACAAAAGCATGATTGAAATGTGACCATTGCCACTTAATTGATGTAAAGAGATGAAAAATATTTTGTTACGTGTGATCTATTTCACTTTTTATGTGGTCAGATCAAAGAATCATGGTTAGTGGATGGATTAGGATATAATCAGACATCCTGATTTACATTCTCTCATTATTTCGGCTGATGCTACGGATAGCATAAAAAAGACAGGGCGATGAATTAATCGCAAAATGACTAAGTAATTTTACTAAAAAATAACTTATCTTTATGTGACTAGTTAGTAATCCCGGTCTTATTTTGTTTAGGGAATAGTCTTAAATACGCAGAGTGATTTTAAATTTTGATATCGTAATTATAGATTCTCATGTTTTTCTGTGACGCTTAATTTTTTAATTGGTTAAATAGATAAACCTGGTTAAGCACTTCATCAAAATTCAGATAAATCTGTTTATATCTGACAGGTATAATTAAATTTCATTGAAGTGTGATATCGATATTGAACTGAATTTAAATATTACGCCATGATTAAAACGAAATTATTCATCATTTTAGTATTTCGCGAGAAATACTTTGTTCGTATTTAAAGTTTTTATACATAAAAAATATAGCTTTTAAGTAAATTTACTTAATTGAATTCACGACTTATAGAGAAAATAGGTAGACATTATGGAAACTTCCGACTTTTATGCAGTCTTAGGCCACAGAATCCAATCAAGACGTAAAGAACTCGGGATTGTTACGGTTAAATTAGCGCAAAAACTGAATATCAGTCAGCAGCAGTTTAACCGTTATGAGCGCGGTGTCAGTAAAATCAGCCTGCATCATCTTATTGAATTATCTGAATTATTAGATGCATCGGTCGAATGGTTCCTCAGCGGCAGAGCTGAAGCATCAGAACATCCGCATGAACCGCATATTCAGATGCGCTCAAATCAGTTCAGAGCAGAAACGGTATTACTGAACGGCAAACAATTTATTTAAATCAGGATATTATTTCTGCTGTTATCAATTCTGATACAACAGACATTATCCGCTAAATGCAGTAAGCCAGTCATCTTTGTTATTATTATGGTCAAAATCAGCGGAAAGGACATCCGGTGCTAACCCCAGCTGTTTTTGATTTACCATTCTAAGAAGATATTGTTGGTAAAAGGCATGATAGTTAACAATGTCGCCGCCAACCTGGCTTACTGATTTACGTATTTTCGCATCAGAATATTCCGGATTTTTTGTTAATGTATTTTCAACGGTAATTAATAACGTTATTTTTTCTTTTATATTATTACCGGTATTATATCCATCCGTTCCCACTAACTCGAGTCCGCGATAAATATCTTCCTTTCTATTAAAATTACTGATAAGCCAGTCATGCAATCGTTTGGCTTTCTCATGATCCCCGGCGGGCTGAATATCCGGCTTTCCGGTGGTTCTGTCTATTTTCATATTTATTATCCTTTTTTGTATAATGATAAATAGCCGCCGGAGATACCCGCCGGGCTATCCGGAACAATACCGCTATTTATTTGTGTGGCTTTTTCACGGGCAAACGTTTCCGGTGTCAGATAAAGTAATTTTTTCCCGGTACGTAATATGATGTTACGGCTGAAATGAAAAGATACCGGTATAGTGAAGTCCGGATACTCAGTCATTCCCTTTTTAAGTTCAGCCGGCAGAATTAATTCACATTCACACTCCGCAGCAAACTGTTCAACCAATTGTTGAATCAGCTGAAAACGTATTCCGGTGTCATCAAAAAATGCGGATAACTCGGTTTCCAGGCCGGAAATCGCGTCGGCGAGATTCTGATGGATCACTGATTTATATTCATTTATCACCCGTACCATTTCAGGCAGTGCCTGTGTCAGCCCCTGTTGAACACCGGCATCAAAGCCTGTTTTACGATATTGTTCTGCCTTATCTTCAGCCTGTTTTATCAGGCGGGCAGCATGATGGTTTGCCTGCCGGGTCAGGTTACTGAGACGGCAAAGCGCAGAGACGTGGCGGCGTTTAATCAGTACGCCGTGTTTAACATGTAACAGCAGAGGATCAGGCAGTGAACGGCACATAATGTAATACCAGAGGTAAAAGGGAATCGGGCAGGTGCGGCAGACGTATGTCCGCCTGCGGTAAAGAGGCATCTGTCATCAGCTGAAAGCGGGCCGCCAGCGCGGGGGAAAAAGCGGATAATAATTGCGTCATGGCAATCTGGCCGGGCAGCATCGCCGGGATATCCGGCTGTGCCTGAGCTTGCGGCCATACCGCTAGCGGCAGTGCCGGGATCAGAGATAAAAATGCCTGTTGTGACAGATCAGGTACCCTGTCATCCGGCAGGCCATAAGCATGGCGGATGAACATATCCAGATAGTGACAAAGTACGTGAAGTCGCTGCCAGTGGCGCATCAGCGGGATCGTCAGCGGAGATAACAGATCAAAATCCTTCTCACGTGGCAGCCGGTAGTGATCCATGATGGCGGCGTTCTGCATTCTGCGGTAAGACACTGATTGTGCTGCCGGTGGCAGCCCGGTGAATAAACGACTGCTGTGCAGATAATCCGCAGGCTGGTACATCACCCGGGTGATGGCGGCTTGTATATCAAACCGGTTATTCATGGCGTTTGGCCTTCTTCCGCATCAGAAATGCCCGTAATTGTCCGCGCCGGACATAGCCGGCTGCTATCAGCATGATCCCTGCCGGAAACAGCAGAAAAAACGGGGACACACCGGCGCTCTCCGGTTGCGGAGGCAAGTCAATAACCGGTTTCCCGGGATACAGGAGTACAGAAACGCTTTCTTCTGTCAGTCCGTTAAAGGCATTCATCACAAATGTCTGAATATCCTGCGCGAACTGTGTTTCATCCTCAATCCCGGAGTGGTAAATCAGCACCGAGGCACGGGGTGTTTCCGGCTGTTTACGGGGGCTTCCCGGCCCGGACAGCGGATAACTGAGATGAACACGGGCCCCGGTAACCGCATCAAATGACAGCAGCGATTGCTCCAGCCGCTGTTCAATGGCAGAAATCAGACGGGCTTTTTCTGATTGCGGGGAGGCAATCAGTGAATCTGACGGGAAGATCCCGGCAATTTCAATCCGCTCATCAGTCGGCAGATGGTATTCCTGCAAAATATGAATGGCGTGACGGCTCTGTTCTTCCGGTACGGAAATGGTAAACAGACCTTTGCCCTGCGGCGTTTTCACTGCCTGAATCTGATGTTTATGCAGCGCGGCCAGCACTTCATTAGACTGACGCTGGTTCAGTGATGACAGAATCGTTCCCTCTTTGCAGCCGCTGAGCAGCAGGCTTATCCCGCCTATCAGTAATATAAACAGTATGTTGCGCATCATTGACCCTTAATGACGGTATCGGCGGCATTCAGGGTCAGATGCAGCATACGGGAATAAAAGTTAATTTCTGTGTGCCATTTGGCCATCACGGCCTGATTTTCCAGCATCATCATGACATCACTGGTATCTGAGGCCGTTTTCTTCGTGCTCAGTGCCTGTGTTTTCCGCTGCAGATCTTTTTTTGCGGTTCCGGGTAATACGATATTCTGATAAGCAGCCTGCTCCCGGCCGCTGAGATCAGCCAGTAACTCCGTGATCCCGGTGATCGTTGTGACAGGTAAAGTCTGGTTAAATGATGACATCATAAAATCCTTTTTATGGTGAATGACAGGCGGGTAACCTGCCATTTTTACGTCATAAATCAGCGCATATTGCCGATCGGTGTTGACAGGTTTTCTTTATGCTGGCGGATCATCGCCGAGAGTGCGGAACACTTGATATTCAGCGATGAAGTACAGGCCTGTAACATCGCCATATCGTAGGCATTGGCGGTATCTTTATTGCCGGACTGTAAATTATTCATCAGCGCATTCAGTTTTACATTATCTTCATGAATCGGTGATTTGAATTGCTTCGTCAGAGTGGTAAATGTTATTGCATCACTTTTATTTGCTATATCAGGCATAAATGTCCTTATTCATTATCAGAGGTGAATTTTGTGTGGTTATCAGACAGGTGAATATAATTTACGGCACCATATACTCCGGGATGAATGTCGCGGGGCATACTTTCCCTGTACTGTACCAGTGTATTTCCGGGGGCTGAGAATATCGTGGTATTGATATCCTTAATAATAGTCTCTGTTTCCTTGTCTCTCCTTTTATCCGCATAAACCCGGATGGTATTTCCTGATTTTTTTACAGAATACCGGATTACGTTCTGACCGAACCGGTCATTTATTAATTTAACAATATCACTGAATGATAATGTCCTGATAGTAATGTCCTCTCTGAACTCATCAGGAAGATTGAAGGTTTCAGGGACAATTATCTTATTCATTTGATATATATAAATGATTTCTTTTTTTTTGTTAAAATCAGGCATGATGATAATATCGTCTTTATCTATCTTTATGTTTGTTTTATTAATCTCAAAAATAGTATAGTCTGGTAGTTCTTTTTTCAGCCCTGCAATATCGTTTCCCGGGGATGAAAAAACAAGGATATTATTGCCTTTTATAATATATTCATTGTTATTTATATAATTGCGTATAATATTTTCATAACTTATCGTATGGTTTTGTGTATCTGTTCCGCTTTGGTTTTTCAGGAGTATCAATCCTGCTGTCAGCAGGAGCGATAATATCAGAACAACATAAAAACAGGCGAGTCCGGAAAATCTGCTGCGGCGTGTTCCGGCCTTTTTTGTCACAGACAGAATGCTTTTATGCCAGGTATCCTGTTGTTCTTTTACAGCGAAAAAAGGTATTCCCTGATAAGAAAATAATGCGTTATAGCGGATGTCTGTCGTGATAGTTTCATTGCTGTGAGTAGTACAGGAAACACTATAATACTCTTTATGCAATTCGGCCTCGATACGCTGTAATGATGAATCCGGAACCGGGAGGGATAAGGGGATCAGTGCGTCATCGGATCCAACAATATCGGTATTGTTAATATGATATTTACCGGAAGGCAATGTGATTTCTTTTCCGGATGAATCTCCCATTGTTATTATGTCGTATAATTTTATCATCAATTGTTCCTGGTTATGATTATATGCGTGGAATGATTTTTATTTATCCTTTTCGCCATTTTTTTAAATGGTAGTGAGTTTTATAAAAAAATGGTAGTAAAAAATAGTGTTATATTTTAAATTCACTGGTAAATTTTAGTTTGTTCAATGATTGTTTAACGTTATACACGTATCTGTTATATATTCGGATGAAAAGGATGATGTGAAATCATATGGAAAAGATGAGTCGGATATATATTTATAATGATATATATAATACAGACGGATGCAAAAAAAACGATCGGGTTGATTGCTGTTTTCCGCTATCAAAATGTATAAAACTATTGGCCTTTATAGACTGTCATTATCATTTGCCACAAAAAGATAATGATGAAGTGACCGATAATACAATCTGTCAGAATGATGAAGTGATTTTTTCTGTTCAGGGCGAGGCTGATAATCCGGAATACCGGGTTGTCTGTGAGATGCTGAACGAAAACAGCGAAATAAAAATATTTTTGAATTCACTGCGTCACTCCGAACACTATTGGCTGGTAAAGCATCTGATCAGTGCTGCCGATTGTAAAAATAGCAATATCCGCGATATCAGTCAGCGTTACGGATTATCCGGTACTCACTTCAGACGCCTGTGCCAGCGTTATATCGGTAATCAGAGCAAATATCAGCTGCGGCACTGGCGGGGTGTGGCATCCGTGCTGGATATCCTGGAAAAAGAACATTCACTGACCCGGATCGCGGCAGATAACGGCTACTGCTCTGCATCGCATTTCTCAAATGAAATCAAACTACTATTTGGTATGTCTCCCCGGAAAATAAGGAATTTAAATCATGCGGTTAAAAAATAGCGCCGGGGGACTGTTTGGTCTTATTCTTTGTCTGCTTTCTCTGCCGCTCATGGCGGAGCAAACACTGTTATACGAAAAAAAACCACCGCGTCAGGAGCAGTATGTGGCGAAGGAAACACGACTGGATCATTTTTTTGATGCGCTGGCCGGAAGGCTGGATATCATAATAATTTCGTCGGACGCGGTGAAAAAGAAGAAGATTTCCGGCACCTTTGATTTATCCGACCCGCAGGCCGCACTGTCACAGATGCTGAAAACGATGGCGCTGGTGTCATACCGGGAAAACCGTACCCTCTATATTTACAGCAGCCATGAAGTTGAATCATCGATGCTGACGCTGAATACCATTACCCGCCATGAACTGATGGCTTTTCTGAAACAAACCGGGTTATTTGACGCGCAATATCCGCTGACATCTGATCGTCAGCAGCGGATTTTATATGTCACCGCGCCTCCGCGCTACCTGGCACTTATCCGTTCTGCGGTGGATGCACTCGAAGCGCAGTACAGTGTGCAGGAGCAAGGAATTTCACCGGAAGATGAGCATATTCAGCTGGTTAAGTTGGAAAACAGCTTTGTACAGGACAGGGAAATCACGTCGCGCGGGAAAAGCCTGATACTGCCCGGAGTGGCCTCTGCATTGCGGGAGTTACTGGATTCCGGGTCAGCAGCCAAAACCGGACTGGTGCCGCAGGATGGGGAACCGGAAGATACTGCGCCAGCCGAAACAGTCTGGCTGGGCGGGGAGCGGGTACGGATTGTGCCGTTACAGGGGGAAAACAGTCTGCTGTTAAAAGGGAGCCGCAATGCTCTGCACTTAATCAATCAACTGATAAAACAACTGGATACTGCCAAACCGCAGATCGAGTTATCTTTGTGGATTATTGATGTATCAAAAAATGAAGCGGATCAGCTGGGGATTAACTGGCAGGCCGATTACGGTACCGGAAAAATGAAAGTGGCCTTTAATCTCAGCGAGCTTAACCAATTCACCGGTTTTTCATTTTTCAGCAAAATCAGGGCATTATCTTCGAAAGGGCAGGCCAATATGGTCTCCCGGCCGATTATTCTGACCCAGGATAACACACCGGCGATTTTTGATAATAACACCACGTTTTACAGTAAGTTACAGGGGGAACGCACGTCATCCCTGGAAAGCATCACTTACGGCACAAAAGTGAGTGTGACGCCGCGGATCGCCAATCAGCGGAAATCCGTGGAGATGATTATCGAGCTTGAAGATGGCGCACAGAAAAAGGACGCTGACGGAACAGGCGGAGAAGACGCGCTGCCGGTGATTAACCGCACCAATATCAGTACGATAGCCAGGGTTGCTCAGGGAAATACATTGCTGATTGGCGGATACACACGGGAAAACAGTCACCGCCATAACGATAAAATTCCGCTGCTGGGGGATATCCCGCTGGCTGGCCGGTTGTTTCAGTTTGAATCAGTAAAGACAGAAAAAATGGTCCGGCTTTTTTTATTGCAACCCCGTATTCTTCAGCAGGATTTTTTCAGCGATACAGAAATTACCGGTCATATTCCGTTTAATCATGAGAATAAACAAGGTATTAAGATGATGCAAAAACTGAAGCAGGGCTATTGATATGATCAATAGCTTACCCGGCGCAGCGGCATTCCGTCCGTCAGCAGCATCACAAAAACAGGCGGGTGATGTGGCGGCGGCGCAGCGCCCGGCGGAAAACCAGGCAGAAAATCACGCCGAGCAGATGATGGATGTGATGGATGATATGGCGATGGCGCTGTCACAATTTAACCGGCGGCAGTACGGCAAAGATGACAATATCAGTCAGTTACCGGCATCAGAGCAAAAAAACAGTGCGGAGGGGACAGAGACAAAACTGGATCGGGCTGTGAAATGGTTTGCGGCTTGCGGACGTTCTGTCCGTGAGTTTCTCGATTATGTCCGCAACCTGTTTCCGGACCCCAGCGATTATGTCATGGCGCTGCGTTCCTTATTGCGTAAGCTGCCGTTTTCGGCGGAAGATGTGGCTGAAATTGATGCGGAAATTGAGCAGTTACTTTACGGTGAGTTTGCGCAGGAAACGCGGGCCGGAATCAATATCGCGCTGAAAATCCGCCTGCACGCACCGGTAACACAACTGGATTGCGCACAGCTGAGGATGGTGTACCGCAGCTATATCAGCTGGAAATTCGATATTTTGTATTTGTGGAAAGTGTGGCTGGAGCAGTACCGGAAAAGCCGGGTCAGAAGCCTGCTGAATTATGTCCGCGACTCGCTGGTGTGCGATATGGCGGCGGCGCTGCCCAGTTGCAGTCATCACAGTGAGTTCGGGGAGCTGACCGCTCGTCTGCATACTCTGAATCAGCTTATTTCCCTGAATGATATGTTTCATCAGAAAATTTCTTCTCTGAATTGTACAGAACCGGTACTGGCGGATGAGTCCCGGCTGAACCAGTTACTGATTTCCGGGCTGGGTGATGAGGAGGCATTTCAGACGGAAACAGAATCATTGCTGGCGGCGGCAGAAGATGACAAAAACAGGTCGCTTATTTTACAGCGTTTGATTGTGATTTTTGGTGAGATACCGGATGTCCTTTTTTTGCAGGAAGCAGGGAAAGAGCAGGTGGTTTCTTTTCTGAAAGCCCTTATGAGCAGAACTATTAATATCTTATAACTTTCACCGGCAATGGATTGCTATGCTGACAACCTTTATCAATGCGGTCAAAAGCAGACCGGAGATCGCGGTACTGCTGATTATGGTGATGGTCATCGCCATGCTGATCATTCCGCTGCCGAAAATGCTGGTCGATTTTCTCATCGGGCTGAACATCGTCATTTCTATCCTGATGTTACTGCTCTCTTTTTATATTACCCGGATTCTGGGATTTACCTCGTTTCCCGCACTTTTGCTGATCACCACTCTGTTCCGGCTGGCGTTGTCGATCAGCACCAGCCGTCTGATCCTGCTGGATGCGGACGCCGGAAATATTATTCAGTCATTCGGTGAATTTGTTATCGGCGAAAATATTGTGGTGGGTTTTGTTATTTTCGCTATTGTCACGGTGGTGCAGTTTATTGTCATCACCAAGGGCTCGGAACGTGTGGCGGAAGTGGCGGCACGTTTCTCCCTTGATGGTATGCCCGGCAAACAGATGAGTATTGATGCCGATCTGAAATCCGGCCTGATTGATAACGAAGAAGTGCGTAAACGCCGTAAAGAGCTGGAGCAGGAGAGCCAGATGTACGGCGCGTTTGACGGCGCGATGAAGTTTATCAAAGGGGATGCGATCGCCGGCATTGTCATTATTTTTGTGAATTTTGCCGGTGGAATTGGCATCGGTGTGGCGCAAATGTCGATGCCGTTCAGCGAGGCACTGAGCACTTACACGTTGCTGACGATCGGAGATGGCCTGGTGGCGCAGATCCCGGCGCTGCTGATTGCGATCAGCGCCGGGTTTATCGTCACCCGGGTCAGCGGCACCAATCAGAATTTAGGGGCCAATATTGTCAGGGAGCTGTTTTCCCACGACTTTACCCTGATTGTCACCGCGATACTGGCACTGTGTATGGGGATGCTGCCGGGATTTCCGGCGGGTGTTTTCGGCCTGCTGGCGGCCGGACTGATGCTGTTTTACGGCATGCGCCTCAGACAAAATAAACAGAAGCAGGCATCTGATCCGGTAAAAAACCGCTCTGACAGCCGTTCTCCGGCTGCATCTGCGTCATCTGCGGGGAATTTTGTACCACGCGGGCTGACGGCGGAAAATAATGAAGCCATTCCGCTTATCATCACACTTCATCACCGTTATCAGGTGTTGTTTGAAAAACAAAACATGACAGCGTGGCTGCAGGAGGAGTTTGCCTTCCGTTACGGTTTCTTTTTGCCCGCTGTTATTATCAATTACAGCCGCGAAATACCGGAACATAAAGCCGTGGTGTTAATCAATGAAATTCAGTCCGGGGTTATTTACAGCTATCCGGATCGCTGCCGGATCACTGAAATCAAGGGTGCTCTTGATTCACTGAATATTGAATCTGAGAGTATTGATCAGGAAGGCGGGGAAAAAACGATCTGGACGGATAAAAAGCACGATGAAGTCTGCCGGGCCGCCGGCATGGAGACAGAACACGGTATTACGGTATTTTTCAGCGAATTCAGCCGGATAATGACACAAAACATTCAGGAACTGCTGGGCATTCAGGAAACCAAAACGCTGCTGGATAATGTGGAAAATAAATATCCGGAACTGCTGAAAGAGTGTTACCGCTATTTATCTGTGCAGCGAATTGCCGATGTCTTTCAGCGGCTTATCGCGGAGCAGATATCCATCCGTAATATCAAAATTATTCTCGGTGCACTGGTGCAGTGGGGTCAGAAAGAAAAAGATCCGCTGGTACTGGTTGAGCATGTCCGCAGCCAGCTTGCCCGTTATATTTCAGCACATTTTACCTGTAATCAGGTATTGCAGGCGGTCGTGTTGTCAAACCCGCTGGAGGAGATGATCCGTCAGGGGATCCGCCAGTCAGCGGGCGGTACATTTATTAATCTTGAACCGGCACAGCTGGATCATTTTTATGATGCGCTGGCGCTGGTCATGACACCGCTGCGCCACCGGCGGGATATGGTGTTACTGACGGCAATGGATGTCCGTCGTTTTGTCCGGAAACTGACCGAAATGCACTATCCGGGAATGGCGGTACTGTCATTCTCTGAAATTGTCCCGTCGGCACAGGTGTCGGTGATTGATTCTGTTTAATGTCATAAAAAGGAAACTGAAGATGGATCTTGCAACACTGGTAACAGAAGGTATGAAACTGATCGGACGCGGGGATTTGGTGCCGGAAGGCAGCTCTCTCGATAACCACTCAACCATTTCATTATCGCTGAGTGAACAGCAGGTGATTCATATTGCGGTGGTAGATGAATATCCGGTTATCTGGGCACCGCTGCCGGCGGATTTACCGGCATTATTGCCGGAGGTCAAAGGCGGATTGCTGGATATTCTGACAGAAGAACCGGCTGCACTGTTTTATCCGGGTTCACCGGCACTGCGTCAGACGGATAACGGCGCAGAACTGGTCGGCTGCTTCAGTCACAGTGCCGTGAGTGATGCGGAATCCTTTGTACAGGCGCTGGATCAGTTTGTCCGCCTCAGTCAGCAGTGTCATACGCTGATCCTCAGAGGCTGATCATGCTGGCGGCACTGCTTAGTCAGCGGGCGTTTCCGGTGCATATCCGCGGGTATTACCTGGAAGCACCGCTGCCGGAGGTCTTTATCGGGGAAATTTGCCTGTTATGGCAGGATCTCAGCTGTCGTGTCCTGCTCGGCCGGGCTCAGGTGGTGGGGTTTAATGAAGACTATACCCTGCTGAGTCTGATCGGGCAGGCAGCCGGACTGACGCTGACAACAGTTATCGCGCCGACAGGCCGTGCAGTAACACTGACATTCACACCGCAGATCCCGGGCTCGGTGATTGATCCGTCCGGTAATACGCTGGCCCGTCTGAGTGAGATAACGGAGCCGGATAACCGGACTATCACCCGCCCTGTCTGCGGGGAAGCGCCGGATGTGCTCTCCCGGCAGCGTATTTCGGAAATTCTGCCGACTGGTGTGAAAGCCATTGATGCTCTGCTGACCTGCGGAAAAGGTCAGCGGCTGGGCATTTTTGCCGGGGCGGGCTGCGGTAAAACGGTGCTGATGAATATGCTGATTGGGCATGCTCAAGCCGATATTTTTGTGATAGCGCTGATTGGCGAGCGCGGCCGGGAAGTGACAGAACTGATTGATGAACTGCGCAGCAGCCCGCAGGCCGCTAAATGTATCCTGGTCTGCTCCACCTCCGATAAACCGGCGGTTGATCGCTGTAATGCAGCGCTGGTGGCAACGTCACTGGCAGAGTATTACCGTGATGAAGGGAAAGAGGTGGTGCTGTTTGTTGATTCACTGACCCGCTACGGCCGGGCACTGCGGGATGTGGCGCTCAGTGCCGGGGAGGTTCCTGTCCGGCTGGGGTATCCGGCATCGGTATTTGAGCAGTTACCGGCGCTGCTGGAGCGGCCGGGAGCCACGAAAACCGGGGTGATCACGGCTTTTTATACGGTGCTGCTTGATAGTGAAAATGAGCCGGACGGTTTCGGCGATGAAGTCCGTTCCATTCTCGACGGACACATTTACCTTTCACGGCGTCTGGCGATGCAGAATCACTATCCGGCGATCGATATCCCGGCCAGTATCAGCCGTGTCATGTCACAGATCGTGTCACCACAGCATTTATCGGCTGCCGGGCGTTTCCGGGCACTGCTGGCGAAACAAAATGAACTGAAATTGCTGGTGGAACTCGGGGAATATAAATCCGGACTGAATGCGGAGAGTGATAAAGCCGTTGAGCTCACTTTGCCGATGCGACACTTTTTGTGTCAGTCACCGGCGGAATCCGTTGCGGCGGATGAAACAGGCAGGTTACTTGAACAGCTCACGCAATGAATTACAGCAACTGATTGCACATTTCAGCCTGAAAGAGCGCTGTGTACAGGCCGCACTGGCACAACTGCATCAGCGCTACCGGCAGGAACAGGAAAATAAAGAGAAACTGTTGTTGTTAGTCAAGGGATTAGAACAGCAAATTCATGAGTTTGAATGCTGCGGATTATTATCTTATATCGCATTGAATGAACGTCGCCGTAAACAGGCAATATACCGTAAACAACTCCCGGATATCCGCGTCCGGGTGGATGAATCATCCCTTTTGCTGGCGCAAATTTCAGATGATATCGATAAAAGTAATAAAACGATAAACAATCTGAAGAAGAAAGTTATTAAGTTTGAACAATACAGTGAGCAATAAATTGATATTATAAATACAAGCGGGAAGCCATGGTAAATATTGAATATTATTACAGTGAGCCTGAATCCGGTTTTGGTGGGGAGAGGATGAGTAAACAGGTGAATGATTTATTGTTAGTGATGATAAAAAGAAAAGAAAAAAGGTGGTGTGATAACGACATTCCGGTAATCAGTTCATCCATTCAATATTATAGTGATAAACATTATGATGGTAATGTATTATATCTTCTTCCAAAGATAAAAAGCAGTGATTATCATCGTAGTGAAAGGCATGATGCTATTTTGACATTGATGTCATCAACAGGAACGATAAAAAATACAACCCGGCAGAATACTATTCCCGGATATATTTTATGTGAAAATCCGGCAGATGAACGCCCTGATACGCATCCTGAGAACGTGGCCTCTGTAAAAGAACCGGAAAGCATGGCAGCAGAAAGGATAACGGCGGAAAATACCCCGGAATCGGTAAGTATTCCGGAAACAGAATACACACCGGGAACAGAAAATATCCCGGAGGCAGAAAGCATGCCGATAGCCGATATGACACCGGCGTTACCGGAATGTCCGATTTTCCGGTTTTCCGGGGGCATGCCGGAGAAAAAAAACCTCACATTGCGGTATTATGAGCAGGAAAAGGGATCGCAGGAAAAAGCCGCTCAGGTTATCGGTTATACCGGAAAAAATCAGGCTGTTCCGGAAAGCAACAGATCTGATTATTATTGTTCTTATCATTTCAGACAGAAATATCAGCCGCCTGAACCGGTGCTTATTTACCGGGAAAAACCGGGGCGGTTTAAACTGGAAACTGGTTCAGAACCGCTTAACCGGCGACTGAAAACGATGAACACGATAAATGGAATTGATGGTGTTGATATCGTATAAACGGAAAAAATAAATGTATTATGATGCTTGCCAGGCAATGGATTACCTGAGTTGTTACCTTCCGGAAAAAAAAGAGATTAATGGGCGTGTCATTCATTGTCATCTGATTAATACACAGAATACATTGGATGTTTTAATTGATGTTGAATCATTTCTCCATTATCTGATCGGGGAAAATACCATTCCGTGGGAAATCATTCCGGAACATTATTTGTCTGAACTGATTAATGAACATAAAAAAATGATCAGACTGCCTTTCTTTTCACCGGAATATTATTCCCTTGAACTTTGTACCGTTATTCCTGCGGCGGATATCACACGCAGGCTTGCATTCAGCGGGGATGGTATTGATTTCTGTCTGATCGGGGCAAAAGGGCGGTTTGATATTAGCGGCATGCCACTGACAGCGGATTTTTCTGCTCCGGTGAATGCGGGTATCTATATCGGTTCAACCCCGACATTTACCGGTGTGATTCAGCAAATCAATGAAGGCGATGTCCTTTTCATTACACAAAACCAGCAATTTCTGAGAGCAGGAGGCTATTTTCAGATGACACTGAAACAGGAGCAGGACGAGACAGTTATCACTGAACGCGGGATTGTTCCGCAAGCGCCGGTAACCCCGCCGGAAGCAGCCGTTTTTGACAGCCGCAGAGTGCCGGTTCAGGTGGATTTTTTGCAGTACCGCAGGGTGTTTCCGCTATCGGAACTGATGGCGCTGCAACCTGGCGATAAACTGACGCTGCCGGCGGCGGATAATCACCTGATTACGCTGGAAATCAGCGGTCAGCGTTTTGCACAGGGGGAACTGGTACGTATCGGGGAACAGTACGCCGTGGAAATTCATCATATCTTTCATAAGGGCGGATGATGACTGACAGCGCTGTTTCGATGATGCTGATGCTGGCTGCAGCATCCGTTCTGCCCTTTATTCTGGCGGCGGGAACCTGTTACCTCAAATTTTCCATTGTCTTTGTGATGGTGCGCAACGCCCTGGGTGTCCAGCAGGTGCCGTCAAATATGGTGCTCAATGCAGTCGCGTTTATTCTGGCAATGGTGGTGATGTTCCCTCTGGTCAGTAAAACCTATGCGTATGTTGCTGAAAATCCGGTGGAATTATCCCGACCGGAATCAGTATCGCGTTTTGCGGATGAAGGATTGCAGGATTACCGGGACTATCTGTTCCGTTATGCGGACAAGCCCCTTCTGCATTTTTTTGCGCAAACCAGCGTTGATGAAGACGCCGATCCGGAACTGACGGATGCCCGTGATATTGCATTTTTCCCTTTGCTGGCCGCCTATGCGCTGGGGGAAATCAAATCCGCATTTTTGATCAGCTTCTACCTCTATCTGCCGTTTATCGTGATTGATCTCGTGGTGTCCAGTGTTCTGCTGGCGCTGGGGATGATGATGATGAGCCCGGTAACGCTCTCGGTGCCGATCAAACTGATCTTATTTATTGCTCTGGATGGCTGGTCGCTGTTATCGACCAGTCTGGTCTCTCAGTATCTCGACCTGATGGATATTTAACATGGATGCTATTTATGCGGCAGATAAAGGAATTTATCTGGTGATTATGTTATCGCTGCTGCCGGTGACCGTTGCCACCGTCGTGGGGCTGACCGTCGGGTTGCTGCAAACGGTCACGCAGATCCAGGAGCAGACATTGCCTTTCGGGCTGAAGCTGATCGCCGTGTTTGTCTGCATCTTGATGCAGCTTACCTGGCTGGGGGATTCGATGCTCAGTTATGCCCGCGAAATGTTCTCACTGGCGCTCAGTGCAACGGCGGTAGGTTAATCCCCGGTGCCGTTATTCTCCTGGCTTCATGACCTGCTTCAGAGCGCACTGTTAAGTAGTGTGCGGTTATTTGCGGCGTTCGCTTTTCTGCCGTTTCTGAATGATAAATTTATCCTCAGCCGCACCACGCGGGGGATTATCGTTTTTCTCACGGTATTGTGCCTTGGCGGGAATGAAGACGGCCCGGCCGAATTTTCGGTGATCAGCATACTGAGTGAAATCATTACCGGCACGGTGATGGGGCTGGTTTACAGCACGCCGTTCTTTATTTTTGCTGCTTTCGGTGAATATATTGATAACCAGCGCGGTGCGAATATCAGTGATACCGCTGACCCGACAACCGGCACGGATGCATCACCATTTTCCACTTTTATGAACCTGTTTTCGGTCTCGTTTTTTCTGCTCAATGACGGCCTGGTATTACTGATGGCGTCTGTTCAGGATAGTTTTCGTTTGTTACCGCCCGGCACATTACTGACGGAGATCCATTATGCGCCGCTGTTTGACTGGCTGACCAACAGCCTGTCGCTCTCCCTGCTGTTCTGTATGCCGGTACTGATTATCTTATTTATTTCTGAAGTCAGTCTGGGCATTCTGGCATTGTATAATTCGCAGCTTAATCCGTTTTCTTTATCGCTTTCAATAAAGAGCATTACAGCCTTTCTGCTGGCGCTGTTGCTGTTTCGCAGCACAACGGTAACGGATGTTACGCTGCTGTTTGATACATCCCCTGTCACGCAATTTCTGAGGGGGAACGATGGCTGAAAAAACCGAAAAACCCACCAGTAAAAAACTGAAGGACGAATCCAAAAAAGGAAATGCATTCAAATATAAAGAACTGCTCTCTACGACCGGTTATGCAGCGGGTATCGCATACCTGCTTTATATCGCTGACTGGACCGCATTCTCCCGTTTTTATCAGACGGTATTACGCAATGTGAATCATCTGTCTCTTCCGGTTTATATACAGATGTTATCGGATATTTTTTTTCAGATGGTGTTGCCGCTGATTATTTTATGCGGAGTGAGCGTCAGCTTTGTTTCCCTGATGCAGACCCGTTTTGCTGTTGCTACCGAAGCGATTAAATTTGATTTAAAGAAAATTGACCCGATTGCAGGGTTTAAACGTATTTTTACCAAAAAGTCACTGAAAAATCTGGTTAAAGCGCTTATCTCACTGGTTGTTTATTTATCAGCGGGTTACATATTTATTATCTTGTATACCGGTGATATTTATCAGCTAATCATGGCTCCTTTCTCTCAGGTTAGTGACGGTTTTCTGTATTTTACCGGCCGTTATATTTTTATTTTCATTCTCTTGCTGATGCCACTGCTGGTGATTGATTATCTCGTTGAATACTTTTTCTTTTTTAATGATATGAAAATGGAAAAGCATGAAGTTAAACAAGAGTATAAAAATAGTGAGGGTAATCAGGAGATAAAATCTGCCCGCAAACAACAGCACCGGGAACTGTTGAATGCGGAAACCAAAGCGCTGATAAAAAACTCGGATGTTGTGGTGGTTAACCCGACGCATATTGCAGTCGCAATTTATCTTGACCCGGAAAATGGCGTGATGCCGCTGATTACCGTGAAAGAGAAAGGTGCATATGCACTGGCTGTCCGTCGTTATGCCGAAAAACATAAAGTGCCGGTGGCCCGGGATATTCGTCTGGCACGGACGTTATTCCGGAAATACCATGTCTTTGACACCATTATTGATGATGACCTGGATAAGTTTCTCGATCTTTTACTGTGGCTGAATGACGCAGAACAGGCCGCTCTCGCTGAGACTGAACTTCACCAAATGCATCAGCAGGGTGACTGAGGCGTATTTTATGAAAGTGATTATCAGTGGCGTCAGATAGTATCGTCTGACTTGATAATCAGATATTATTAAGGGAAATTATTATGGATGATAGCATTAATTCAGATATTAAATCACTGGTAGAGCAGATTTTCGCTCACCTGGGAAATGGTGCATTTTCTGATCTTTTTAAGAACAATAAAGAGCATGACTTTAATAATGTTTACTCTCTGGCCTGTGATTATTACGATAAAGGGTTGATTGAGCAAGCTGAAAAAATTTTCAGATCGCTGTGTCTTTATGATTTCAGTAATATCGATTATTTACTCGGGCTGGCAGCGGTAAAGCAGGTTCAGAAACAATATCAGAAAGCAATTAATCTCTATTCTCTGGCTATTAGTTTGGATAAAGATAATGCATCTGCCTGGTTTTATCTTGGCCAGAGTTATTTGTTTTTCGGGGAGAGGGGATCAGCTATAAATAGTTTCAGACAGTGTGTATCAATGACATGCAGCGACGCTGAAAAAGAACAGTCATTGAGTTATATAGCAATGCTGGAGGAGTGCTCGTGAATATAAATAATGATATTATATCAGGTAAACAAAAAGCTGAATGTAGCGATAATGTTCAGAGTACATCTGTACAGATTTCCGGGGTGGGAAATACGTCGGATCTAGTGGCTGGCGCTGTAATTGATAATGAAATACTTTCTTTTTTTTATGAGAGATTAAATGAAATTAATTCAGTTTTGTTAAATCCGAAAACAACAGAGGAACGGGCATTAAAAGAACTGAATAACTATAATAATTTGATAAGTGACTCTAAGTTAATAAAGTTATTATCAACTAATGAAAGTGATATTGTATATAACATTAAAGATATACAGGATACTATACAATATTATTTCATAGAAAAAGACATAGTGACTTTTGGTTATTTTGTTGAAAGAATGGATGTCACATCTAAGTATGGGCATAATTTAAGTGTAAAATATTACCGTGATGGATTTAGCCAGTATACTGCGTTTTATAAAGAACTTTCAAAATTACTAAGTTCTTACGGTGAGTATTCCGCTGGTGTTGTTGATGATGGTAAAAAAACAAAATTCAAACAAAATTTATTTTACCATAATCTGCATGTGGAATTAATGAAGTGCTATCCGGTTACAGGTGATCTGAAAAATGATGCCGGAAAGGATTGTGCAATATATAAAGAGCGATTTGAAATAGACACGAAGAATGGAATGAATAATTGTTCAATATATGTTGGTGGTGAATTAATTGATTCAGGCATTAATTATAGTGATGCCATAAAAAAGATGGAATACTTTTTTTCTGTGATGAAAAAGCCGGTGTCAGGGACTCAGGTGATAAAAAAAATAAATACAGAAATAGATGGTGATGGTAATTTAGTAAGAATAAGCGGTATGGTTGATGTTTTGCCAATGCCGGATGCATTATTCAGGTGGCTTGATATTTTTATAAAAAAAGAAAACTATGATGAAATAAATTCTTTCTTTGATAAATCAATGGGTAAATTAAAGGGGTTTAATCGTATAAATGATGACTATTCCTCTGTATCATCTTTGTATGAAGATGCTTTAAAAAAAACCAGTGAGATCTTCAATGCAAAATTAAAATCAAGTTATTTCGAAAAAGCAAAGTCCGGAATAGATGAAGAATGGAGTTTGGATCAGGGTAAAGTTAACTCATATAATACGATCATTGATGGAATTAAAAAAGAGTTGCAAATGACGCTTGATGAATTTTCTCAAAGATATAATACGATTAACAGTAATTACGATAATATGCTCAGAACGATCACTACGATGATTAGTGAATTAACACAGGAATTAAAGAGCTTTTTGCGTATTTAAAATAAAGGTGAATACATGGATGTATCAGGCATTAGAACAGCACAATTAACTGTCCCCGGGACACTTACCGGAGATATTAATGGAACAGAAAAAAGTAAAGTTGTTAACCAACCGGAAAATACATCATATTCTGAAAGGATTATTGAAGAGTTAGGTGAAAGATATAACCGCGAAAATATTAAAAAAGTGAAACCACAACTCAGAGGGAATCAAGAGGGTAAGCGGAATGCTGATAAGACACCTGCGAAAAGAATGTCAATCAACGAACTATTCTCACGTTTGTCTGATGATCTTTTTAGTGAGCAAGTTGTCAATTCAGAGATAAATAAAAATATTAACAGTAACTTTCTTAAAAACATATGGTCACAAAAGAAAGAGTCTGAACTATCCAAGAGTATTGACAAGTATATGGATGTGCTGTTCACTTGCGTTGATGATCTGGCAGATTATTACTTTTCTGTCATTAATGATTATGACGAGAGTGCTGATAATATCAGTTTTTTTTTCACAGGCGATAAAAATATAAAAATAAGTAATAAGGATGAGTTTTTACGCTATTTTAATAATAAACTTGGTCTTGATATTTTACAAAAAGAACTTTCGGATAAAGGTAGTGATTGCAGAGATAAAACAGTACTTCTGAAAAAATTACTGGCTGATGTTATCAGCCTGCCTAAGGTAAAAAATCAGGAATGGATCATAGATCCTCATAAATTAGTTCTTCTGAGATCTGAATTAACTATGCTGGATAATATGGCCGTGCTTCTGGCATCGGCAAAAGAGTGCTTGTCTGCGGCGCAATCCCTGATCAGTATGAATAATAAAAATACGATTGAGTATAATAACTCTCTTACCGTGCTTATGGGGAAGCTGGCGGATCTGCGTGATGAAATGGCGCAGAGAAAACTGGAAAATGACCGCGAGTTAGCGCGAGTGCAACAGGCAGCATTGCAGGTAAAAACAGATAAAGATGCAGCGGATATCGCAGAGAAAATAAAGAAAGCAGAACTCCTGCAGTCCATATTTAAATGGCTTGGTGTGTTTTTGATTGCACTTATTGCGGTCTTAACAGCATTGACCGGCGGGGCACTGGCAACAGCACTGGCTGTCGTTATCGCTTTAATGACTCTTATCAGTGAGATCGTAAAAGTGGCGGGGGGACCCGATATTATGGCAAAAATAATGGAACCGGTGACAAAACTGATTGAAGTGATCCAGAAGTTTATTAAAGATTTTGTGATGGGTTTAGGAAAAGCGGTGGGTATGTCACCAGACATGCTGAAAGAGCTTGAGAAAAAGATGGAAATTGTCGCCATGGTTATGGCCATTGTGGTTGTTGCTGCATTATTTATGGCTGCTTCTTCAGCGGTTGCCTCAATAGCAGGACATATCGCAGGAAAATTTGCATCAGAGGCGGCAATAAAGGTTGCAATTTCGCAAATACAAGCTGTGTTGACGGGTATCATTATGACATCAACGATTGTAAACAGCGCCAGTACTATTTCAAATGCGGTACTGCAGTTTGAGGCAGCCCGGCTGAAAGCGGATATGGAATTTGACTTGGAATTACTGAACAGAATAACAGAGCTGATGAATATGATAATGGATACGTTCACTGAATCACACAAAGATTTGATAGCGTTAAATGAAAAAATCAGCAAATACGGAAATGAATCTTTTCAGCGGATGAAATCAATCATACAACAGTCTCCGTTGGTTGTTTAATTTAAAAAGGAAATGATGAATATGGAAATTAGTAATGCTAGTGGTATTTATCCTCCCCGTTCCGGCGACATACCAGAAGATAGTATTGCGGTAAAAGAAAAATCAGAATTAATGGTTAATCAGTACATGGTTAAATCTGTTGTTGATAATACATATTTTCAGCAGGATGCTGTGAGCGGAAAAATACAGGAAGGTGACTATAGATCATCGTTGTCACATGTTATACCCGTTTTATTGTCCGATTATGATAGTAAACGTATGAGCGTTATTATTGAACTGTGTGATGTGCTGTTACGTGACGCTATTAATCAGCAAAAACAGCGGGATTTATTAGAAAAACAAGCGGTTAAGCAAGCGGGCTTATTAAAAGGTCTGAAATATAAAGAGGCCGATTATCAGATTGCTGCTGCTGTTACCGGGGCAATTGTCTCTATGGCGATCTCTGTCACCGGCGGAGCTATGGCCATTAAAGGGCTCGACCCGACCGCATCGGGAGGATTGACGGCAAAAGGCCTTGCCGGTCAGGCGCTAACCGGTTTATCTAATCCTGTCGGGCAGCTCTTTTCCCAGCCGATTGCGGCAATGGGAACCCGGACGCAGGGGGATGCGGAAGTGGTTCGTGTTTTGAAAGATATTCTGCTTAATACCATGTCTGTCCATAATAAAGTGTCTGATGACCAGAAAGCGTTCCAGAAAAAATTGCTGGACATGCTGATCAGTGAATTTGAGAATCGTAAAAATACGACTCAGAATCTGATTAATAATATGAAGGTCTGATTTTTCTTTCTGTTTATACACTAAGGCCGCTGCCAGAAGCGGCTTTTTTCATATTTTCTCTCATCATGAAGAAAATTCATCATGTTTTACCACTTCCGTTTTGATCTCTGCGGGGAATACCGGTATAAAAAGAAATGTCTAAACGTCCGGACGTCTAAATAAAAATATTCACCTGTGCGGTAAGGAAGAACACATGAAACTTGAAACGCTCTCTGTCCATGCCGGTTATTCACCGGACCCGACCACAAAATCTGTCGCGGTTCCTATCTATCAGACCACCTCCTATGCCTTTGATGACACGCAGCACGGCGCGGACCTGTTTGATCTGAAAGTCGCGGGGAATATCTACTCACGCATCATGAACCCGACCAATGATGTACTGGAGCAGCGCGTGGCAGCACTGGAGGGCGGAATCGCCGGACTGGCGGTGGCATCGGGCATGGCGGCGATCACTTATGCTATCCAGACGCTGGCGGGGGTGGGTGACAATATTATCAGTGTCTCCAAACTCTATGGCGGTACGTATAATTTGTTTGCGCATAATTTTCCGCGCATCGGCATCGACGTCCGTTTTGCTGACCATGACGATTTCGCACAACTGGAATCGCTGATTGATGACAATACCAAAGCCGTTTTCTGCGAAACCATTTCCAACCCGGCGGGGCATATCGCGGATATTGAAAAACTGGCGGACATCGCCCACCGCCACGGTGTTCCGCTGATTGTGGATAACACCGTTGCCTCTCCGGCGCTGTGCCGCCCGATTGAGTTTGGTGCGGATATCGTGGTGCACTCACTGACTAAATATATCGGCGGGCATGGCTCATCGCTGGGCGGAATTGTTATCGACTCCGGCAAATTCCCGTGGCAGCAACATGCGGAGCGCTTTGCGGTACTGAACACGCCTGATCCTTCCTATCACGGTGTGAACTACAGCGAACACTTCGGTGCGGCGGCCTTTATCGCCCGCTGCCGCGTGGCGCCGCTGCGTAATACCGGCGCAGCACTGTCGCCGTTTAACAGCTTCCTGATTTTACAGGGGCTGGAAACGCTGGCACTGCGCATGGAGCGCCATACCGAAAACGCCCTGCGTGTCGCGCAATACCTGCAACAACACCCGCAGGTGGCCTGGGTGAAATATGCGGGTCTGGCGGATAGTCCGGAACATGCACTGGCGAAAAAATACGTGAAAGGCACGCCGGCATCCATTATGTCTTTCGGCATCAAAGGCGGGGCAGAAGCAGGGGCGAAGTTTATCGATGCCCTGAAACTGATTGTCCGCCTGGTCAACATCGGTGATGCAAAATCCCTGGCCTGCCATCCGGCGACCACCACTCACCGGCAACTGAATGAGGCCGAACTGGCTCGTGCCGGGGTATCACAGGATATGATCCGGTTATCTGTCGGTATCGAACACATTGATGACATCCTGGCGGATATCAGTGCGGCACTGGACAGTGCGAAATAATATTAAAAATCAATAAAATATAACCATAACAATATGTTCCGGAGATAGTATGAGAAAAATTATTGTATCGGCACTGCTCGCCTGCACCACATTACTGGCGGTGTCCTGCTCGCAGAATGATGATGAAAAACCGCTGAAAGTAGCCATTAACACCGGGCCGGATCAGGCTATCTGGGAAGAAGTGGTAAAAGTCGCCAAAGAGAAACAGGGGCTGGATGTTGAAGTCATCGCCTTCAATGACTATGTCCTGCCGAATGAAGCGCTGCGCAACAATGATGTTGATGCCAATGCGTTCCAGACCGTGCCGTACTATGAGGCACAAAGCAAAGAACGCGGCTATCAGTTTGAAGTCATTGGTAAAACCTTTATCTTCCCGATAGCGGCATACTCGAAAAAAATCAAATCCGCAGCCGAACTGCCGGAGGGCGCAACAGTGGCTATCTCCAACGAAGCCACCACACTCGGGCGCAGCCTCCTGCTGTTGCAGGCTCAGGGACTGATTAAACTGAAAGACGGTGTCGGTTATCTGCCGACCACTCTGGATATCATTGAAAATCCGAAGAAACTGAAGTTCGCGGAAATCGACACCCCGCAGCTGACCCGCACACTTGATGACCCGGATGTGTATCTCTCCATTATCAACAATAACTTCTCATCCCAGGTCGGATTATCCGCCGCCCGTGACGGCCTGTTTATGGAAGGAGCGGATTCCCCGTATGTGAACCTGATTGTGGTCAGAGCAGCAGATAAAGACAATGAGAGGCTGAAAAAACTGGTCGCGGCATTCCAGAGTGATGAGGTTCTGAAAAAGGCCGATGAGGTTTATAAGGGCGATGCTGTCCGGGCCTGGTAAATACGCGTTATCCTTCCGTCCATAGCTGCGTTGGCTGCATTCAGGGGCACGGGTCACATACTGGTGTATGCTCCCCGTGCCCCTTCACTTGCCGCCTTGCTCTGAACGGAATGATTTAACGTATTGAATAAATGAATCGAAAAGTTAAAACCACCGTTGATATAACCGGTGTTTTTTTATTCATAAAACGGGTCTGTATTTTTCCTGAAAACAGCGCCTTCAGTCTGTTTTGCAGATGACCGGTAAAAAAAGCAGAAAGCATGCGAGCCATGGATGGCGAGCCTGAGCGTATAGGGACATATTCACAGCGACTTTCTGCTTTTACCGGTTATCAGCGTAACACCGTAATCACCAATAACACATGGAAAGCAATCAGTTAGCTTTATCTTGAATCCCCGGCGGATTGCCTGAATAATAGTCGCCACTGAGATAAGGAAAATACGATGAAACAATTGATTATCGGATTACTGGGTGTGGTGGTACTGGTCGGCGTACTGATGGTGTCCAACTACAACAGCATCCAGACACAGGACGAAGCGGTAACCGCATCCGCCTCTGAAATGCTCAACCAGTACAAACGCCGTGCTGACCTGATCCCGAACCTGGTGAAAACCGTACAGGCTTCTTCTGACTTTGAACGTCAGGTCTTACAGGATGTGGTGAATGCACGGGCAAAAGTCGGACAGATGAATATTAACGTCAGTGACCTGAGCGACCCGGCACTGCTCGCCAAATTCCAGCAGGCACAGACTGAACTCGGCTCCTCGCTCTCCCGCCTGCTGGCAGTATCAGAACGCTATCCGGATCTGAAAAGTAATGCACTCTACAGCGACTTAATGGTACAGCTGGAAGGCAGTGAAAACCGGATCGCCGTTGCGCGCGGCCGCTATATCGAAAGCGTCCGTGAATACAACACCACTATCCGGAAATTCCCGGCCGTGATTATTGCAAACTATATGGGATACACCGCTAAACCCAACTTCAGCGTCGAAAACGAAGCAGAAGTCACAACAGTACCGGATGTGCAGTTTAAATAAATAAAAGGGATAACCGTTCAGTTATCCCTTTTCTGTATTAATCAGCCGGTTTACAGGCTTTGTTTCAGCGCTTTCTCTGCGGCCTGTAATGCCCGGCTGCGTTCCGTGGCATTCATACCGGAATGATCACGGGCGAGCCGGGTGTAGACGGCCGGCAGAACAAACAGAGTAAAGAGTGTTCCGACCATCATTCCTGACACTATCACCACACCAAGACCGAAACGGCTGTTGGCGCCGGCACCGGAAGCAAACAGCAGCGGGATCAGTCCTATCACCATGGCGGCCGTGGTCATCAGCACCGGACGCAGACGTATCTGTGCGGCGCGGATAATGGCCTGACGACGATCGAGCTTTTCATGCATCTGGAGTTCATTGGCAAATTCCACCATCAGAATACCGTGCTTACTGATAAGCCCGATCAATGTCACCAACCCTATCTGAGTATAAATATTAAGTGTCGCATAGCCGAGCGCCAGCGGCAGCAGAGCACCGCAAACCGACAACGGCACGGTGATCAGAATGATCAGCGGATCTGTCAGGCTCTCATACTGTGCAGCCAGCACCAGATAAATAATGATAAGTGCCGCCGCGAAAGCAAACATCAGTGTATTTCCTTCCTGTTTGAACTGCCGGGCGTCTGACTGCCAGTCATAACTGAACCCGGCCGGCAGCGCCTGTCCGGCCTGCTCCAGGAAATTTACCGCCTCGCCAAGTGTGACACCGGGGGCCGGTATTGCCTGAAAAACAGCCGCATTCTGCTGATCAAACTGGGTCAGTTTATTCGGTTCGACCGTGGTGCTGATTGTCACAATGGCAGAAAGCGGGATCAGCTGATTATCCCTGGTACGCACATATTGGCGCTCCAGTGCCTGCGGTGTCAGGCGCTGTTCGCGGGTGCTCTGCGGAATGACATCATAGGAACGGCCATCCATCGCGAAGCGGTTAATATAGTTCTCTCCGACCAGCAGATTCAGTGATTCGCCGATATCACTCATGCGGATACCCAGACTGTTGGCTTTTTCACGGTTGATCTTCACCTGCACGACCGGGTTGTTGTAATCGAGATCACTGTCAACCACCATAAATAAACCACTCTCCCGCGCCTGCTGCTTGATGTCCTCCATGGCCTGATACAGCACCGGATAACCCAGCGGGCTGCGCAATACCATCTGCACCGGCAGGCCACCGGCTGACCCCGGCAGCGGCGGCAGCTGGAAGACAAATATCTGACTGCCTTCTATCTCACTGACCGCCTGTTGCAGTGACTGCTGAACCTGTGCTGCGGATGTGGTACGGGCTGACCAGTCAGACAGGTTGATCCCGCCGAAACTGGCAGACGGGCCATCTGTACCGTTGATAATCCACGTGCTGTCACTT
>OCAE01000325.1_pt1 | contig 34463 bp, 27 predicted proteins | sample 1495581 | NCBI WGS metagenome assembly OCAE01 (sample SAMEA2580278, study PRJEB22360) | human gut metagenome | biome: human gut; feature: human-associated habitat; material: faeces | place: Denmark | collected 2008/2010 | reverse complement strand
GCAGGCGGATTACTGCTGCTGCCGGTCTCTCTGCTGCTTGAACCGGCACTGCCGCCGCTGACACTGCTCAATATCAGCGGATTGTTGTATCTGGGGCTGATTGGCGCGGCACTGACCTATCTGTTCTGGTTTCGCGGACTGGCGATCCTCGGGCCGAATTCCGTGGCATCACTCGGTTTTCTCAGCCCGCTGACGGCGGTACTGCTGGGCTGGTTTGTGCTGGATCAGCAACTGAGCCTGTTACAGTGTGCAGGGGTTATCGTGGTGATCGGCAGTGTCTGGCTCAGCCAGGTTGCTAACCGGCGCTGATATAAAAAAACCCGTTACCATGGTGAGTAACGGGTTTTCGTCACGGTAATGTCGAATTAAAATAACGGCTACGGTATAGCGTGTTACAACTTAAATCGAGACAACGTTTGCGGCAGACGGGCCTTTCGCACCATCAACGATTTCAAATTCTACTTTCTGGCCTTCTGCCAGTGTTTTGAAACCATCATTCAGAATTGCAGAGAAGTGAACAAACACATCTTTGCTGCCGTCTTCCGGAGTGATAAAACCGAAACCTTTTGCTTCGTTAAACCACTTCACGTTACCTTTGCGCTTTGACATTCAAAAAAACCTTTTTACAAGTGATAGTACTTCATCAGTACCCGGCCAGTCGTTCTCAGACTGTATTGATCCTGCCGGGCAATCTGGTTTGAGACTAAACTACCCGCCGGATAATGACATTGTGAGAGATATTCCGCTGATATACCAGAGGATTTGTCCTGGTTATTTCAACGGTCAGCAAGATTTGCCACCTTTTTATTCAGATAATCCCCTCATGGCGCAACAGCCACTGCTTGATATCCAACCCGCTGCTGTAGCCGCCCATTGAGCCGTCATGTGCAATCACGCGGTGACACGGAATAATCAGACAAATCGGGTTACGCCCGTTTGCCATACCGACCGCGCGGCAGTAATTGGCAGAACCCAGCTTCAGTGCCAGATCTTTATAGGACCAGGTGATCGCAAACGGAATGGTTGATAACTGCGCCCACACCCTGGTCTGGAATTCCGTACCGTGCGGATTAAGTTTTACACTGAAATCCTGCCGTTTCCCGGCGAAATATTCATCCAGCTCATGAATGCACTGTCTGATATGCGGGTTATCACTGTCCGCGTGTTCCGGTGCAGTATCATCAAATCCCAGTTCAGTGATCCCCTGCTCATCCGCGCTGATAATGATAAAACGGCGGGGAAATCCGGTTGGAGCCTTTATATAAGTCGTCGCCATACGTTTGCCCTTTGTGCTGGTTTTGCTATAGCAAAACCTAATTATGATAAAGAGACAAACATCATTTACGTCATTCATCTCACAACAGAGAAAATAACGAGGCAAATAAATTCATGCAAGTCAGTTCACCGGAAAATGACACCCCGGCGGACTGATTTTTGACGAATAATTAGACAGGTGATTATTTCAGCCAGTCGGCGACGGTCTCATAAGTGCCGCGAAAGAGGATACGATCGGCTTTTTTACTCAGCTGATAGCGGTACATCGGGTCGTAATATTCTTCCAGCAGCGGACACAGCCACGAGAAGTGGGCTTCAGTATTACCGCTGCGCCACTGCTCCGCGAGTGCGCTGTCGAGCAGCGCGGTCAGCTCTGCTGCCCGCTGCGTACCGAGCCGCCGCCGGATAGCGGACAACCCGTGATGCAGATACTCACTGTAGGCCTCACGCCCCTTTTCTTCGCCGTATGCGGCGGTGAAATCATGAGTCATGCGGTCAAAATACTCTTCTTTCAGGCGTTCCAGACGGCGCTCAAACGGATCTTCCACCACCACCAGCGACGCCTGTGCCATTTGTGCCCGCAGTGGCTCCGGCAGGCCGTTGGCACCGATAGCACGGCCTTCATCCTCCAGCACCCAGCGGGTCCCTGCGTTTTCTTTTTTTATCATGGCGGCAGCGAGATGGTTTTCAAATGTCGCCTGGGCAAACTGCGCCTCCAGTGTGCGCCCGAAAGACGATCCGCGGTGATGCGCCAGTCCTTCCAGATCGATACCGTCCGCCTGTTCGCCCACCAGCGTGGTTTTACCGCTGCCGGTGCAGCCGCCGATCAGGATCACCGGACGTGCCACCAGCTCTTCAGTCACCTGAATCACCGCCTGACGCAGTGCTTTGTAACCACCGGTGATCAGCGGGTATTCCGTTCCCGCATCCCGCAGCCACTGCTGCACGATATGTGAACGCTGACCACCCCGGGCACAACAGAGATAACCCTGCGGATAATCCGCACAGGCCGCCAGCCAGGCCGTCATCCGCTGCTCACGGCATTCACCGCTGACCAGCTGATGCCCCAGCGCAATCGCCTTTTCCGGGCCCTGCTGCTTATAACAGGTGCCGACAGCGGCCCGCTCCTCATCATTCATCAGCGGCAGATTGTGTGAGACCGGCATGGCTCCCTGGCTGAATTCAACCGGCGCGCGGACATCAATCAGCGGGGTATCAGAAGCAAGGAGTGTGCGGATAGTTCGGGAAGACGGGGTTAATTCCATAATAAATGTGTGATTTCAGTTCAGATGCCAATAAATTCAGCTGTCTGCAAAAGACAGTTCAGATTTTTTTATTGTACGCCTGACGGGGACATTTGTCGCTGCGGATTTTCCCCCTCCTCATATTCACCGTGCAGACAGTTCATCATGTGTTTACACATATTCCGATTAATAATAGTGATAATCATTCAAAATACAAAAACACCATATATAGTGTGGTTGATATATTTAATATCTACATATAGCATTCAAAACACAGTTAACCCACGATATCTGCTCATAACGGGCAGTGATAACCACGGGAAACCGCCATGACAGTGACTATCTACAGCAAACCCGATTGCGTGCAGTGCAATGCCACTTACCAGATGCTGACACGGAAAAACATTCCGTTCAGTGTCATTGATATCACTCAGGATGAACAGGCGTATCAGCATGTCCGCACACTGGGATATCAGCAGGTGCCGGTGGTGATCGCCGGTCAGGATCACTGGGCCGGGTTCCGTCCCGACAAACTTGCCGCCCTCTGAACCGCACACACCGGAGGCACCATGACCACACAGGCACTGATTTATTTTTCCACCCGTTCAGAAACCTGTCACCGTTTCACGGAAAAACTGGGGATCCCGGCCACACGCCTGCCGGAAGATGGTGACCTTACCGCCACACAGCCCTTTGTGCTGCTGGTGCCGACCTACGGCGGCGGCCACCACAGCGGCGCGGTGCCGCGTCCGGTGATCCGCTTTCTTAACCGGCCTGAGAACCGGGCTCTGCTGCGCGGTGTGATCGCCGCCGGAAATACCAACTTTGGCCGCGCTTATGCCATTGCCGGTGACATTATCGCCGCCAAATGTCAGGTGCCGTTTTTATACCGTTTTGAACTGCTCGGCACACAGGCGGATGTCGATAACGTCCGCTGCGGCTTACACCAATTCTGGCAGCAGCAGGCCGCTGAGACCGCCTGCTGAGTGCTGTTAACCTGATTCCGGAATAACACGATGACCACTGAATACACGGATTACCACGCCCTGAATGCCATGCTCAACCTGTATGATGCAGAGGGCCGGATCCAGTTTGATAAAGATGTGACGGCGGCACACCACTACTTCCGCCAGCATGTGAATCAGAACACCGTGTTTTTTCACAATCTGCGGGAAAAGCTCGATTTTCTGATTAATGAAAACTATTACGAAGCTGACGTTATCGCACAATATGATTTTGAATTTATTAAAAATCTGTTCCGGCAGGCGTACAGCAAAAAATTCCGCTTTGCGACCTTCCTCGGTGCCCTGAAATATTACACCGGTTATACCCTGAAAACCTTTGACGGTCAGCGCTATCTGGAGCGGTTTGAAGACCGTGTCTGTATGGTGGCGCTGACACTGGCGCGGGGAGATACCACACTGGCAGAGCATCTGCTGGAAGAAATCATCAGCGGACGTTTCCAGCCCGCCACCCCGACCTTCCTCAACTGCGGCAAAAAACAGCGCGGTGAGTTTGTCTCCTGCTTCCTGCTGCGTATTGAAGATAATATGGAATCCATCGGGCGCAGTGTGAATTCGGCCCTGCAACTCTCCAAACGCGGTGGCGGTGTGGCATTTCTGCTGACCAACCTGCGTGAATCCGGCGCGCCGATCAAACTGATTGAAAACCAGTCAAGCGGTGTGGTGCCGGTGATGAAGATGCTGGAGGATGCCTTTTCTTACGCCAATCAGCTGGGCGCTCGTCAGGGGGCCGGGGCCGTGTATCTGCATGCGCACCATCCGGATATCCTCACGTTTCTCGATACCAAACGGGAAAATGCGGATGAAAAAATCCGTATCAAAACCTTGTCTCTTGGCGTGGTAATCCCGGATATCACCTTTGAACTGGCCAAAAATAACGAGCCGATGTACCTCTTCTCCCCGTACGATGTGACGCGGATTTACGGCAAACCGATGTCAGAACTGAGCATCTCAGAGCACTATGCGGACATGGTGAATAACAAAGCCATCCGCAAACGCAAAATCAATGCCCGTGAGTTTTTCCGTATCCTGGCGGAGATCCAGTTTGAATCCGGTTATCCCTACATTATGTTTGAGGATAATGTGAACCGGGCAAACCCGATCGCCGGTTACATTAATATGAGCAACCTCTGCTCGGAAATTCTGCAGGTCAACAGTGCCAGCGAATACAACGACGATCTCAGTTACCGCCACACCGGACGCGATATCAGCTGTAACCTCGGCTCGCTGAACATCGCGAAAATGATGGATTCCCCGGATTTCGCCCGCTCTGTTGACATCGCCGTGCGCGGACTGACTTCGGTGTCCGATATGAGTCAGATCCGCAGTGTGCCGTCCATCGATCACGGCAACCGGGGCTCTCATGCTATCGGGCTCGGGCAGATGAACCTGCACGGTTATCTGGCGCGGGAGCATATCCATTATGGCTCAGAAGAAGGTATTGATTTCACCAATATCTATTTCTTAACTATCGCCTATTATGCCCTGAAAGCCTCCAACCAGCTGGCGATTGAGCGGCAGCAGACATTCCGTAACTTTGAGCAGTCAGCCTATGCCAGCGGGGCGTATTTCAGTAAATACATCACACAGAAATGGGAACCGGCGACAGAGAAAGTCCGCGCCCTGTTTGCTGATGCAGGCATTACTGTGCCGTCGCAGGCGGACTGGCAACAGCTGAAAGAGAGTGTGATGGCGCACGGGCTGTACAACCAGAACTTACAGGCAGTCGCGCCAACCGGATCGATTTCCTATATCAATCACGCGACCTCCTCCATTCACCCGATTGTGGCCCGCATTGAGATCCGCAAAGAAGGCAAGCTCGGCCGTGTCTATTACCCGGCCGCCTTTATGACCAACGATAATCTTGAGTATTACCGGGATGCCTATGAAATCGGACCGGAAAAGATTATCGATACTTACGCTGCCGCCACGCAGCATGTTGATCAGGGCTTATCCCTCACCCTCTTTTTCAGTGATGAGGCATCTACCCGCGATATCAACCGCGCGCAGATTTATGCCTGGCGCAAAGGGATAAAAACCCTCTATTACGTGCGTCTGCGCCAGTCCGCGCTGGAAGGCACCGAAGTGGCGGGCTGTGTTTCCTGCGCCGTATAAACCGTTTATTTCAGGATATTATCATGACCACATTAAGCCGCATTTCCGCGATTAACTGGAACCGGATTGAGGATGACAAAGACCTTGAGGTCTGGAACCGCCTGACCAGCAATTTCTGGCTGCCGGAAAAAGTGCCGCTCTCCAATGACATTCCGTCGTGGCAGACACTGACCCCGGCAGAGAAACAGCTGACTATCCGCGTGTTCACCGGGCTGACTCTGCTGGATACTATTCAGAACACCGTCGGCGCACCGGCGCTTATCCCGGATGCCCTGACGCCGCATGAAGAAGCGGTGCTCTCTAATATCAGCTTTATGGAGGCGGTACATGCCCGCTCTTACAGCTCGGTTTTCTCCACACTCTGCTCCACACAGGAAATTGATGACGCCTACCGCTGGAGTGAAGAGGAATCGACGCTGCAAAATAAAGCGGCGATTATCCTCGGCTATTACCGCGACCCGCACCCGCTGAAAAAGAAAGTCGCCAGTGTGTTTCTGGAATCCTTCCTATTCTATTCCGGATTTTATTTACCGATGTACTGGTCAAGCCGCGCCAAACTGACAAATACAGCCGATCTGATCCGGCTGATTATCCGGGATGAAGCAGTACACGGCTATTATATCGGTTATAAATTCCAGCGTTCATTACAGAATTATGACGAACAAACCCGCAAGGAAATAAAGGAATTTACGTTCAGTCTGTTATTTGATTTATACGAAAATGAAGTCAGTTATACACGGAAATTATATGACGGTGCAGGGTGGTCTGAGGATGTGATTAAATTCCTGCATTACAACGCCAATAAAGCACTGATGAATTTAGGCTATGAAGCGCTGTTTCCGGAGAGTGTGACGGATGTCAGCCCGGCAATATTATCGGCGCTGTCACCGGATGCCAACGAGAATCACGATTTCTTTTCCGGTTCAGGTTCTTCTTATGTGATAGGTAAAGCGGTGAACACAGAAGATGAAGACTGGGACTTTTAAATCAATCATTTCTGTTTAAGTATCATACTATAAAGACCGGTTTTATTAATGCACTGATATTGCAGTATATTTGTACCAGTGCATTTTTCGCTCATAAAACAACCTGAATCATCAATTTTTCCGGGGGTATTTTCCGGATATCAGGATGTTTTTATCGAGTTGTTTTCAAACTTAACCGAAATATTTGTTATTACACCATTGATTACATATCATTATTAATAAATATATCTAATATGGCGTGATTTTTTTTCCCTGTTTTCGCGATGAATCTCACAACTTACTGACGCCGGGATTATCCGGCGAAATATCATCATATTCTCTTTTCAGTCATTCCGGATAAAAATCGGTTAAAACAAGCGCCTGGTTAACTTTCCGGTGATCTCTCTTTCTTATTTTCCGCAAATCATTCATATATTAATGAAATGGGGTATTTACCGGATGCCGGTGATTTTACACCAAAAATATATCCGCTATTTTTGATTAATTCTCATAAACAAGGGGTTGTCAGCATTATCTCGTATGCTAGGGTAAATAACGTTTTTTTTCAGGGAGAGGATTCACATTTACCCATTTCACATCCACGTTATTCTGAATGGATATACTGCATGGCAATAAAACTCGAAGTTAAAAATCTCTATAAAATATTCGGTGAGCACCCGAAACAGGCATTTGAATTATTAGAACAGGGCCTGGACAAAGAACATATCTTTGAAAAGACCGGTGCTACCGTCGGCGTACAGGACGCCAATCTGGCCATTGAAGAAGGCGAAATATTCGTCATCATGGGACTGAGCGGTTCAGGGAAATCCACCTTAGTTCGTCTTCTCAATCGCCTGATAGAACCGACCCGAGGCCAGGTGCTGATCGACGGCGAAGATATCGCTGTGATTTCTGATCAGGCACTGCGCGAGGTACGGCGCAAAAAAATCAGCATGGTGTTTCAGTCCTTTGCGCTGATGCCGCATATGTCGGTGATCGACAATACCGCATTCGGCCTGGAACTGGCCGGGATGAGCAAAGCGGAACGTCATGAGCGTGCACTGGATGCGCTGAAACAGGTCAACCTGGAGCAGTGGGCAAATTCCTATCCGGATGAGCTGTCCGGCGGGATGCGTCAGCGGATCGGGCTTGCCCGCGCGCTGGCGAATGACCCGGATATCCTGCTGATGGATGAGGCGTTCTCCGCCCTTGACCCGCTGATCCGCACCGAGATGCAGGATGAGCTGCTGAGTCTCCAGGGCGATAAACAGCGTACCATCGTCTTTATTTCCCATGACCTCGACGAGGCCATGCGTATCGGCGACCGTATCGCCATTATGCAGGGCGGCGTGGTGGTACAGGTCGGTACCCCGGATGAGATCCTCAATAATCCGGCGAATGATTATGTCCGTACCTTCTTCCGTGGTGTGGATATCAGTCATGTGTTCAGCGCCAAAGATATTGCCCGCCGCCGTGCGGATGCGCTGCTGCACGTGGCACCGGGCTTCGGCCCGCGTTCGGCACTGAAAGTTCTCAATGATGATGACCGTGAATACGGTTACCTGATTGAACGCGGACAAAAATTTGCCGGTATTGTTTCTGTTGCCTCACTGGAGGCGGCACTGAAAGCGAAAAAACCTATCACAGACGCCATTCTGAGCGAGTCGCCGGATTCCCCGCGGGGGGAGCCGCAGGCGGTCAGCGCCGATACGCCGCTCAATGAGCTGCTGACCGTTGTCGCGCAGTCTCCGTGTGCTGTTCCGGTGGTCGGCAACAACAACCGCTATGCCGGGGTTATCTCAAAAGGGATGCTGCTGCAGGCTTTAGATAAGGAGACGCCGAATGAGCCGGAATAATCAACAGGATACAGAACTGGATCCGTGGGCGGCGACATCAGAGCCGGATCCTTCATCATCACAGACCGTCCCGGACGCCGCAGACAGCAGTGATCCGTGGGGAAGTGCCGCCGATACCGGTGGTGCGGATGCCGACCCGTGGGGCGGCGCAGCCGACAGCGGCAGTGACTGGCTGGATGCCGCACCGGCAGATACCGGCCCTGCTTTTGACTGGGCTAACCCGTTTGACCACTCGCTGATCCCGTTTGACAGCTGGGTGACCGATGCCATCAACTGGATTGTGCTGCACTTCCGTCCGGTCTTTCAGGGCATCCGGGTGCCGATTGATTTTGTGCTCACGACCTTTGAACAGGGGCTGACCGCCATTCCGGCGCCGATCGCCATTCTTATCTTTGCCCTGCTCGCCTGGCAGATGAGCGGCAAAGGACTGGGGCTTGCCACCGTGGTATCACTGACCTTTATCGGTGCCATCGGGGCATGGAATGAAGCAATGGTGACTCTGTCACTGGTTCTGACCGCCCTGATGTTCTGTATTATCATCGGGTTACCGACCGGTATTGCCCTGGCACGGCATGAACGCGCCGCGAAATTTATCCGTCCGCTGCTTGATGCTATGCAGACAACACCGGCCTTCGTCTATCTGGTGCCGATTGTCATGCTGTTCGGTATCGGTAACGTACCGGGCGTGGTGGTGACCATTATCTTCGCCCTGCCGCCGGTGATCCGCCTGACTATCCTCGGGATCCGTCAGGTGCCCGCCGACCTGGTCGAAGCCGCAGAATCCTTTGGTGCCAATCCGCGTCAGATGCTGTTTAAAGTACAGCTGCCGCTGGCAATGCCGACCATCATGGCCGGGATCAACCAGACGCTGATGCTGGCACTGTCCATGGTGGTGATCGCTTCCATGATCGCCGTCGGCGGTCTGGGGCAGATGGTACTGCGCGGTATCGGTCGTCTGGATATGGGGCTGGCGTCTGTCGGCGGTGCGGGGATTGTCATTCTCGCCATTATTCTTGACCGCCTGACACAATCACTCGGGAAAGATTCCCGCAGCAAAGCCGGTCGCCGCTGGTATCACACCGGCCCTGCCGGGCTTATCACACGTCCGTTCCGCCGCGCGCCGTAACACACGGCAGGGAGCCTTCGCTCCCGCTCATTATCACCCTGCCGCTGTTATCGCGGCGGCAGGCACAACAAGAGGGAAAACGATGCGTAAGACAGCAATCGCAGCAATCGCCTTATCGGCACTCATTGGTACTCAGGCTTTCGCGGACACCGCACAGCCGGGCAAAGGGGTCAAAGTGCTGCCTGTACAAAGCACCATTACTGAAGAAACCTTTCAGACCCTTATCGTCAACAAAGCACTGGAAGAACTCGGCTATGACGTGCAGCCGATTCAGGAAGTGGATTACAACGTGGCCTATGCGTCAATCGCCAACGGTGATGCCACCTTTATGGCAGTAAGCTGGGTACCGCTGCACAACGCCCAGTACAAGGCTGCAGGTGGTGACGACAAATTCTACCGCAAAGGAGATTATGTCGTGAACGCCGCTCAGGGGTATCTGATTGATAAGAAAACCGCTGAGAAATACCACATCACCAATATTGAACAGCTGAAAGACCCGAAAATCGCCAAACTGTTTGACAGCAACGGCAACGGTAAAGCGGATCTGACCGGCTGTAACCCGGGCTGGGGCTGTGAGGCCGCGATCAACAACCATCTGAATGCCTATAAGCTGACAGACACGGTTGAGCACAACCAGGGGAACTATGCCGCAATGATGGCAGACACCATCACCCGTTACAAAGAAGGCAAACCGGTGCTTTACTATACCTGGACACCATACTGGATCAGTGATGTGCTGAAACCGGGTCGTGATGTGGTCTGGCTGGAAGTACCGTTCTCCTCCATGCCGGACGGTGAGAAGATCGATACCAAACTGCCGAACGGCAAAAACTACGGTTTCCCGCCGAGCACCATGCATATCGCCGCCAATAAAGCCTGGGCTGAACAAAACCCGGCTGCCGCTGAGCTGTTTGCTGTTATGAAACTGCCGGTCTCGGCTATCAACGCCCAGAACCTGCGCATGCATAACGGCGAAAACTCACAGGCAGATATTGAGCGCCACGCCAATGCCTGGATTAAAGCTAATCAGGCGAAATTCGACGGCTGGATTGAACAGGCGCGCAAAGCCGCTGATAAATAACCCGATCTGAAAAATCCTCCCGGCGGCCATCACCGTATGGCCGCTTTTTTATCCTCAATGAAACGTGATCATCCTCACAAAATCGATACCCTTTCCGGTCTGCTTTCTATATAGTAACGCTCCGTAGTACCCGTAATCATTTCATACTCAATCAATCTTATAATAATCATGAAAAAGAAGACCATTGATGCGGTTCTGACACCTCAGCTTATCTGCCTGATGGCAATAGCAACCGGGTTGTTAGTCGCCAGTAACTATTATGCACAGCCTTTACTCGAGACGATTGCCGTGCAATTCGGCGTCACCGCCGGTATGGCCGGATTTATCGTCACCACCGCACAGCTCAGTTATGCTGCCGGTCTGATGTTTCTGGTGCCGCTCGGGGATAAATTCGAGCGCCGCAATCTGATTGTCACAATGACACTGCTGTCGGCTATCGGGCTGGTGATTTCCGCCCTGTCACAGACTCTCTGGCAGTTACTGCTGGGTACCGCACTGGCCGGCATGTTCTCCGTTGTGGCACAGATCCTTATCCCGCTGGCGGCGACTATTGCCAAACCACAGCATCGCGGCAAGGCCGTCGGGATCATTATGAGCGGCCTGCTGCTCGGCATCCTGCTGGCGCGGACCGTCGCCGGTGTGCTGGCGGAATTCGGCGGCTGGCGGACCGTCTACTGGGCAGCCTCCGGACTGCTGGTTCTGCTGGCGCTGATCCTGTATCTGCGCCTGCCGCAGTATAAGCAGGTGTCTGAACTGAAATATGGTCAGTTGCTGGCCTCCATTGTGGTGCTGTTTGTCCGCACCCCGGTTCTGCGTGTCCGCGCCGCACTCGGTGCCATTGTGTTTGCCGCGTTCGGCCTGCTCTGGACCTCAATGGCCTTTTTGCTGGCATCGGCTCCGTTTAATTACTCTGAGAGCACTATCGGACTGTTCGGCCTCGCCGGTGCTGCAGGTGCGCTGATGGCGGGTCCTGCCGGGCGTTTTGCTGATAAAGGCAAAGGCCGTCTGACCACCAGCGCCGGTCTGCTGCTCCTGCTGCTCTCATGGATCCCGCTGGCACTGAGCGGCTATTCTGTCGCTGCCTTTGTCGCCGGGGTGGTGGTTCTGGATCTGGCGGTGCAGGCAGTGCATGTCACCAATCAAAGTACCCTTTACCGGATGATGCCGGAGGCACGCAGCCGCCTGACAGCCGGTTATATGACCTGCTATTTCTGCGGGTGCGCATTCGGCTCACTGCTGTCCGGTTATGCCTACAGTCACTACGGCTGGGATGGCGTCTGCTGCAGCGGCGCAGCGGTCAGTGCCCTCGGGCTGGTAATCTGGCTTGCCGGGAAGAAGTATGATGTACCGCTATCTGATGACGCACCAGCCCGTCAGCAGACATCACACACCTGATTCCTCCGGAAAAAGCACCTCCGGGTGCTTTTTCCACTCAAAAATCGAACAAATATCGCATAATAATCTACCATTTGTAGATTATCCCTTCATAAAAAGTTACAAATAACACTGTTAATCAAAGAAAATAATTTTTGACCACGTAAAATAGATACCACAGCGATAATCACTGCCATAACGGCAATGCCGATCATTTGATATTCTTCATTATCATGGTTCACTAATAAAAATTGACGTAATTTATGAAGCAAAAATTACGCATAATCAGAGTCAGCCACACGGTAATGAAAATGTAAGTCATTTGCTAAATAATAAGTGATATTTATGACTAACATTCATAAAATTTATGAATCAGTTGGCATTATCAAAAGAAATGTAGTGATATTAACCTGCTATAATTGTTAAATTAATCTTTTGACCGGCCATTTCGCGGGTCATAGCCGGGTTAACATACCAACAGAAACTAATAAGGTATCTCAATAATGGAAAGTTCATTTACACCGACAGAAGAGTTGCTTAACAGCCGGATCTCACAACAAAAGAGTCTGGGTGCGGATCTGCCGTATCAGGAAATTTTGCTGACCCGGCTTTCAATGCACGTTCAGAGTAAATTATTAGAAAAACGTAACAATATGCTGAAATCTCAGGGCATCAACGAAACATTGTTCATGGCACTGATGATTCTGGATACTAAAGAATCGCACAGCATTCAGCCTTCGGAACTCAGTGCCGCGCTCGGCTCTTCCCGCACCAATGCTACCCGTATTGCGGATGAACTCGAGAAAAACGGCTGGATTGAGCGCAAAGAGAGCCACAATGACCGCCGCTGTCTGCATCTGCACCTGACAGAAAAAGGTGCTGATTTTCTGCATGACCTTCTGCCGCCTCAGCATGATTCATTGCGTCATATCTGGTCAGCACTGGACAATGATGAACAGAAAAACCTGGAGAAACTGATGCGTAAACTGCTTATTCAGCTCGATAAGGGCGACAACTAAATAACCTTTTATTGTTTAAGGTTAATGAATAAGAGCTTTTCTCAATAAGCTGGTGTAAAAAAACCTTTTCTGTTGGCTAGGATCCTTTATCCTTCACAGGCTGACATTTCTGCCATCAATTGATGCGCTGACCATCCCGGCTTGCGGTTGTCGTTTATCACAGCAACGACAATAGCAAGCCTGTCTTTGTTGCGGTTATGTCATGCAACACCTTAAAAAAAGAACCATTTAAAAAAAGAATAATATCCGGAGATAACTGATGAGTGTCAGTGAGGAAACCCGGGCTGCCCGGCCCCCTGTCCGTAACAAAAAACGACAACGCCGTAATGCGCTGATGTTACTGACGTTACTGTTTGTATTACTGGGTGCGGCTTACACCATCTACTGGTTTATGGTACTCCGCCACCATGAATCAACCGATAATGCCTATGTCACCGGTAACCAGGTGATTGTGATGTCACAGGTATCCGGCAGTGTGACGACGGTCAGTGTGGATAATACTGATTATGTGACCGCCGGAACGCTGCTGGTTCAGCTGGATAAACGGGATGCCGGTCTGGCGCTGGAAAAAGCACAGGTCGCGCTGGCAAACAGTGTCCGTCAGACACATCAGCAGATGATCAACAGCCGTCAGTTGCTGGCCGGTATCGAAGTCCGCCGTTCAGAACTGACCCGCCTGCAGAATGACCTGCGCCGCCGCGAAGTACTGGGCGCACAGAATGTGATCGGTAAAGAAGAACTTCAGCATGCCCGCGAAGCCGTGGTAAGCGCCAAAGCGCAGCTGGATGTCGCCACCGAGCAGTTTAATGCCAATAAAGCCGTGGTCCTCGATACCCCGCTGAGCGAACAGCCGGCAGTGAAACAGGCCGCCACCGAAGTGCGCAACGCCTGGCTGGCCCTGGCCCGGACCGATATCCGCAGCCCGGTGGACGGTTATGTCTCCCGGCGCAGTGTACAGGTCGGTGCACAAATCACCCCTGCCACCCCGCTGATGGCCGTGGTTCCGGCCACCGGCATGTGGATTGACGCCAACTTTAAAGAAACCCAGCTCAGCGCCATGCGTATCGGACAGCCAGCCAAAGTGATCACTGATTTCTACGGTGACAGCGTGGTCTTCACCGGTACCGTTACCGGGCTGGATATGGGTACCGGCAGCGCCTTCTCCCTGCTGCCTGCACAGAATGCCAGCGGTAACTGGATTAAGGTCGTACAGCGCCTGCCGGTGCGTATCGCACTGGATCCGGCACAGCTGGAACAATACCCGCTGCGTATCGGCCTTTCCGGTGATGTCACGGTGGACACGCAGAATACTGACGGCCCGGTGCTGTCGAAAAGCGTACGCACCGATCCAGCCTATCATACCAGTGCCCTGAGCATTGATATGCAACCGGCGGATCAGATGATTGCTGAGATTATCAGCCTCAATGCCGGTCAGTAAGGGGTCAGGGTTATGCAGGCGCCACTGACCGGAGCAAGACTGGCCTGGATGACGATCGCCCTGTCACTGGCGACCTTCATGCAGGTGCTTGACTCCACTATCGCCAACGTGGCGATCCCGACAATCGCCGGTAACCTGGGTTCCTCTAACTCTCAGGGAACCTGGGTGATTACCTCATTCGGGGTGGCGAATGCCATCTCCATCCCGATCACCGGCTGGCTGGCCAAACGGATCGGCGAAGTCCGTCTGTTTATGTGGTCAACAGCGCTGTTTGCCATCTCCTCCTGGTTATGCGGTATTTCCAACAGCCTCGGCATGCTGATTTTCTTCCGCGTGATCCAGGGTCTGGTGGCCGGACCGCTAATCCCGCTGTCACAGAGTCTGCTGCTCAATAACTATCCGCCGGCGAAACGTACCATGGCACTGGCACTCTGGTCAGTCACCATTGTTATCGCCCCGATCTGCGGGCCGATCCTCGGCGGTTATATCAGTGACAACTATCACTGGGGCTGGATTTTCTTTATCAACGTGCCGTTCGGGATTGTGATCATGATGCTGACCGCAAAAACCCTCGAAGGCCGGGAAACCAAAACGGAAATCCGCCCGATTGATACTGTCGGGCTGATCCTGCTGGTAGTGGGGGTCGGCTGTTTACAGATCATGCTCGACCAGGGCAAGGAACTGGACTGGTTTAACTCGACAGAGATTATTGTTCTGACGGTGGTTGCGGTGATTGCTCTCGCTTTCCTGATCGTCTGGGAGCTGACGGACGACCACCCCGTGGTGGATTTATCCCTGTTTAAAAGCCGCAACTTTACGATAGGCTGTCTCAGTCTCAGTCTGGCCTATATGCTCTATTTCGGCACCATTGTTCTGCTGCATGATCTGTTACAGGGGGTATTCGGCTACACCGCCACCTGGGCGGGACTGGCTTCCGCACCGGTCGGTATTCTGCCGCTGCTGATCACGCCGCTTATCGGTAAATATGCGCATAAAGTGGATTACCGGATCATCGTGACATTCAGTTTCATTATGTATACCGTCTGTTTCTACTGGCGGGCCTATACGTTTGAACCGGGCATGGACTTTGCCGCTGCGGCCTGGCCGCAGTTTGTGCAGGGGCTGGCGATCGCCTGTTTCTTTATGCCGCTGACCACCATTACGCTTTCCGGCCTGCCGCCGGAGAAAATGGCCTCGGCATCCAGTCTGTCAAACTTTACGCGGACACTGGCCGGGGCTATCGGAACATCGATCACCACCACGCTGTGGACACAGCGGGAGTCCATGCATCACGCCAATTTTGCCGAACATATCAACCCGTTCAGCCCGGATACACAGCAGATGTACCATACGCTGGGTGAAATGGGGATGTCACAGCAGCAATCATCGGCCTATATCGCCAAAGTGATCACCGACCAGGGACTGATTATCTCTGCGAACGAGATTTTCTGGCTCTCTGCCGGTGTCTTCCTGGTACTGATGTTGCTGGTCTGGTTTGCCAAACCTCCGTTTACTGCCGGCGGCGGTGGCGGTGGCGGTGGCGCGCATTAAGAAAAAAGAAAAGGCACTTCGGTGCCTTTATTTTCAATTTGAATAATAATATTCGATATATTTATTTTGTGATTTATTAAACAATAATAAAACATAATTTTATTAACAGAATAATCACTTGCTCTTAAAATCATTAAATTGCTATTCTTATTTCATCGCAGGAAAAAACATTTTTCAGTTGCGGTATTAATATCACGGATGATTATTTATATAACATTCACAAGGGAGTGTGACCATGATTTAGCATCATTAATACTGTTTGCCATAATTTTTATTTTTAATGCACATTTTTGCACCATGCTCCGGCATGGTTTTTTTATAATATTAATATCTGTTATTAATAGCAGTCATTCCGCTATAGCCGGTATGATTGGCGCGCTGACAGACAGGTGAACAAACTGCAGGATATCCATGAGCACATTGTTAGATAAATTCATAAACCTCTGTAATATTCCGAAGTGGGATATTCACAACTATCTCCCGGGTAATCAGAATAAACAGCATGATACGATTCTGACGGATTATCATCTGACAAAAATTGCTGAGTATTATTATTTTCGTCATAATATAACCAGAGATATTTATTTGTGCTTACGTGGTGATGTCTATTTCTATATTCTGGCTGAATATCTCGATCAGGTGTACTGTGTATTACCCTTATCACCGACAAATAATCTTCAGCATCATATTTCAGAAAAAACATTCATGAACATCATTAATAATAAAGGTGATGTACTGATGGCCGGAAAACTGTCCGTGGATGACGGACGGATTATATGCTGGCGACCTTTTGACAGCTTTACCGGCGATCCCGGCAGATACCAGCGGGCACTGGACTCAGATGCCATTAAAAACCTGCTGACACTCCACCTTATCAATTAAAAAACCCGGCACGCGCCGGGTTTTGATCAGCCACTGTCAGAAGTATATCAGCTGACTTTATTCTGCTGCCACCAGCGCGCCAGGATAATTCCGGTTGCAACTGATACGTTCAGGCTTTCCACATTGCCGGTACCGCCGACCGACAGACGCATATCCCCGCCTTCCCAGACCGCGTCACTCAGGCCGTCACTCTCTTCACCCAGAACCAGTACCATTTTTGCCGGCAGAGTGGCTTTCGCCAGATCGGTGCTGCCTTTATGGCTGGAGGTGGTGACGATGGCGTACCCTTTTTTGCGGAATAAATCCAGCGTATCCGTCAAACCGTCAGCATCAATCCCGACCAGATGCTCAGCACCGCCTTCCGCTGTGCGGACAGCCGCACCCGATTCCAGTACAGAAGCATCCTGGAGGATCACACCGTTGACACCAAAGTGGGCACAACTGCGCATAATACCGCCGAGGTTATGCGGGTTACCGACGTTTTCCAGCGCCAGTACACAATCCTGCTCACCGGCAGTTTCCAGATAGGTTTCCGCACTCACACCGCCGCGTTTTTTAATCAGGAAACAAACGCCGCCGTGATGTTCTGTGCCGGACGCTTTTGCCAGTTCTTCCTCATCCACCACATGATAAGCTTTGCGGTTGGCCGCCAGCCATTTCAGGGCATCACGGAAACGCGGTGTCACTGACTGAACAAACCAGGCGCGCACAATACGCTCCGGACGGCTGCGGAACATGGCCTGACAGGCATTTTCCCCGTAAATACGGGTTTCTTCCTGACGCTGACGGCGCAGCTGCGCCGGGTCGATCTGGCTTTTACCGCTGATACCGCCGTGATCCGGGATCAGCCCTTCTCCGTCTTCTGACGGCTGGCGGGACACCGTTTTCCACGGTGAACGATCGTCACCGGAATAGCTCCCCTGACCTCTGCGTTCACCGCGATCACTACGGTCACTGCGTTCTCCGCGATTGCTGCGCTCATTGCGATCCCCGCGCGGGCCGCGGCTGTTGCGGTCGCTGCGATCTGCTCCCCGGCCGCCGCGTCTGTCTGATTTTTTCTGATCGTCCTGTTTGTCCTCACTGCGGACATACATGACTTTCACTTTGCCGTTTTTACCATTTAAAGAGTCGTTCATGTGTTTCTCCCACGCCATTTCCGGGGGCGAAGATTACCCGATATCGTCCGAACCTGCCGGTTACGATCACCGGCCGCCCCCGCCGGAGGCACTGAACTCAGGCGCCCCCGCGAAAAATCATGCTATTGTGCAGCGTTAACAGTACAATGCATACTGTTTTTTGTGAAACCAGCCGATAAAAATGAAGACCAATTCTGTTTACCAGTTACGCCAGCGGCGTCTTGCACAATCCACCCGTGTTTTCCGCGCCCGCGGATGCCGTGTAGTCCGTTGTAATTACTGTTTATTACCCGAAAAAAACTGTTTGTGCGATACCATACAAACCCGGGATGCACGCAGTCAGTTCTGCCTGCTGATGTATGATACCGAGCCGCTGAAACCCAGCAATACCGGAAAGCTGATTGCCGATGTCCTGCCGGATACACAGGCCTTTCTGTGGTCGCGCACCGAACCGGACGAAGCCCTGCTCACGCTCCTGAAAGATGACTCCCGCCGGCCGTACCTGATTTTTCCGCAGGCGTATGCCACGCCACCGCGTCAGGTGTTCAGTGATGTGCCGGAAAATACAAAGCCGCCGCTGTTTATTCTGCTCGACGGCACCTGGCCGGAAGCGCGCAAAATGTTTCGTAAAAGCCCGTATCTCGATAATATCCCGCTGCTCTCCATCAACGATCTGGCGCAGAAAGATTATCTGCTGCGGGTTGCGGCACGGGAAGATCAGCACTGTACTGCCGAAGTGGCCGCTGCGGCACTGATGATGGCGGGTGATACCACTGCCGGAAAACAGCTTCTGGATCACTTCACCTGCTTCCGCCGTCAGTATTTGAAGGGTAAGTCACATCTTCCGGTGGCACAAATCAGAGCAGAGGAGCTGCTTTTAGGCTAAATTAAAGCACACGGGAATCCGGTCTGAGGAGAACACCATGAGTCAGCGCGGCCTTGAAGCATTACTCCGGCCTCAATCCATTGCGGTTATCGGTGCATCCGAAAAGCCCAACCGGGCGGGTTCCCGGATGATGAGCAATCTGCTCAGCGGCGGGTTTGCCGGGCCGGTTCTGCCGGTCACGCCGTCACGCCGTTCCGTGCAGGGGGTACTGGCGTATCCGTCTGTCGCGGATCTGCCGCTGGTGCCGGATCTGGCCATTATCTGCACCCACCCCAAACGCAATATTGCCCTGCTGAATGAACTCGGTGAACTCGGCTGCCGTGCAGTGATTATTCTCTCCGCCCCGGCATCACAGACGACTGAGCTGAAACAGACCTGTCAGCACTATAATATCCGCCTGCTCGGCCCGAACAGTCTGGGATTACTTGCCCCCTGGCAGGGGCTGAATGCCAGTTTTTCCCCGGTACCGGTACTCAAAGGCAAACTGGCATTTATTTCCCAGTCCGCCGCCGTTTCCAACACCATTCTGGACTGGGCGCAACAGCGGGAAACCGGTTTTTCCTACTTTATCGCGCTCGGCAGCAGCGCGGATATTGATATCGACGATATGCTGGATTTCCTGGCCCGCGACAGCAAAACCAGTGCCATTCTGCTCTACCTCGAACATATTCATGATGCGCGGCGTTTTATGTCCGCCGCCCGCAGTGCCTCACGCAATAAACCGATCCTGGTGGTCAAAAGCGGCCGCACTCAGCGCACGCAATTACTGGTCGGTGAAACGCCGAGCCTGGATATCGCCTATGATGCGGCAATCCAGCGCGCCGGTCTGCTGCGGGTACAGGATACCCACGAAATGTTTTCCGCCGTGGAAACCCTGACCTTTATGAAGCCGCTGCGCGGTGAACGTCTCGCCATTATGAGCAACGGTGCGGCACCGGCGACAATGGCACTGGATGAACTGTTCCGCCGCCGGGGGAAAATTGCCGGTCTCAGCGACGAAAGCAGCGCCGCACTCGCGGCGGTACTGCCGGATGATTTTGTGATCAATAATCCGCTGGATCTGCGCGATGATGCCACGGTGGATCGCTATATCGCCACCCTGAATATTTTGCTCGACAGCCACGATCATGATGCCCTGCTGATACTGCATTCCCCCAGTGCCATTGCTCCGGGCAAAGAAACCGCCGCCCGGATTATTGCCGCGATCGCGCAGCATCCGCGCAGCCGCTGGCTGACGATTTTCACCAACTGGAGCGGCGAATACTCTTCTCAGGAAGCCCGCCGCCTGTTCGGCGAGGCGGGGATCCCCACTTACCGCACACCGGAAGGTGCCGTGACCGCCTTTATGCATATGGTGGAATTCCGCCGCAACCAGAAACAGCTGGCAGAAACCCCCGCACTGTCCGAAGGACTGACCGCCAACCGGCAGCAGGCACATCACTGCATCGACAACGCCCTGCGCCGTCAGCATACTGTGCTGGATACTTATGAAGTCGAGCCGGTGCTGGAGGCTTACGGGCTGAATATTCTGCCGACCTGGATTGCTCATTCTGCGGATGATGCCGTCACCATTGCCGAAACACTGGGTTACCCGGTGGCACTGAAACTGCGCTCACCGGATATCGCCCATAAATCGGATGTCCAGGGCGTGATGCTTTATCTGCGGGATAAACAGGAAGTCGCCACGTCGGCAGCGGCGATTATTGATCGTGTGACTCAAAACTTCCCCGATGCGCAGATAGACGGGCTGGTTGTCCAGTCGATGGCGAACCGCGCCGGGGCCCGGGAACTGCGGATTGCCGTGACCCAGGATGCGGTTTTCGGCCCGGTGATTATGCTGGGGGATGCAAGCCGTCCGTGGGATGATGAATCCCCTGCCGCCGTTGCCCTGCCGCCGCTCAATATGGCACTTGCCCGTTATCTGGTCATTCATGCAGTTAAAAATAACAAACTGGCGGCCGGCAGCGCCCTGAATCCGCTGGATATTGCGGGACTGAGCCGGGTATTGGTACAGGTGTCCAACCTGATTATTGACTGCCCGCAGGTGGTGACACTCGATTTGCACCCGCTGCTCGCCTCCGGCACGGAATTCACGGTTCTGGATGCCACCATGACACTGGAGCCGACTGCCGGTGATGGTCGTCAGCGTCTGGCCATCCGCCCGTATCCGGCTGAACTGGAAGAGAATTTTCAGTTAAAAGACGGCGCGATTGTGCACGTCCGCCCTATCCTGCCGGAAGATGAACCCCTCCTGAAAGCCTTTATCGACCGCGTGACCAAAGAAGATCTTTATTACCGCTATTTCAGTGAGATCAGTGAATTTACCCATGACGACCTGGCAAAAATGACCCAGATTGATTATGACCGTGAAATGGCCTTTGTGGCGGTGAACAGCGGCGGTCAGATTATCGGGGTTGCCCGTGCGATGTCGGATCCGGATAACCGCGAAGCGGAATTTGCGGTGCTGGTGCGGTCAGATATGAAAGGCAATACCCTGGGTTATCAGCTGATGTGCAAACTGCTTGCCTACACAAAATCACGCGGTATCCTCCTGCTGACCGCCATCACCATGCCGGAGAACCGCAATATGATCCGGCTGGCGAAAAAGCTCGGGTTTACTGTCGAAACGCAGTTTGAGGACGGTATCGTCAACCTGACACTTCACCTGAATTCTGAAATTTCCGCAGTGCAATAGTCAAAAACGGACAACGTGATATATGGCACAGACTTAACCGTCACTTAAGCAGAAAGTGAATTGCTGCGCACAATCAGACAAACTGGTGATATAATCCTTTGATCTGTTCATCTTTTCATTACCGGCCCGGTACCTGTTTATTCCGTCACCGCAGCCTATAACTAAAGAGATAATTCGCACTGTGATGTTGTCAAAATTCAAATCCGCGAAACACCAACAGCACCTTGCACAACTGCCGAAGTTAGCCCAGTCTGCGGATGATGTTGAAACGCTGTTCCATACCCGCGACTTTAAAGGTCGTTTGCTGGCAGAAATCGCCGGTGCAAAAAAAACCATTTATATTTCTGCGTTATATATTGAGCATGATGATGCAGGCCGGGATTTCCTTGACGCGCTGTATGCTGCCAAAAAAGCCAATCCGGAACTGGATATCAAAGTCTTTGTTGACTGGCACCGCGCACAGCGCGGGCGTATCGGTGCAGAAGCGAATGCCACCAATGCCGACTGGTATCATTCCGTCGCGGCATCTCACCCTGACCTGCTGATCCCTGTCTCCGGTGTGCCGGTAAATACCCGCGAAGCGCTGGGTGTTCTGCATCTGAAAGGTTTTATTATTGACGATACCGTTATTTACAGCGGTGCCAGCATCAATAATGTCTATCTGTATCAGCATGATAAATACCGCTATGACCGTTACCACTTCCTGCGCAATCCGGAACTGGCGGCGGCAATGAAACTGTTTATTGATGAAACGCTGCTGCCGGAACCGGCGGTACAGAAACTCGATACCGAAACCCGGGTGAAAACACCGGAGATCAAAAACCTGATCCGTGATTTCCGCCTGAAACTGCGCCATGCCGCATACCACTTCACCCCGCAGGCACTGCCTGATGATCAGCTGGCTGTTACGCCGCTGATTGGTCTCGGGAAAAAGAATATGCTCAATAACACCATTGAGCACCTGATGTGTTCCGCACAGGAAAAAGTGGTTATCTGCACACCGTATTTCAATCTGCCGTCAACGCTGGTACGTATTATCAGCCGCCTGCTGCGGGACGGAAAAAAAGTTGAAATCATTATCGGTGATAAAACCGCCAATGATTTCTATATTCCGCCGGAAGAGCCGTTCAAAATCATCGGCGGGCTGCCTTATCTGTATGAAATCAATCTGCGCCGCTTTATGCAGCGTCTGCAGCGGTTCTCTGACAATGAGCAACTCACCATCCGTCTGTGGAAGGATGACGACAACACCTATCATCTGAAAGGAATGTGGGTGGATAATCAGTGGCAGCTGATCACCGGTAATAACCTGAATCCGCGTGCCTGGGGGCTGGATCTGGAAAATGCGATCCTTATCCGTGACCCGAAACAGGAGCTGCACGGACAGCGTCAGGAAGAGCTGGCTGCTATCCGCACCAATACCACGATTATCCGCAGCTACACTGAACTGGATAATATCCGCGACTATCCGGTCAAGATCAAAAAACTGCTGCGCCGTCTGCGCCGTGTCCGTCTTGATCGTCTGATAAGCCGGATCCTCTGATATAAACGTCCCGGCACCCGCCGGGATTTTTTTATCTGTTTCCCGGAGAACCTTTATGCCCGCTACATTATGTCCCCGTCTGACAGTTTCTTTCTGCCTGCTGCTGAGTTCAGGCTGTTCGATGCACCTTGCCAATGACAGCTGGACCGGACGCGATAAAGCCCAGCATTTTGCCTTTTCAGCCGCAACCGCGATTGCCGCTAATGCTTACGGCGATCACCAGAACTGGCAGCACCGGCACAGTGTACAATTCGGTATCGGTTTTTCTGTTGCGCTGGGGGCGGCAAAGGAATTTTATGACAGCCGCCCGGGCGGTACCGGCTGGAGTGTGAAAGATTTTGTCTGGGATATCGCCGGTGCCGTTGCCGGTTACAGTCTGTACCAATCGGTGAAATAAAAATCCGGTGACCGGGCAGTGTTAATTTTGTGAACAACATCACATACAAAAATAATTTGTTACATTTAACTATCCCGCGATAATATTTTTACCGAAAATTTAAATCATGAATAACCTTTCGATTAAAATATCGTCGTTACTCTTTATGCTTTTCTTAAATAACAAAACTTAAAATTAATATTACTTAAAATACATTGCCATGAAAATATTATTTTCATTATTACTTTGATAATAAAAATACCCAATAATCAAGATAAGTAAAAATGAAAATAATATGTCTAAGTGCAAATACCCATACATAAAATAAAAAAACAGCACATTCATGCCATTAGATACCCGCAATAGGAATCCCCTTATTTCCGGCGTAGTAAATACACTATAATTGCCTGATAATAATAGGTATTAGGATTTTATCCCTTTTACCTTTATTCCGAATACAGGCCATTATTATGAAATTTAAACTTTCACAAATTACCGTATTGGTAGTTAGTGCGCTTTCCGCGTCAGCCGCAATTGCTGCAACTGTTAATGAAACTGTTAATATTAACAATAACACTCCCGGTCCGGTTATCACCGGACATAACAATTCCAACGATACCATTAAATATACGGGTACCGTCAGTAACAGCCCAAACACAACCACATTTGTTGGCCGGGAATCAGCAACAGAAAGCAGCGTATATTACACCAATGTAACAGATGGCAGCGGTAATGTTATCGGTACCAGAGCCAACTATGACTACAAATATTATTATTCTCCGGTTGAAGTGGATGGGCTGACTATTACCGATTCCAGCGTCCGCATCAATGGTAAGGCAGATAATTTAACCGTTAATGGTGATTCCGTAGTGACTATCACCGGCAATGATGCCTATGACCAATACCAGGGCGCCAATTATCAAAATCCATCTGATGCAAGCTCACAATATACACCCGCCCGTCACGGTTTCACTAACAACCGCCAGGATGAGGTTATTATCAGCACCGGGAACGGTACATATAATGATAATTCCAAACAGTATCTGGACGGACAGCATATTGGTGATGTAAAAACCAATAACAGCAATGGTTCAAGCTTAACCATCAAAGGTACTGTTGTTAACGATCCCCGTTTAGGTGCCGATAATGGTGAATATCTGGTTGCCACCGGTGATACCTTCAACGGTAAAGCCGAACAGCATGTCGGTGAGCGCTCACTGTCACAAGGTGCAACGTTTAACGGTCAGAGCTCGCAGCACCTCAAAGGTAAAGACGGCCAAAAAGCCATATCCCTTGATGCGACCTTTACCGGTACCGCCGGTGTAAAACATACCGGTCAGACTGTCGGCAGTAATGGCCTGGCAATCGACTCCACCTTTGATTACGCGGATCAGGATATCTCTTCCGGCGGTGTTGCCAAAAATAATACACTCCGTAACAGCGATCAATTTGTCAAAGGTGAAGCGATTAATACCAGCATCACCAACGGTAATCAGGTTATCAGCGGCAAAGCCACCACAAACAGCATCGATAACACCACCGGAACACATGGCCTTCAGTTAATCAGCGGCGAAGCCACTGACAACACACTGAAAAATGCCGATCAGGTTATTGAAAAAACCGGCGTTGCCGTTAAAAACGTTATCGATAATACCGGTGCTGAGCACGGTGTCCAGGTTGTGCGCGGTAAAGCGGAAGATAACACCCTGAGCAACACTGATCAGCACGTTGAAAAAGAGGGTATCGCCTCCGTTAAAAACGATATTACTGACGGCAGCCAGTATGTTGATGGTTATGCAGAAAACAATACCATCACTAACCAAGCCGCTAACCGTGGTAAGCAGGTTATCAACGGCACCGCCAATAATAACAAACTGACCGAAACCGATCAGTTTGTCGGCAAAAACGGCACTGCCGGTATTAAAAACGACATTACCAACGGCAGTCAGTATGTGGATGGTTTTGCCGAAAACAATACTATCACCAATAGTGCCGATAAACGTGGTGAGCAGGTTATCAGCGGCACCGCCGACAATAACACACTGATTAATACCAATCAGATTGTTAAGAAAGACGGCATGGCCGGAGTTAAAAATGACATCACCGATGGTGATCAGTATGTTGACGGTACCGCTGTTAACAACACCATTAATAATACCGATGCCAAAAAACCGGGAGTGCAGATTGTCAGCGGCACAGCAACCACCAACGAGCTGAACAACGTTAACCAGGTGATTAAAAAAGGCGGTCTGGCCACCGATAACACCCTGACCGGTAATTCTCACTTAACCGTTGAAAATGGCGGTGAAGCGAAAAATAACACCCTCAACGGCGATATCGATATGGTCGTTGAGGCTAATGGTAAAGCGACCGGCAAAACCACCTTTAACGGCAAAAACCATCTGGATCTGTATGCTGCCACCACCAATGGTGCGTATGTGGAAGATCTTGCTCTTAGCCAGACCAAAGGTAAAAGCACAGTCACCGTTTATGAAGGTACTCAGGAGCACGATGCCGTCACTATCGGTACCTTAAACGGCAAAGCAGCGGTGAATTTTGACCACCGGACCAACCCGGCCGGTCATACTCAGATGAATATCAATAACCTGGGTAACAATGATCCGGCTCAGTTTGATAACACCACGTTAGATTTCACCATGAACAGCAATATCCTCAATGGTAATTCTGACTTTATCAATACTGAAAATGCGTATGGCCAGCACTATGTCACCATCATTGAGCGGGACACCGGTAAAGAAGCGGTTCTGAACCGCCCTCAGTCTGCTGATTTTGCGTATGTGCAAAACGTGAACGGTGACAGCAATGCGGTATTTGGTATGAAGGATGCGGACGGCAAAATTCTCGATCTGATGGATGCCGGTACCTACATCCATAATATTCAGACCCGTACCGGTGCCGGCAATGACACCACCTGGTCATTCACCGCAACCGATCGCCTGACACCAAGTGCCCGTGCAGTACTCGCACTGTCCAGTGCGCCGCAGCTGATGTACAACAACGAAGTGGATCACCTGCGTGCCCGTCTGCATATGCTGCGTACCAGTGACAGTATTGAGAACGGCCTCTGGATGCAGGGCATCGGCAGCAATACCAAAGTGGATAAAGATCAGATCCAGTACAAACTCAAACACGCCGGTCTGGAACTGGGGGCGGATTATCAGTTAGCGTTAAACAGTGACAGCAAACTGGTTATGGGCGGATTCACCGGATTTGATAAAGGTGACGTCAAAAACAGCTGGTCCGGCACCAGTGATATCGACAGCTATACCTTCGGTGCCTATGCCACGTATCTGAACACTAATGGCTGGTATGCCGATGCCTTACTGAAATATAACCACTTTAATAATAAACTGAAGACAACATCCACCAACGGCTATGATGTCAGCAGTGACAAATACTCCACCTCCGTCTGGGGGATGGCACTGGAAACCGGTTATACTTTTACCTTCAGTAATCAGATCTTTATCACTCCGTATGGTCAGTTAGCGTATAACCAGATGGGCAGCAAAAACATCACGCTGAGCAATGAAATGGAAGCTGAAATCAAAAATCAGCGTTCATTCACCAGCGAACTGGGTGTCAATGCCGGTAAAGACTTCAGCTTTAATAATGGCCTGGTGTTCTCTCCGTATGTGAAAGCGGCATGGAATCACCAGTACGAAGACGGTAACGAAGTTGAGTTCAACCGTTATAACACGATTAACCTGGATTTATCCGGCAGTACCGGTAAATTCGGTGCCGGTTTCAATGCCCGCTATAATAACGTGAATATGTTCATGGAATTACAGCACATTGCCGGCGATGCGGTTTATTCACCAATCAACGGACAGATTGGTATCCGCTATAACTTCTGATACCTCATCCGTTCCCGGAAAAGCTGCCTGACGGCAGCTTTTTTTTTGTCGTGTTCAGTGTATATTTATTATACAAAAAAAATACAGATGAAATTACATGACGTTCAGCACAGGTATATCAATCATTCAAAAAATAATGTGAACGAATATAATCAAATATAATTGAGATAACCCTGACTAATAATGTCATTCACCTTTTTTATGCGATAGCGAATATTTGAACGAAGCCAGCTATCCTGAGTCCATTCATTATCAACCATCTCCTGCCCGAACAAATGTGATGCAATCTCCCGCTGGGAATAGCCTTTATTCAGACTATCCATAATTCTTAGTAAGAATTGGTTATCCTCAGACAGTGATGAACATTTCGATTTATTACTAAGAACATCATTAATGATATCTGTATTTTGCTTTTTTCCGTTTAACTCAAGCGATATATAAATATATCTGTTAAAAATATTTTCAGTATCACTTCCGGGATTAACGAAAAACTGAAAATAACTATAATTATTAAATACTTTAATACAGTATATTCCATTTTTTAAAATGATCGTTCTGTAATCAATGTTCTCTTTCTTTAAGATATTCTCTATTGATAAATTTCCTTCGTGACTCAGCAATACCCTGAATGAGCGTTTACTGAGCCCTTCCGCCCAGAAAACATTATCTGCTGTACACTCAGGATCGACATACCTTAACAACCCCCATTTTTTTTCCGCATTTATATCGGATGCCGTTTGTCTTTGCGGGTTGTGACAGTGATCTGTCCCGGATGTGTTGCAGTGTAATTTCCAGTCTTCCTCATACTCGGGAATTCGGCGCAAAAACTCCCATGCGATGTCGATACACCCTTTGATACCCATAACAATACCTCTGCTGAGCTGATACTATTTGAATATAAAGATAATTATATTTTTTTAACTAAACTGTAAGGTATAACATAATTATAACATAGTAAATATATATAACTACATCAGGTAAACCGTAATGACAATATGATATTTCCGTGTAGACAGCATGTCACAATACAAGAGCATAAAATGACAAACAACATTAAAACACTTAATAAACTCATGAAAAAAAATGGATTATCGACAATATCACGGTGATTTTTTTATACTTACACGACATAAATTTAAGACAAATCCTTGTATTTAACATTCCCTGTGAAATTAAATCACATTAAGATTCGTCCTCGTAAAACCTACAAGGTAATAATCATTATTTTAATTTTATCCCTTTATTAAAAACAGCCTCCAATATTAGGATGAAATGAAACAGGGCGTTAATAGCGGTGGGATGTGATAATGAATACAAGTGATCTCGACATTTACGGTGTGGAATTCGACCCGATTTTCAGCGAGGTTGAAGCTATTCTGACTCAAACTGAAGAATCAGCCAATCCGTTATCCGGAGAAGATGAAATCCCGCAGATTAACTGGATCACCATCTCAGAAAAAACCAGCGAATTATTATATCAGTATAAAGATCTGCGTGTCCTGCTGTGGTCATTACGGGCAAATCTGTATATTGACGGAATCTCATCATTATTCAGCGGAATAAAAACCCTGAGTGAACTGGTTGAAAATAACAGCGAATTACTCTATCCGAAATCAGAAGATGGTGATATCCGCAGTGGTCATGCTGCCGCACTGGGATGGTTATCCGCATCGCAATGCATTTCAGAACTGAAGCTGACCAAAATCACCGCTGACCATCATTATACCCTGAATGATATCGCCTCCATCGACAGCGGCGAAATACGGGATAACTATGCCACATCACTGAGTGCACTATTAACATCACTCACCAACAGTGATGATATCAATATCAGTAATATTTCCGGACATTTTTCATCGGTTATACAGTCACTTGATAAAATCGAAGAGTATGCCAACCACTATACTGACGGTTATATTCTCGACTGCAGCGCGTTAAAACAATTTCTGACACGCTGTATCAGCACCCTTAATCAACTGGCCTCATTTTCGGATACCGATACCCATTCAGAACCACAGGAATCACTCTCTGACGGCAGTAATCCGGAAACTCCGGTAACGGCATCATTAAGCGGACCGGTCAGAATGACTGATATTACCTTACGCTCCCGTCAGGAAGTCTTAATTATGCTGGACTGCATACTTGATTATTTTCAGCGTTATGAACCCAGCCACCCGGTTCCGATATTTATCCAGCGATCCAAACAAATGATTGGAATGGATTTCGCCTCAATCGTTGAAAAACTCCTTCCGGAGTCAGTCAGCACATTACAACAATTTACCGGAAAGTAATATTTCCTTTATTGCAATGAGGATTGTGAGATGGCCAAAGATATCAGCTCTCAAAAATTTATCGGCAGAAATAATGCACCCCGTGTGCAGATTGAGTATGACGTCGAGATTTACGGCTCGCAAAAGAAAGTTGAACTTCCGTTTGTCACCGGCGTTATGACCGATTTATCAGGACATCGCGCCGTTCCTCTGCCATCAGTGGAAGAACGTCAGTTCCTCACTTTTGATCAGGATAATTTTGATTCCCGGATGCGGGCAATCCGCCCCCGTCTTGCCTTCTATGTTGAAAACATGCTCAGTGAAAATCCGGAAGAGCTGCTGGATATTGAACTGGAATTTGAGTCGATGGAAGACTTCGAGCCGGGCGCGATTGCCGCACGGGTTCCGCAGATGCAGAAACTGCTGGAAGCACGGGCACATCTGACGGATCTGATCACCTATATGGACGGAAAATCCAGTGCAGAGGATGTGATCCGGCAATTACTGGAACAGCCCGATTTCTTAGTCCGCCTGGCGAATGATGCGAAAGCCACTGTTGCCGCTGCCGGACCGGATATGACTGACGCGAACGGGGAGAACGACGAGTGAGCGAACAATTAACCCAAAGTACGAACGCTGCGGATAAGGCGGTATTAACTGCCCCCGCTGAACAGAGTGAGTTAGATATTCTGTTACAACGTTCATTCAGACCCAGCACCACGGAAGCCTCTGTCGCCGTCCGCAGTGCCATCAATACCCTGGCGGAATATGCCAATTTCGGCAAAGTAAAAGTCAGCCGGGATGTGGTGCTGACCATTGAATCCATGGTCGCGGAAATTGACGATAAATTATCCGCCCAGATGAACCGGATACTGCACAACAAAGAGTATCAGAAACTGGAATCCTCCTGGCGGGGACTCAGCTACCTTGTTGATAATACAGATGTCAGTGAAACCCTGAAGATCCGTGTATTAAATATCAGCAAAGATGAACTGTCCAAAACACTCCGCCGCTACCGGGGATCCGCCTGGGATCAGAGCCCGATCTTCAAAGCGGTCTATGAACAGGAATACGGTCAGTTTGGTGGTGAACCGTTTGGTTGCATGATAGGTGACTTTGAATTTGATCACAGTAATAAAAGCGTCTCCCTGCTGACGGAAATTTCCAAAATTGCCGCAGCGGCACACTGCCCGTTTATTACCTCCGCCGCACCGTCCATCATGCAGATGAATAACTGGCAGGAATTGGGGAACCCGCGTGATATCGGCAAGATTTTCACCACACCGGAATATGCGACATGGCGGCGTCTGCGTGACAGCAACGACTCCCGCTATCTGGTGATGACCATGCCGCGTTTTCTCTCCCGTCTGCCGTATGGCGAGAAAACCAACCCGATTGAGGATTTCGCCTTTGAAGAAGTCGTGAATCCGTATGATGTCAATGACTTCAGCTGGACAAACGCGGCCTATGCAATGGGTGTGAATATCAACCGGGCGTTTGCGGAGTATGGCTGGTGCTCACGTATCCGCGGGATTGAATCCGGCGGGTCGGTGGAAGAATTACCGGCTTATGCATTCCCGTCAGACGAAGGCGGTTATGAGCTGACCTGTCCGACTGAAATTGCGATTTCCGATCGCCGTGAAAATGAATTATCCAATGCCGGATTTTTACCCCTGGTCTACCGCAAACATTCTGACTTCGCGGCCTTTATCGGCTCCTGCACACTGCACAAAGCGGTCATTTATGAAGATCCGGACGCCACTGCGAATGCGAAATTATCCGCCCGTCTGCCGTATATTTTTGCCACCTGCCGGTTTGCACATTACCTCAAATGTATTGTGCGCGACAAAATCGGTTCTTTCCGTTCACGTGATGATATGCAGGTCTGGCTGAATGACTGGCTGATGAAATATGTTGACGGTGATCCGACGATTTCAACTGAAGCCACAAAAGCAAAACGTCCGTTAGCCGCTGCTGAAGTTCATGTGGAAGATGTCGAAGATGATCCGGGTTTTTATAAAGCACATTTTTATTTACGCCCGCATTATCAATTGGAAGGTATGACTGTGTCATTACGCCTGGTCTCTAAATTACCTTCAAGTAAAGAAAATAATAAATAAAAGATTTATTGCTGAGTACGAATGAGTATCTGTTTTTCCATCAGGAGATACATTCTCAGGGACGAGAACATGATGTTTATATTTTATATCCTAAATATATTTAATTGTCGTAATATCAATTCAGGAGTGAATTAAATGACAGCATTAGTCGATTATTTTTTAAAAATTGAAGGTGTTGAAGGCGAATCACCGGATCAGCAATATGGCGGCTGGATCCAGCTTCAGGCCTGGCAATGGTCAGAAGAGAACGCCGGACGCTGGGGTTTCGGTAGTGGCGGCGGTTCCGGGAAAGTGGAAATGAAAGACTTTGAATTCCGCATGGTCAGTAACAAAGCATCACCAAAACTGTTTCTGATGTGTGCGACCGGGGAACATATTCCGCAGGCAAAACTGGTGTGCCGTAAATCCGGCAACGGTCAGCAGGATTTTATGACCGTCACATTCAGTAACTGCCTGGTCTCAACCTTTAAAACTGTCGGTAATATGCCGCTTGATCCGCAAACTAAAGTGGATGCAGATACGGTACTGCCGACCGATGTTATCAGTCTGAACTTTGCCCGCATCGAAGTGGAATATAAAGAACAGAAAAATGATGGTTCTATGGGTGCCGTTATTAAAGCAGGGTATGACCTGAAGGCAAACGCCCGTATTTAACCGGCTGTAATACAGGAAAACTATGTCACGATTATTATTTATCTGTAAGACGGATAAATAATGTATTGCGGTATGGTTTTCCCTTTACGGAAACTGAAATATGAAATCATCAGCGCCAATGTTATTTGATAAATTAAGTCTGAACAGACGAAGAATACATTTACCGCAATGGCGTGATGTTTTATTACGCGATATTGAGTTGTTATTAAATGATGCCGCACACAGCGCCTCATTAGCATTAGATAAAAAAACATACTGTATGAATTCCGTGATTAATTACGGACTGCCGACACTCAGTGCGAAAGTGCCTGTAAATACTGATCCGATAGTGCTGGCAAAAAAAATACAGCAAATCATTGCCACATTTGAACCGAGACTGGATCCGCGCTCAATCCGGGTCACACCGTTTGTGAATAAAAATGAAACCTGGACCCTGGCACTGCTTTTCGACATTTATGCCAAAACCAATTTACCGGATGACGATCTGTCCGTGAATTTACGTATCGCCCTGGATTATTCATACGGCAGTGTCCGTGTCATCTGATCCGGCACACAAATCTGAACGACAGGATGCCCTTATGCTGAGTGACCGTTTTCTGACATTATACAACGAGGAATTGCGTTTCCTGCGGGAGGAGGGGCTGCTGTTTGCCAAAGCCAATCCCCAGGTGGCACAGCATCTCGGCATGATGCCGGACGGCGTGCTTGATCCTTTTGTCGAACGCCTGCTGGAAGGCACCGCGTTTCTCAGCGCCCGTGTGCATGAGCGGCTCAATAATGAACAGCCGGAAGTGGCTATTCAGATGATAAACCGCCTCGCACCTTACTGGTTCACCCCGCTGCCCTCCATCGCCACCATCGCAGTGGAACCGGATCTGACGTCCCCGCAGTGGCATTCGGATGTCACCCTGCCCCGCGGCAGTAAACTGACACTTCACGATACCTCGCCGGGATTCCGCAATGCCACTTTTACCACCGGCCGTGATCTGAATATCCAGCCGCTTGTGATCGCACATGCCGAATGCGCCACCACCCCGTCAGCACAACTGCCGCAGTCCGTTCTGCAATGCATGCAGGACGGCAGAGCGCACATCTCGCTGACGATGAACACACAGGGCGTTGTTTCATTATCTGAACTGAATTTCTCGCCGATGACACTGACGTTTGCGGGCGATGTCGTGCACACCAACCACCTGCTGACCGCTATCCAGAGCGATACGCTGAGGGTGATCCTATGGTGCCGGGAGGATAATAAAACGCCGCACATGCATCTGCTGAACCCGGAACAGATCCGCCAGGCCGGATTACAGGCAGAAGATGCATTATTACCGGCTGTCAGCGGGGAATTGCCCGGCAGCCGCCTGCTGCGGGAATATTTTGCTGCCCCGTCCCGCTTTTTCAGTATTGAACTGCACGGCCTGATGCCGTTTTTACAGGCGGGCGATAAGTGCACAGAATTCAACATGATTTTTGTGCTCAATAAAACACCGGTCAAGTTAACCGGTAATGTCAGCAAGGACGATTTCCGTCTGTTTTCCACCCCGGTGATTAATTTATCGCGCCGCCGGTGCAGCCCGGTGCTGGTCAACGGCGAGCATACCGAATATCCGGTTATTGTCGATAAACTCAACCCCGGTCTTTATGAAATCCATCATCTGTTACAGGTGGACGGCCTGCTGGCAGATAAAGGCTATGTGCCGTTTTCCCCGCTGCACGGCTATGCACGCTTTGACGAACCGCCGGTTTCCGCCGGTTACAGCCTGCGCCGTGTCCGCCGGGTGACAGAAGACAAATATGACAGCGCACCGGCCATGCCGAAAGACAGCCTGTTTATCTCACTCTCCGCCGGTCCCGATAATTTTTCGCCGGACAGTGTCCGTTCCCTGAGCATTGAAGCACTGGTGTGTGATCGCCATCTGGATCCTGCCCGCCTGCAACAGCCGGTGTTCCGGCCGGATAA
>OCAE01000322.1_pt1 | contig 34789 bp, 26 predicted proteins | sample 1495581 | NCBI WGS metagenome assembly OCAE01 (sample SAMEA2580278, study PRJEB22360) | human gut metagenome | biome: human gut; feature: human-associated habitat; material: faeces | place: Denmark | collected 2008/2010 | reverse complement strand
TCGTTTCCGCCCACCACTACTTTTGCATCGGCGGGCAACCCGGTTTCCTGCGCCGCCTGTGCCGTTACATGGCCAAGGACTGTGCCACTCTCCAGCACATCCGGAAGCATATCTTTGGGCACATCCACCGCGTTCAGTATCTCATCGGACCACTGATTTTTGGCTACATCAAATACCAGTGTACGGGAAGCGAGGGTGTAGTCGGTGACCGCCTTCCCACTCAGCCGGAACAGAATATAGTCCGCAATCTGCAGCCACTTCCATGTTTTTTCATAGACTTCCGGCTGATTCTCCCGAATCCACAGGATTTTAGGCAGGGAAAAGATGGGGTTCACGTCCAGCCCGGTGACAGAATAAAGATACTCCGCCCCCAACTCGTCTTTAAGCCGCTCCGCCTGACGGAAGGAGCGCCGATCAAACCAGGTGATCACATCGCCCTGCACGTTGCCCTGTCGGTCCACCGCCACAACTGCCTCCGCCACACTTGCCACCGAAACAGCGGCCACCCGAACCCCCGCCTGCGCCTGTGCGCTGCGGCAGAGCTCACTCACAGCGTTCCATATCTCCTGAGCACAGTAGTAGCTGTTCCCTGACTCGTCCTGATATGTCACGGTGGGGGTACGTGCAATGGAAACCATTGCCCCCCCCTCGTCAAAAACAGCAGCTTTCCAGTTGGTGGTACCGATATCCACCGCCAAATAATATCGCTTCATCGTCTTCCTCACCCTGCTTCGCTTACTGATTCATGATCTCCACATCAAAGCCGATGTCATCGTAGGTGGGATAGAATGCCCACACTCTGTTTTTGTTGGGGCCAACCCCCGCGCCCTGCTGCGAAATTGTATAGCCGTTCGCCTCCATATATGCGCGCACAGATTCATGTTCAGGTACAAGGAATTTCAAATGATGGATTCCCGGGCCATGCTGCTGCATATGATCTTCCCAGATATTCTCTCCGTCGATGGGCTGGATAAGCTCCAGCTCGATGTTCCCAAGATGGTAGAAGCAAAATTTCGCGGTAAAGTTTCCATTTTTGCCGTGGTATTCCCGCATGGGAACGGCGTCTTTTGGCGGGTATTCTGCAATGCGGAACGGCCCGATTCCGAACACCTCTTCCAGTTTGGCAAGATAGCTTTCGAGGTCACGCACTAAAACGCCCACTTGGATGGGATCGCGGAACAGCATGCGGGGATCCAGCTCCGGCTGGGGTGGAGAGCACACCAAGACGATAGTTTCTTTCCCTTCTTCCGGCTTCAGCGTGAGTTCGTTGATACCGGCCGGCAGAAAAACGCCACGACCCTGGGGGGCGTGCACCTCTGCACCCCCGGCACTGAACACGCAATCACCCTGCACTGTGATGGCGATCTGGTGACCATCAAAAGGCTTTGTAGTAACCGGCTGCGTAAAGGTGTATTTTTCGACCTGAAAGCGCCCTGCCTGCTCATAGCTCACGGCCAACTCTCGGCAGCCACCTTCACTTTCTTCAATCACACCGGGTTCCAGGACGCACTTTTTGAGGATTTCTTCCTCCGTGTAGGTGTCGTAATGGAACGCCTCCAGCATTTTATCGTTTCCAAGGCCGTAATTCATCTCAAAATCCGAGAAGGTACGGTCGGGGAGATAGTATTTTTCCGCGCGGAAGGTGTAGTCACAGGGCTCATGAATCTCCAGGAACATATTCCCGGGGCCCAGACAGTGGGGCATACCCGCATCCACAAAATAGATCTTTCCAGCCTGCACCGGAATCTTGTGCATACACTCCAGCATCGCCGGGATGTCCTGTTTTTCAAAAAGCTCTTTCCACTTTTCTTTCGTTACGCCGGGCTTGAAGCCAGCATACAGACAAGGGATGCTGCCATCCACCTGTCGGGTGGCCACGATATACCAAGCCTCCGCTTTCCCATTGGGAAAATGAAGCTCTTTGCGGGCGAACTCCGTATCGGGATGGCACTGTAAGACGTGGCGTATGGTGGTATCGCCCACCCGGGCAGAAACACGCACGTCTTTTTCCGCAGCATACCGGGAACCCAGATAGCCGTTGTAGTCGCGGGCTATCAGTTCGCTGAGCGTGACTCTCTGTCCATCCGGCAGATCGGTGGTACTCAAACCTTCCTGAGCCGCCTTTTGCTCATTGGTCACCTCTACAGTAGAGATAAGGAACTCCTCCGACCAGTTGCTATCAGACGGATTCTCAAGCCCCTGCCACTGATCCAACAAGGCACCGCCGATGTATGCTCTTTTCACCCGGTTCAAGTTCAGCACATGGGGAATCTTTGTATAATCCATGGATAAATCCACCTTTCCTTAATGGGATTGTCTAACGCTTTATTGCCAAAAACCTCCTGCTGTCTCGCAGTCCTCCTTATTCCACATTTGCTGGTACTGCTCTGCCAGACCATATAGCCACTCACACACAGGGGCGGCATCGCTTCTGTCGTTCAAGTCACTCATTTTCCAAGGGGCGTTTTCCGGGTCGAACAGTTGCATGCGAGGACTCGGCATGTGATAGAAGATCATTTTGTAACAACCATCGCACATCGCCCGAATGCTGTTTCTGTAAACACAATACAGAGAATCTCTGTACGACTGTTTGGTCTCTTGAAACAGCGGCGCAAAGCTTTTCCCTGAACGCTTGCGGACATCGACAGACCGAGTAAGTCGCAGAGGGACGGATACGAATCAAACTGATTCACTAGGCTGTCGCATGTTCCCGCAGTGATGCCAGATCCCTGTAGCACCATTGGAACTCGGACGCTTTCCTCATAAAGATTCTGTTTGCCCAACAGACCGTGCTATCCTTGCATAGTCCATTAATCACAATTAGGGTGTTCCCCCTGTTTCCCCCCGTTCAAGCACCCCAGAATTCACCCCATCTCAAGGTGGGTTATCATTACATAGTAGTCTGCTGTCTGTTTCCGCGTATCCTTCTCGGTTCGCGGATAGGGTGCGAGTCGTTCATCCCGCAAGTCATGTGCCCCGAGTTTAAACGGGTGTTCCTGCTGGAAATTGGCTGAAATCGGCATCGCTTGCTGGTCATATATCCGGCGAAAGCGGTCCGGCATCCTTCAAGGATCGTGCGGAGTCCAAAATGCAGCATAGAGAAAAACGTTTTATCTTCCGGTGCTTGTTCCAGAAATCGTATACTGTAATCCGTGACAATCATGCTGGAATGCACTCCCGGATAAAAATGATTGCAATGGCTCTTTTCCGCCTGCTTTCCATGTCTGAAATCCGATATGAAATTCACTTTCGTTTTATACTCGCCAGTGGATCGTATCGATTCGGCGGTACATTCCAATGATTCCACATCCCGCTGAAAAAAATATCATCGCCCGCCTCAAAGGCTCGCGGGAAGGCTAGCGGTCCGTTGTACCATTTTCCGGTTTCGAAGCAGAAATATCCGGTCTGCCGCAGGATGTTCCCCAACAGTATTGTGCTCTTACGGCACGTTGGCGCCGCATTCTTATAAACCAAACAAATTGCGACCTGTATGTAGCATTGCCCTGCTAGGCATACACACCGCGCCACCGTTCCGCCGGGGATGTACACGTAAGTGAACGACATCCCCCGTGCCGCCAGTCCATCCATATTGGGTTTACTGATATGAGGATTACCCAGAGCAGCGATCGTGTCATACCTTTGATCATCTGTTACCAGCATTAAAATATTGGGTCTTTTGGTCATCTCACTTCTCACCCGTTGAACGTCATTGTCTGCGAACAGGAAAACACTTCTCCCGTTGCCAGCTTTCTGTTGGCCGGTTTGTGTTCGAACACATGATCCGTATCGGCATAATCCGGCAGTGCACACCATGGCATTAAACATACAAATTCATCTGTCTGGGGAAGTCCCCACAAAGCCAGATAATCAAAATCTGAGAACTCAAGTTCCACCGAACGTCGCGACTCGCACTCCAGCAGGCTCACGCGCTTATGGGCAAACCCGTCCAGAATCCGGGCACCCTCAGAAAACAGCTTCTGGACGTCCAACGGAACCGCGCCGTTGTCCCCTGTCAAAAACGGTTGCGTGTGTCCATTCAAAAACATCATTCCCGGACGCATCAACTCCACAAGCTGTTCATCAGACGCAAAATGCAGTTCACAAGGCCCGTCGCAGGCAAAGCCCGTGTGGGACCCCAGCCCGAAAAACAGTGCCTTTTCCGCATTGTTGTATACCGAAAATCGCTGGCACAGCCGGTTTTTCTCGAGCTCGAATTCTATGACTACTCGATAATCACCCGGCAAAAAAAGCCGAGACTGCTCGTCGGCATTCATCTCAAAACGCACAAAGCGTGTCTTTTCCATTTTGGTAACAGTGAAATACCGCTCTTTGACAAATCCGTGCTGCTGCGCCCGAAAACGCCGTCCTTCCACCGTTATGTAATTGTCTTTTATCTGCCCCACATTCGGGAAAAGATTCTTTGCCTGCCCCGGCCAGAAAGGCCCCGGCTGGACGATTCGCTCGTGATCGTTTCCGTCGCGCACACTGACAAGTTCCGCCCCAAGTTCCAAGATACTCACGCGCAGTATGCCATTATCCAAAATTTGCATTGTTTTCCCTCGTCTATGGCTCAGCCAGAAATCCTCGCTCACCGTGCCGGTAACACATCCAGATTGCAGATCTCGGCCTGCAATTCCACCGTCTGGGGAAAGCCCTCCATATCTTTACGAATGCGTTTCAAGATAAATTCGACCGAGGCCTTTGCCATCTCTTCATAAGGTTGGTACACATATCCGATTTCCGGACGAACGACGCCGTTCAGGTCAGAAGCATCATAACCGACTACGCATATTTTCTCCCGACAACCTTCCGCATTCAGCGCGTCCAGTGCACCAAGAGTCATTCGATAGCCTACTGCAAACAGTGCAGTCATCTCCGGGTGACTCTTGACTAACTCCGTGCACTGCATCACACCAGTGGATCGTGAAAAATCGCCGAAACTTACCAGCGTTTCATCCGGCTTTATACTCCGTTCCAGCAGGGTCTCCCGATAAGCTTGGTAACGTTGCCGGCTTGTGTAGGCATATTGCGGACCAGCCAGCATACCGATACTTTCGTGGCCTTTGTCCAACAGCGCGCAGACCGCCTGCCGCACTACACGATCGCTATCTGTCAAAACATGATCGCACTGAACGTCTTGGGCCATCTCGTTAAATGCCACCACAGGAATACTGCGCTGAATGGACTGGAGGCACTGCACCGTGGCAAGCGTCATCTTATGGGGCATGTACAAAATACCGTCAACACGCGTTTGTAGGTAACGCAAACGTTCCTCCTGCTTTTCCTCGCTTTGATGGTAGCTGAGGACCATCATATTGTACCCTTGTTGCTGCAGCAGTTCTTCCATATAGCTGACTACACGTACCACGAACATGTTTCGAAAATCCGGGATAAGGACACCGATGATGTTGTGCTGATTCGTTTTCAGCGTCCTTGCCGCCGGATTGATCTGGTAGTTCAGCTTCTCAATGGCTTGCTCGATGCGATGCTTCTTTTCCTCTGAAACAGCCACACGTCCAGTTATGTAGTTGGAAACAGTTCCAATAGAAAGACCCGCCAGTGCCGCCACTTCTTTCATCGTTGCTGCCACAATGTTCACTCTCCTTCATGTTATTGATACGTTTCAAATTGTACAGCAACAACAGTATACCACTTTGCGTTAATATTTCCCAGCTTGATCATACATTGCCAATATATTCTCCACAGGAATATCCGCTTGCAGATGCTGGCTGGAGGAAAATACATATCCCCCATTATTGAACAATGTTTGGATAAAACGGTCACATTCGTCGCGCACCTGCTGGATAGAACCGTTCGGCAGAAGATGCTGGGTATCGATTCCGCCGTGAAACGTAATTTTGCCGCCATATTTCTCCTGCAAGGATTCCGGCTCCATCCCCACCACCTTCTGCACTGGGTCCAACATATCTACGCCGCAGGCAATCATCTCGGATATCAGCGGTTCCACTGCGCCACAGGAATGCTGCATCAGAAACGCATTGTGAGAATGCGCCAAATCAGCAAACCGTTTGAGGTTTCTGCTGAAATACTGCTTCCACATCGGTACACTAAACAGAAGGGAGTTCTGTGTGCCGTAATCGTCGTGGATCAACAGAATATCTACATGCCCCTTTGCAGCTTCCAGAATGCGCCGATAATGTTCCAGCAAAAAATCGTTCATTCGGTCGAACAGCTCTTGGCAGGCCTCTGGTTCTTCGATCATATCGATAAACAACTGCTCCGGTCCACGCAGATTGGTAGCCGCCATCTGGTACGCTCCCGCATGCCCCACCATGATTGCTTTGTCCGGGTATATCTCACAATACCGCTCAGCCTGACTATAATCAAACGCCTCGGGATCCGGGAACGTATATCGCTCAAGCGCATCTGGCAGCTCAAGTTCCGAATCCAACGCATACCGGGTCGTGACCAGATTCCAGTCCTGTCCCGCGAAAAAGTGCTTTCTCTCGTAACCCCAGAACGTTTCCTGCCAGAGTGTTCCTTCCTCGTCACGCCATTGCCGCAACGGATTTTTATACCATGCAGTCGCGTCCATCGTACGGATGTCCGCGCCCATATGGGCGAACACTGCCTCTTCACCAGAGACGTTCAGGGCGCTTTTAAGTTTTTGCATTGTAAGCGCACTGGGCAGGAAATTTTTTGCAAGCCGATCCGTCTGTTGATGGCAAACGGTACGCCTCACCCTTTCCTTTGAATCCATCTCTCTCCTCCTATACAAATCAATAGTCCATCTGCTTTTGCATCCGCATGTACAGCCCTATACCGATTATAGATGCCAAAAGCCCAATGACCGCCAATGCAGAAGCGCTTCCGAACTCGTACTCTACAAAAGACATTCGGTAGGTCAAAGTGGCAATGGTCTCAGTCGAGCCCAGCGGGCCGCCGCCTGTAGTGAGCCAAATCAGTGGAAACAGGTTCATGGTCCAAATCGCGTCCAACACAGCCATACTGCAAATCACCGGGCGCAGCTGGGGCAAAGTCAACGAGAAAAACTGACGGAGTTTGCTCGCGCCGTCCACCTCGGCCGCCTCGTACATGCTCGTGGGAATATTCTGCAGACCAGCGAGAAAGCTAATCATGCAGGTAGGATATCCGCGCCAAGCATTAATCAACAGCAGCGAAATCACCGCAAGAGCTGGTGTGCCCAGCCACTCTACCATCACTGTTTTACCCGCTATGTTGCCGACAAGAGCATTCAGAACACCCTGGGGATTCAGGATCAGCTGCCACACGATCGCAACCACCGCCGCAGTGAAAATCCACGGCAGAATGTAGATCACGCGGAAGAAAGCCAGTGCTTTGGGGGAGATGCGTCCGTTCAGCAGCACCGCAAACACAATGCCGATCACAGTGTGCAGAAGGACGCTCCCCAAAGTGAACCCGACAGTGAAAAGCAGCATCTTACCTGTACGGGGATCGGTAAGCACGTCGACATAATTTGAAATGCCCACGAAACTCATGTCTTCCGACAGGAAAATGTTGTCGACGAAACTGTATTGGATCACCTTGCAAATCGGCAAAACAATTACAACGGTCAGCATGATCAACGCCGGAGCAAGAAAAAACCACGGACGCATTTTCTGTTTCAGTCGATTCAATTGTTGTTTCGTCATATGCTTCTCCTGTCAATCATTTATATCTTACTTGCGGGTTTATTGGCCGAGTTTTTCGTCCCACAATGCTTGCGTTTCGGTAAGAGCCTCATCCACGGTCTTCGCGCCCTGCAGCACTGCGCTGCCGGCCTTGGTCAGATCCACCCAGCAGGCGCTCGCCTTGGGCATGACCATCAGTTCTTCCACCATGTTATATTCGTTCATGATGTTCAGTGCATCCTGAGCAACAGGATACTGATTCAGATAGTCAACATTCACCCCGTAAGCAGCGGGAAGCTTCATCGCGGCATCGCAATACGCTTCCATCACTGGCTTGGAGCACAGGTAAGAGATAAACTCCCACGCTTCTTCCTTGTGTTCACAGTTCTCGGAGATCGCAATATCCCAACCATGGTGGCGGAGTTCAGGCTGTGTGCTGCCGTCCACACTGGGAATGGGCACAATGCCGAAATTCAGGTCAGGGTTGCGGGTCGACACAGTCTTCAGATGCCCATCGTTGCTTATCATCATACCGATGTTTCCAACGCTGAATTCTTCAATCATCTGTACTTCGCTCTTGGTGGTTGTTCCGGGGAGAATGCTACCGTCCTTGTTCATTTGATCCAGAAGATTGAGTGCGGCCCGCATCTCATCGGTTTCAACCGTATACTTTCCATCAACAAAAGTGCGACCGTTCTGGGCGTACAGCAGCGGATACAGGAACAGAATCGAGCCGTTGGAAGCTTCCTGCTCTGCCATGGTAATAGTGAAGCCATACTCATTCTTATCTGGATTGGTCAGTGCTTTTGCACTGGAGACAATCTCTTCCCAAGTGGTAGGCGGCTCCAGTCCCGCAGCCTCAAACATATCCTTGTTATAATACAGATAGAACGCCAGAGCGTTGACCGGCATCAGATATGTATTGCCCTCAATGGGGGTGAACGAGGCGGGGAAATAATCTTCCTTCACAAAATCAGAATCCGCCGCCATCAGATCATCCAAGGGCGCAAGGATGCCCAGATCGTAAAACTCTCGAGTCCACGGCGGATTCATGGCCAATAGATCGGGAACCGTCTTGGTTGCCTGCGAGGCAATAATCTGGTTGCGCACCTCACCAAAGGGAAGGGTGACAAGCTTGATCTTGATGTTCGGATTCTCCTTTTCAAAGTCCGCAATAATTTGATCAAGGTATTCTCCACCGCTCTCAGCGCTCCACCATTGGATAAACTCCAGTTCAATCGTCTCGTCGGACATCTGTCCGTCCGTTTCCAAGTTTCCGCTGGAAGGCGCTTTCGCGCCGCAACTGGACAGCAGAGTCAAACCCATTGTCAGTGCCAATACGAATGCCAACCACTTTTTCATGCTATTTCTCCTCCCAATTTGATTGATTTTATAATTCACCACTCACCCTGCCGGATGTGCAGTTCATCCCTTTACACCGCCGCTTGCCAAACCAGAAATGAATTGTTTTTGCCCAATCAGGTAAATGATAATTACAGGAATGCTGCCCAGAAGCGACATCGCCATCATCATATTCCACTCAAAAGACGTTTCACCCTTCAGCATCGCAATCCCGATGGGAAATGTTTTGAGGGCATCGTCGCGAATCAGCGTTGTTGCAAAGACAAACTCGTTCCAAGAAAGAATAAAGGCATAGATTACAGCCGAAACGATACCCGGCCTCGCAATGGGTACGATGATTTGCCACAAAGTGCGCCAGTCGCTCGCGCCATCGATTCTCGCCGCCTCATCCAACTCAGGAGAAATGGAATTGAAATATCCCACCATCATGACGATCGTGTAGGGCAGCGCAAAGGAGATGTAGGCCAGGATCAAACCGAAGCGGGTGTCATACAGATTGTAATCCACCATCAAAATAAAAAACGGAATGATGAGCGTAACGCTCGGGATCGTTTGTGTTGCAATAATCGCACCGTTCAGAAAAATTTTTCCGCGAAAACCATATCTGCTGAGAGCATATCCGGCCATGATTCCCAACACAATCGCCACCAGTGTCACAATCATGCCATTCAGATAGCTGTTAAAGAAATAACTCAGCATTTGAGGGTCACCCAAGACATTGGCATACGCCTCAAAAGTAAGTGTTTTCGGCCACAACTTGAGCGGATTGCCAAAGACTTCTCCGTTGGGCCGCAGAGAAATGCTCAAAATCCAGAACACTGGAAAGAACACAAACAAACCGATAATACTCAATGCAGCATATGCTCCCACGTTGTTTTTTTTCATCGAGCACCCTCCCAGATTTAATCGTTTTAATTTTTCAAAAAATTTTAAGGTGGTCTCTCGAAACCACCAATCCATTGTATGTTTCTGCACTTTTTAATTCTCAAAAATGAAACGTTTTAATTTTCTTGTATAGATTATATATCAGACCCCGTTCTGTATTCAATAGGCAACTATACCAAATCATTAGCTGTTTTTTTGTCCAATCAACTATTCACAACCACTTCTTGCATATCTTTTCGTCTTGGCTGCACCAAATCTTTTCCTCCTTTATTTCGGTCATTCCTCCTTCGCCAAAGCCCGGAAATCCAAAGCGGGAGGACTATGAATATCGCCGCTACGGCGTGGCCGACCTGTTCGTTGCATTTGAACCATTAGCCTACAAGAGAGTGGTAAAACTGACTGATACCAGAACTGCCGTGGATTTTGCCCATTTCCTGCGCGATCTGACAGAGGTTCATTACAGCCACTGCGAAAAAATAGTGCTGGTCATGCTCTCTTTATAAGAGTTCAGTGATTTTCGCTGTCTCTGTAATAGGAGACACACCGTATCTCCCCTCCCTGCCCGCACGGCTGCGCAGATACATGTATACCGTCACAATGATGCAGGCTCTGCATTTAACGTCCGGCTCTTAGCTCATTTTGTTACTATCATTTTCTTATTTACAACAAAAATCAGATAGCCTATCGGAATCAGAACGGGGCGGATAAATTCCCTTTCTGGAATGCGAAAGGAACTGCGCACGGATGAAGCAGAGCTTTGCGAGCTGACGGACTCTACGCTGAACAAACTCTTCGCTATGTCCGACAAGGACTATAAAAACTGGAGCTGTATCCCGATTTTGATGATGTAACAGATTGATTTTCTAATCGCCGGATTCAACTCCAGCCAACCGTCGTAGTTTTTCGCCGCCAATCATCGTAAAAACATTTTGCCAATCATCGGAAAACCGTTGTGAAATTCATCGTTACGAGGTATAATATAAGCACCGTGAAAGGAAACGAGGTGTTCCGAATGAAAAGATACAGGAAAAGAATTGCCGACGATATTCTGATACGAAAATTGGAGGGCAAAGGTGCGGTGCTGATTGAAGGTCCAAAATGGTGTGGGAAAACGACAACTGCCGAGCAGCTTGCCGCCAGTATTTTGTATATGGATGACCCGGAAAAGAAAGAACAGAACATCGCGATGTCTGAGCTGAATCCCAAACGACTGTTAAAAGGAGCGACACCGAGGCTTATCGACGAATGGCAGCTTGCTCCAAAGCTTTGGGACGCAATCCGGTTTGAGGTTGACCATCGTGGCGAGCTTGGACAGTTCGTTCTCACCGGCTCTGCTGTTCCCGCTGACACCAGGGAAATTACCCATTCCGGTACAGGACGCTTCACTTGGCTGACAATGAGACCGATGAGCTTATATGAATCTGGGGATTCGACAGGTGAAGTCCGTTTGAAAGATTTGTTTTCCGGTGCGGCAGAGATCGATGGGGCTTCCAACTTAAGTATCGACCGCCTGGCGTTCCTCGTGTGCCGAGGAGGATGGCCGCAGGCGGTGGATATGCGGGATGAAATTGCTTTAGACCAGGCGATGGACTATTATGACGCTGTTGTTCACTCCGACATTAACCGGGCTGACAATGTGCAGAAGAACCCCGAAAGAGTAAAACGGCTCATGCGTTCCTATGCCAGAAATCAGGGCGGACAAGTTCCGAATACCGTACTTGCACAGGATATTGCCGCAAACGATAAAACGCCGATCAGCGAAGAAACGGTTGCATCTTATGTAAGTGCTCTGCGAAAAATCTTTGTTGTAGAGGATATGCCTGCATGGAACCCAAACCTTCGCTCTAAAACTGCGATTCGTTCCTCTGACACACGTTATTATATCGATCCCTCTATCGCTGCTACTGCATTGGGTATCGGTCCGAATGACTTAATAAACGACTTGAATACTTTCGGTTTTCTGTTCGAAACCCTCTGCATCAGAGACCTTCGTGTTTTTGCAGACGCTCTGAACGGTGAGGTCTACCATTACCGTGATAAGGACGGACAGGAATGTGATGCGGTCGTCCATTTAAGAAATGGCAACTACGGTCTTATTGAAATCAAACTCGGAGGTGATCGACTCATTGAGGAGGGAGCCAAAAGTCTCAAATCAATGGAAGCTAAAATTGACACCGATAAGATGAACACTCCGTCTTTCCTTATGGTTTTGACGGGCACCGGGGATTATGCCTACCGTCGGCAGGATGGCGTATATGTAGTACCCATCGGCTGCTTGAGGAACTGATTCAGTAAAACAACTATGAATGAAAAGCATCTCTGCGGAGGTGCTTTTCTTATGCCCAAATCGAAAAAAGCCGTACAAATATCCATTCCGTCAATCTTTTGGTTTCTTGCCTGCAGCGAAGCGATTTTCGTCACATTTTTCTCACGCTCCTCACGGAGCTTGACTACTTTAGGGTTCATAAATCCTTTACGGCTGTAGCAAACGGCCGAACGATAGGAAGTGCTGCTGCCAATAGCTCGACGTGATGTTGGCATATTGGACAGAGTCGCCGCAATGAAGTCTTACGCGTTTCTCTGAGCGGCGCAGAATAACCCTGCCAAAATCGGATCGAACTGATTGCCCGCCCCTTCAGAAATTGTCCGCAACGCCTGATGGCGGGAAATCGCCTTCTGATACGGCCTGTCTGCGGTCATAGCCTCGTAGGCATCTGCAATGGCAACGAGGCGTGCGAGATAGGGAATGCTTTCACCGGCCAGCCCCAAGGGATATCCTGTACCATCCCATCGTTCATGATGGCACAGGCAGCAGTCCGCTATTGCAGCCCGAAACTCGAGGCCGCCTTGTGTTCTGGCCGCAGGCAGCAAGAGCGTATTGAGCAGGATTCGGGCACCAAAAAATGTGTGTGCGGTCATCAGTGCATATTCCTCTGGTGCCAGGCGGCATGGCATGGTCCATATCTGCTGCGTGATTTCCACTTTTCCAACATCGTGATACAGTGCCATCTGTGCAACCTCCTCCGGGGTAAAGCCTCGTATAGCATGGGGCATTCGCCGGTCAGGGGCGCCCTGCGCCAAAAGGAACAGGCATTGGGCATAGTTTGCCACCATTATGCTGTGTGCCTGCAGAAAAGCCGGCATCTTCTGGAAATCATGCTCCAACCGCTTCATTTTTCTTTGCAGGAAATTCAGTCTTCTTTTCGACACCTTAAAATCCTCTCTTTCAAATTTGGTATTCGTGAGCGGCTATCCGCTCCATAGAAAATACCGGAGCTCGGATGGTTGCTTTACACGGATACAATTATGGCCCATGGGTATAACGCTGGTACGTGACAACTAAAATAGCCGCAAGTCATCGTCTTGATGAATTGCGGCTATTGTCCTTTTTGAATTCAACACTTAATTTTGTGGCAAAAAATCTGCACAACATATCGGGTTATCCCCTCACCGGATATCGATGAACTTGTAAGGATATTGGTCAGGCAGCCGAAGGGTACAGCGGCGGACAGATCAAGTCGTCCGTCTCTGCGTCTAAAAATGGATAGGGGCCCAAAATACACCTGCAAATACGATCAGAACACGTCCCGTATTTTTGCAGCTTTACCAGCGCGCTACGATACGGCCGTAGATGTGTTTCTTCGTGTAGTCATACCGGGTGATATGTACGATGACCCGGTCGCCGGGGTTGCAGTCGTATTCGGTATAGCCGCGGCCAAACAGGCACATACAAGTCGTTGTGTCCGCCAAGCGGCAAAAGACGCCGCCGCGATATCGGTTGGTGACGATCGCCTGCCGGTCACTTCCCACAGGATGCCGCGTATCGGCGCCGTCGAACGGATTGGGATTGACTTCTTTGACGGATACTTCCAGCTTTTCAGCTTCCGGGTCAAATTCCTTAATCACCGCTTCCAATACCTGCCCGGACCGATATTCGTCCCGCAGATCCAGAATCGAGGAGTAACTCAAATCAGTGGGGCGCAGTACAAGGTCGTAACCGCCACATTCAAGCAGCACCTGCTTCGGGCCAACCACAAGAACGTTGCACGGTACGATTTCTCCCGGCGTGTTGCCCGAACGGGCGCGTGCAAATGCCCGGCGCCGCTGTTCCATGGCAAGGCTGCGCGAAGCAAGGGCGCATTCGCCTTCCCGGTCGATGCTGGTGATAACATATTGAATATTGGCGCCAACCATATGTGAGGCCACATACCGCTTGAGTACTTTCCCATTGTTCCAGAGTGCTGTCTCGGGGATCAGTACTTTTACGCGGTAGTTGATGACGGTGAAACACAAAACGCTGATCCGTTCCGGCCGTCCGGTCTCCTTGTTGCGGACGGTCAGTTCGATTTCTTCCTTTCCGGATACCGTCCCTGCGATTGGTGTGCCCGCGCGGAAGGACGAATAGATGTCCGTCCATTCCTTTTTCTGAAGCGGGGAGAGAGCCCGGTCCAGCGTTTTGATATCCAGCCTGAAAAATTCCTCACGAGCTTTCGCACGGGCGGCTCTGGTGTCCAGTGCCGGCTCTTTTGGCATCTCGCCGCAACTTCCGCCTTCCAAGAACGCTTTGGATTGCTCCGATTCAAAATGTTCCGGTTCTTCTGCAGATGCGGCATCCTCCCAGCCCGACATCGGTTCATCGTCCGTGCTCTCAATCTCCATCCCTTGAGTGCGGAAGGTGTCTTCACCGCTCTCCAGTAAAGTTCCGGCCAGTATTTCCTCTGTGGGAGGCTCTTCCTCCGGCATATCCGATTCCATCGGCACCGCATTGCTGTCCGCATTTTCTTCGGGCAGCAACATATCCGCCACTGACATATCCTGTTGCGATACGGCGGCTTCTGCGTCCGGCTCCTCTTCTCCGGCCGGTTCCAGTACACCAGCGCAAGACGCTTCATCCCCGGCCTGTCCGATTTCTGCCGGGCCTTCATTGGGAGACATCGGCCTTTCCGGTTCTTTTGTATCCAGCACTTCGGTCGTTTCTTCTGCTTCGGATTTCGCAGCAGCTTTTTTTCTCGGCATATCAGCTCATTCCTTTCGTTTTCATTCATTGGATATTTCCCTGGAAAAACTCGAAGCGGCCATCACCCCCTTTCAGTGCGGCAAAAAAGGGTTTGTTGCAGTAAAGCCGTTCGATCTGAGCAAGAGAAGAAACGATGTACAGGACCATGTGTCCAAGCGGATCCCGCCGCGTACAGGCTGTTTCGCATGCATCCATTTCCTGTCCGCCAATGACATAGTACACTTTGAAACTATTGGGAAGTTCCCCCGCCTCACCGGGCAGATAAAAGGTCAACTGGCACTGGTCGTGTTCCACACGAAACTGCGGAACCGTATCATCACACATGAGCATCATGACGTCAAATGCATCGATTAGCGCAGGCACCGGCTTGCGCCAAAGCGCACACCACAGGTTCTCTTGTGCCTGGACTTTTCCCATGTACGCAAGCTGCCGCATCACAGACCGTATGTTGAGTACACCATATTGGTCTTTGTAAGTCACCGCATCGCTGCCGCGTCTTTTTGCAGGTGTGAATGCACTGGCGCCTGTGAGCAGCCTTGCCAGATCGTCATAGCAAAGTCCGCAATAGACGACTACCGGAATACAGGCATTGGATACTGCCATCGCCATTGTATTGAACATACGCATTTCGCTGGTGATGTACATATGACCGCCGTCCACATAATGCGCAAGAAGCATTCTCTCCGTGCTGTGTGCGATTCCCATGTACCGGACGCCGGCAAACACCCGGGTCGCAGCGGCCGTGGTGTCTCTGCGCAAAGCATTGGCGGGAAGGTATGTTTCCGACAGTGCAAGGTCGGAAACCTTATTATTGAAAACATCAAACCCCGCGCGATAGAAAAGGGCGGCGATCCATGCCGATTGCAACCGGCGTTCCAGTTTATTTCGGGCCGGCTGCTTGGCATCCAATGTCACCGGCCATCCCAGATGATTAAGCAGTGCGGCCCCCTTGAGTGTCAGAGAAATCGAAAGATGATTGCGGTTTTCTGCAAGCAGTTTCTGCGCGCACAGAGTATGAATGTGTTCCCGGTCCCATACTCGCGAAGAAAGACGGTATTGCAGATCCGGAGGAATATTTTTTGCGGCTGCCGCAAAGCGCAGCAGTGCTATATCTGCCGAATCATAGATCAAAGTATTCTCCTTCCCGCGCCCAAGCGAACACGGTGGGCGCATCTTTTTAATCGCGCCCATGAATCCTGTCTAAAGCCATGGGCGTGCACCGCATTTTTCCATACCGCACATGGGCGCTGTGGAAAACCAACAGCGCCCATGTGTGAATATGGCCGACGCTTTATTCCGCGCCCGTGTGAACCTATGGATAAACTCCAAAATCACCGCAACGCCACGAAAAAAAAACGTCTGCTTCATCGGCATCCAAAATGTAGATGTGGCAGGCGGTCACCGTGGACCGCCTGGACAACAACGCAATCTCAAGGCTGTATTGGTCGTCATCATCAACAATCACCCCTTTGATGGCGTTTGGAATAGCCTTCCATCCCTTGTTATCCGGATCGTAAACGGAACGTGTGGGAATGTCGCTCCATTCTTCTATCGCCAAAAAGGCTTTTTCAAAATGCGGCAATCGATGTGCTGCAGCATATCCGCGCAGCAGACGCGCCAACGTATCATGCAGGTATTCCGGAGTGCTGAATTGACAATGCGGCAGCAGATTATTGAGTTCGATGTGAAGCCATCCGTATCCTGTCATACCAATACTGCCTGCATAGGCGGCCGAATTCTTCATCGCTCTGCCCGGAACAGGAGACGGCGGCCAGTTTGCTTCATAATGATTGCGCAGTCTGAGTGTGAGCTTTTCCGCCGCAGCAAGTGCTGATTTGATTCTCTGCGGTTCTTCCGGCAAAGCTTCCATCAGTCTCAGTTCCTGCAGCAACAGCTCTCCCGATGTAGAAAAATGCATCTCATCACCTGTCTTCCGATCGTGCCCCCACAACCAGACACGCATATACGGTAAAAACAATGAACAGAATCACAGAAAAAATAATTTTGCACATTATAGCCACCTCATTTCAACAAAATGATAATTCCACAATCAAATTTACAATTTGTATATTCACATCCTTGAGCAGAAAGGGCACGAAATTCGCTTTCCAGTGCAGCCCACAATTCTGCGTAATTGACGTCAACGGTAGCCTGTCCACTGTAATCTGAAACATCAAACACTGCCTGCACCGTGCTGCAGGCTTCAGAACGCGCGATGCCGAAGCTCCCCATAATACTGTCCGCTTGATTGGTGGCAAGCAGATGCGCAAGCTCATCTGTTATGTATGGCGGCGTATCCAGCGACATAAGTGCGGGAGCGGATGCCGCCGGTTCTGCACAGGTGACAGTATCGGCTGTGTCCTCCTCCGTGGGTTGAGCAAGCGGAGCTTCCTGCAGCACCGCTTCGCCGGTTGCTGTATCGGCCTCCTCCGCAGCCTCACCCGGCGATGAATCAGAAGCTGCAGACTGTCCCTCTGAAGATATTGATTCCGGTTCTACGACTACTTCTGTGGGTAAAGATGACGAAAGCACTTCATCCGCGTCCTGATCTGTCGGTGCGGAAATCTCGGACTGTGCGGCACTTACAGCGGCTCCTTCACTTTCCGCTTCAATAAGACTTGCGGAATCCGGTTTCGGAGTACCTGTCAGCAGGACAGAAAGTGCCGCTGTAATGGAGCATAAAGCCATGCCAATGGATTTGGTCATCATCATAAAAAGACCTCCTCGTCTTCTTTGTCTTCGTATTTGCGAGCATCCTCTTTATCGCGCTGGCAGGTGATCAGCAGAACCAACACGGCCAGTGTCATCAGTGCAAACAAAATCGTCCACCAATCAAATAGCTGAATACGCCATACCAGGGGCTGTGTAAGGAAAAACAAAAGTATGGAAAATAAAGCAAGCAGTGTCGCTGCAGCTTTTTGAACGCCAAAGCCGCATGATTTTTGTCTCTGCGCACCAGATTTCTCCTCACCCGTCCCCGCTTGTCGTGTCCAGGTGAGTATAGCCAAAAGAAGGGTCAGCAGCATACAAACTAAATCGGCCAAGGTCAGTGCACGGGCTGGTTTCTGCTGCATGGGAGCTGGTTTTGAAGTACTGTCCTTTTTCGGCTGTGCACTCGATGATTGCGTGTGGTCCGAATCCAGCGGCGGTTTTGCATCATCCGCTTCCTGCGGCTTTGCCGCTTGCGTTTTATTCTGAGCTGTGAAACTGGAAACCGTCACAGTGTGGGTCAGTTGATTCCCACAGAAATCCCAAACCGTAAAATCATAATCTCCGTTGCAATCCACTTCGTATACGGCAGTGGATGTCCCGCCGTATACTGCAGTGCCGTCCGGCTGAACCAGTGATTGAATACCGCTGATACTGCAGTCAGCCTCAAAATTGATGTTTATGTTTCCATTGTCGGATGGGGTGAGGGTATGTGTAGCACGGGGAGGCGTCTTGTCGAGCACAATTTCCCGAATTTTTTCCTCGCTGACATTTCCCGCAGCATCCCACACACGTACTGCAACCCGGCTGATCTGCTCGTCCTCAAAAACAGGAGGAACCGACGCGTCAAATTCTATCCATTCCCCTTCGTCAATTTTGTACTCATATCGTGCGATACCGGACTGGCTGTCCTCCGCCTGTGCGCGCAGCACAAGATCATAGTTGTAATATTCCCGTTCGCCATATTCCTCAATGGGCCTGTGGTCACCGTCTTCCAGCTGTTCAAAATGATAATCTACAACCGGGCATATTGTATCCACATTTTCGACCTTCGCGTGCAGCGTAAAAATGTTTCCCCCGTGATCGGACACGGCGAAATCATAATTCCCGTTTTCATGTACCGTAAATTCTGCATATGCTCCTTCGATGACTGTTCCATCCGGAAAGGCGATTTTCTTGACCCCGCTGGCGACATATCCGTCCTCCGGTGCGGGATCTTCTGCTGTGACTTCAATCGTCACAGATTCATTCGTCCATTTGCCTGGAACAACGCTGTACTTCGCCGTTGGAAGAAGATCGTCAATGATTTTAACTTCTGTGTGCAGCACAAAGGTGTTGCCGCCGCGATCTGTAATCACAAAATCATATTTGCCGTTTTTATCCGCTGTAAAAACAGCCTGACTGTCGTCAACGACCATTCCACCCGGCAGTGTAATTGACTGGATACCGCTTGGAGCATATCCGTCTTCCGGTGACGGATCCGTGGCTGTTATGTGCATTGCAACAGGTTGGTTGGTCCACTGGCCGGGATCAATCGTACATTGCGCTTGAGGGGAAAGATAGTCAATATTTGAGACTTCGGTGTGCAGGGTATATGTGTTCCCTGCGTTATCCGACACTATAAAGTCATACGACCCGTTTTGCTCTGCGATAAAATCGGCTGTGTCGGCTTCCACAACTTCGCCGTCCGGCAAAGTAATGGACCGAATACCACTGGGTGCATATCCATCTTCCGGGGACGGATCGTCCGCCTTTACCCGAATCGTAACCGGAACATTGGTCCATTCATCCGTCAAAAGCTCATAATCGGCTGTGGGCGGCATCAAATCGATATTGGCCACATCTACAGGATACGAGAGGACATTGCCGCAATGATCCCGCACGCTGAATTCATAGATGCCATTTTGCATGACCCGGTACTCCGCTGCGTCTGCATCAACGACAGTTCCATCCGGCAATGTGATGCTCTGCACGCCGGACATGTCATCCTCTGCGTGGATGCGGATCTCCACATCTCCATTTGTCCAGTTATTGGGGGTAAGCGCATAATCCGCAGCCGGCGCAGTTTGCTCAAACATAAAAACAGCGGAGATCATATCCGATACATTACCGGCTTGATCCTCCGCTTTTGCAAAAATGCGGCCATAATATTCATCCTCCATGGCCGGTTTCTCATTTTCATCATAAGTTCTCCAGTCGGCGCCGAGGAATTTTTCATTCTCCGCGAACTGATAATAGATTACCTTGACCCCACTGTCTGTCCATCCGGCATCCGCAATATCGTGAGCCAGTAAAGAAGGGCGGTCAACTTCATTAAAGTGAGGATAATCAAATTTGTTTTCTGGAGCATTATCCTGCGCAGAGTGGAGAATGGAATCCATCACTGGTTTCGAGCGGTCAATGGTATCCACCGTGATCTCCCAGGGACCCGGTGCGTTGGAGAGACCTTCATCCGCGTCCGCGGACACCCGTTCCACACGGTCGACTACCCATAAATAATAACTGCCGTTTTCTGAGATTTCAAAAACACCCTCATCCTGCCATTCTACCGGACGCTGTGCCGTGCGGGTCAGCGCATATCCACCCAGTCCCGATTCGGTATCATGAGCTTCCACCGTTATGGTTTTGTACTGGCTCCAGGTTGTATCCCACTCGACACTGTCAATGACGGGACTATGTTTGTCGATCCGGTCCACGGTAAATGGACACGGCTCAGAGATATTGCCGGACAGATCCCGTGCATAAGCGATATAGTTACCATTTTCAGTATATTCAAATGTGGCGGTGTCAGACGTATTGCCCCACTGAATCTCTCCATCCTCAACAGACCATCCGATCGCGGCAACACCACTGTTATCATCGGCAGCTGTAATTTTGGCCCAATTCTTTTGAGCGTCCCACGTTTGCTGAATCTCCACTTCTACAATCGTGGGCGGGACAATGTCCAGCGCTGTGACGACGAGCCTTGTTCCGTCAGAAATATTACCCGCCTTATCCGATGCCCAGACATAGTAGGTGCCATTTTTATTCACCGTAAGGATATTTGCTGAGAAGGCATCCGCCGGCGGCGCCTTGTTGTCAGAAGTAACTGCATAACCCGCAATACCACTGTCAGCGTCTGCAGCTGTTACGTTCAGATTCAGCTCTGTGTACTCTTTGTTCGGTATTTGTTCAATCTCGCTGACAGCAGGTTTTACTTTGTCTATCAGAGCCGTTTTATTCGCTGTCCCGGAAATACGGCCAACATTGTCGATGGCACGGGCAGAAATCGCATGCCTGCCATGGCTCATAACGGATAGCGCGCTGCTGTAAGCCTCCCCCCCGCCGCCGTCAAGCGCATACTCCAGCCGCGCGATGCCGCTTTGAGAATCGCCATTGTCGTGTAAAGCTGCTGAAACCGTGCCATTGGTCCATTGCCCCGTGGAGAGCGTGATTCTAGGAACATTCGGGGCAGCATTGTCGATACGCACTTGCGCTGTTGCCGTCTGGCTTGACGCGTTTCCTGCGCCGTCTACCACGCGTGCGGTGATTGTCGTTACGCCAGCAGAGGAGATCACAACGGTGGGATCGTTGGTGGGGCAGCCTGTCCAGGCTCCTCCATTGATCGAGTATTCGTAATGATGGATACCGCTGCCGTAATCTCCCGGTGTCGCGGACCAGTCCGGCAGGCTCGTGCCGGTGTCATTCCCACCTTCAAAGCGCACGGTAACGCTGTCCCGCTGCCATGCGGACGGAGCGTTGATTCTCACGCCGGTGGGTTCTGTCAGATCGTATCCATAGTAACAGCCCGAATACATCGGTACATTGATAGGAATGTAAACTCTTTCGTTGGAAAGCTGGCCATTGTTGTGCCGATGCCTTACAAGCGCATAACGGATTGAAGTATCTCCGCCAGTCGCCGCAATATCATATCCATAACACGGCATATATAAATTCGACGCCAAGGCGGTGCCGATGTGTTCGGGGTTATTGTCTCCCAGTCCGCATACAGAGCAAAGCCACACATCATAGTTGTTCGGACTCAAAAAAATCTCCCGTGTATTGATGCTTTGCTGGCTGCCCGAATAACAATAGCCTATTACATAGTCATACTGTGCGCCATTGCGATCCGCGCTTAGGGCGCCGCCAGCGGCAAGAGCCGCTGGTGCCAGCAGGGCAATGCAAATCAAGCAGGACAGAAAGCATACCGCCAGCCGTTTCACTTTTTCCATTTTCCTTCACTCTTTCCGTTGTATTTTGCAGCCTGCCGCAGCAGATCCTCACGCGAGGTCGTGATCAAATCGTACTCTTTGGGTGTGGGCCGTATGGCAATGCCGATACGATTGTGCCCGGCACAAAGAAGTCCTTCGCCCCGCCGGCTGCGGATAATCTGCATCGTTTCTTCTTCGGATAAGTTCAGTTCCTTTTGTACGAGACGCGCTTCATCTTCTTCGAGAGGCAGGATGATTTTGATAGGACAGGCGTTGAGTACGGCTTTTCCATATTTGCCTCCATCAAGCGCGAAATAATCCAGTAAGTCCTGCGTACCATTCACAAACGCAGTGCTGTAGGACCGCAGGAGCTTCACCAGCTCAAGCACATAGTCCGCAACGATTGCATTGGATGTAGCGCCGATCAACGCCCACAGCTCATCGCAAATCAGAGCTTTCTTGTGCAATCGGTCTTCTTTGAATGTATCATAAGCGTATTCGCTGCCAATCAACATCCCTTCACCGACCAGATCTTTTCCAATCTCAGATATGTCGATCACAACATACGATGCATCCAGATCCACGTTGGTCTGCCCTCCCAGAGAGCGGGCGCTCCCCTTTACGAATCTCAAAAGAACAGCCGCATAGCATTGCGTTTCCGCTCGTTCCTGCAAAACCTCATACAGATCGGCAAAAGTTGGCATACTCTTTCTTTGGCCATTTTCATCAGTCAAGCTCTCGTTTTCTTCTGTGATTCCAAAATTTGCATAGCAGCGGACCAGAGCTTCATCCAAATAGTTTCGCTGCTCTTCGGTCGCGTCTGGCTTCCTGAGCGCAAAAAACGCATGAAGCGCGGAAATTTTGTCAGCCAGCAATGAATCATCACGATCACTCAGCCGGCCGAGTGCCTTGTCGGGATCAAGGGATGTCTTTCGAATCTCCATAAAATTGATGCAGTCTCTGGATGTGGGGGACAGCTTAATGTATTTTCCGCCCACAGCCTCACATGCCGCACGGTATTCAAACCCTTTTTTGGGCGCGATGATCACAACGCGAACCCCCTGTTCCCGCAGCCTCAGTGCAAGGCAGGACAGCGTCATTGTCTTTCCCGCTCCGGTGCGCCCCAGTACCGCCATATGCGGAGCCTCATAACGGGTTGCATCAAATGGGTCGATCATACACAGTGACTGGTTGTGCAGATTGATGCCCAGCATAAGCCCTGCCGGGTCATTGATGGAAAAAGAGGAAAATGGGAATGCCCCTGCGAGGCTGTTTGTGAGGATATTGCGCCTTGCCTTTCGGGCAATACGGGGGTCAAGAGAAAGTAAGGGAAGGCTGGAGCGGAAAGCCTGCTCGTGCTGATAATCACAGCGTTTTACAATAAGACTCATAGAAGCACAGAGCGTTTCGACACGGGATACCCGTTGTTCCAGTGTCTCTGCCGACTCCGCCGATACCCCAATCATGGTATGCATATAATAAAAATCTTCATTGTTGCGGTTCATTGCATTTTTGATGTACAGGCCCGAAGAAATCGCCGAATCCAGTTCTTCATAATCCTGCCGGGTATCGCCTATATCCCGCATACGGGAGCGGTTCAGCATTGTAGTCTGCGAAATTTTGGGCAAGATTTTCTCGCGGGGCTGCCGGTTCATATAAAAATACAGGTTTACCCCCTCACCTGCCTCAACAAGAGGCGCCAGCCAGCCATCACCTACAACCGTTTCATACCCATACCCGGCAATATACAGAAAGGCATAATAGGTACGGTCCACCACGATGTAATCCCTGTGGCTTCTGTCCACAGCGGCCGGCGCAATCAGATCAGAAGCGGTGATGCCTCCGCTCAGAAGGTCCTGTTCCACCACTGTTTCCCGTACAGAGGGCTTCTTTTCCGTTTTTGTTCTGCGTGGCGTTTTCTCTCTGCAGGGCCGCTCCTTTTTTCCTTTTCCCCGTGCTTTCTTTTTCGGCAAATGAGCGATGGGGCCGACGCCCCAAGAGTATGCTTCTGTTGCTCCCGTAAAAGACCGGGCGCTTTTTTCGGCAACCGCTTCCGTACATGTGTCCGGGGCTGTCTCCGAAAGGGCTTCCAGTGGTGCCGGAACACTTTCCTCCTCCCTCATATTCTCGTCTACCGGAAGCTCATTCTTCTCCACATCTTCGAGCAAGACCCCAGCCAAGGGAGTTGCAGCGTCAAAGGCCGTCAGCGGCAGCGGATTTTCCTGGCTGGTACGAGGGTTCAAAAGCTCATACAATATCTGCAGCTGAAAATTATCCGCGTACTCTGGCCGGGGTACTTCCAACCCGCACATGTCAAGGTAATTCCGTGCCTTTTCTTCTTCCTCAAGCATACGCTCGCCAATGGCTTCAATCGACTCTTCGCGCAATTTCATACCAGGCTCCAGCTGGTAAACCAGCAAAATTCGCTTTTGAAGCGCCTCATTTTCCGCAAGATATTCCACCTCCCGGATATTGTCTTCATTGAGTTCCCGGCAGAGCGCATTGGGCTCGCTGTTCTGATATCCCCGCATCCGATCCGCATAGGCGCTCATATCTGCCCGCTTTGTGAGCACACATATTTGCAGATTATCCGGCGCGATTTTCAGATAGCTGGCATAATAGTAAATGATGCTTGCTTTCTCTGCCGGCGTCTTCAAAAGAAAATTGACCGGCAATATTTCAATGATTTTGATAAAGCGCCCATCCTTCAGCGCGATGATCCCATGGCTTATGTCAGCCACCGGAAGCCAGTCTTCTGTACTGCCTGACACCTGTGCGGGCATGGATACAGAAGCTTTGGGCTGCCCAAATAACAATTGCTTTAAATCCATATCTAACCTCGATAAAATAATTTGCCGCGGTTCCTGCGCCATTGAAGCCATGTCTGAAAAAATTGCAGCATTGACTCGTCATGAACTCCAAGCAGCGTGAAACCACCGATTGGTACAGCCAACACCAAGGCGATCATGAGCCTTGTAAGCATCGCAAAAACAGGGAGCATCATTACCAGGAGCACAAAAGGCACAACACAAACCAGCGCCTCCAACGCATTGCGGATTGGAAAGGTTCCCATGATTTTTCCAGCATCTGTGTAATTGGCCGGAATAAAATTATTCTCTTGCATGGCATCACTCCTCCAGATAGATTTCAATGTCTTCTATTTCGCAAAGATGTTCTTTTACCCGCAAATAGTCATGTTCCAGGCGGTCCGAGGCGTTTCTTCGCTCGGCAATCAGATTTTCATAGGCGCGCTGCAGCATCTTCCGCTGATATTCTGTCCGCGGGCTTTCTTCCCCTTCCATAAATACAAGCCGTGATTTTGATATCCCTGCTGCATGTGCAAGTGCAGAAACAGATATACCGTGCCGGATACGCAGTCTGCGTGCAATCGATTCGTTTTTCATACGCCACTTCCTCCATGGGGAACTCTAAAGTCTGTGCTGTCACGATACAATCCAAAAGGGGCCGCCCGCAGCAGCGGAATGCTTTGCTTCACGCAGGATCAGAGCGAGATCCCACTCTTTTTGGCTTCGGTTGTAGCTGATGGGATCGGCGATCAGTACCTTGCCTGTTGCCGTTGTTCCCCGGAGTATCATGAAATGTCCCGTACTGGTAAAGGTGCCGGGTCCCATGATTACGACAACAAGTTTTCCGGCAGAAAGCGCATCCGCCAGCTGCTGTGCACTGGAAGCTCCTGCCCTCTGAACTGTCAGGCCATAGTGTGCAAGTGCGTCCGGGATTAAGGAATGATAGCTGCCGTTGCCGTATGCTGCGTGCCCGGTGGCTTCACTCCATTCGGCAACTTGATCCGGTGTAATGGTGCGGCCAGTAAGTGTTGACACGGCAATCGCCACTGATGTGGGACCGCATCCAGCGATACCGATTGTACTGCCGGAATATGCTTTATCACTCCAGCGGCTGTCTACCTGCGAATAATAAACAACGTGGGTCTCGGTATCTGTGAAGGTGACATCCCCCATATCGACAGAAGGTATATCATCCTGTTCTTGGTTGTCTGCAATAGTATCATGGATTTGATATGCCCACTGCCGCTCAAAATCTGTAAAACCGAGCTGTGTCATCACCTCCTCTGGCGTAGCTATCCGCTGCGATACAATCAGCCGCTTTCGCTCCACCTCACGAGTACGGATTTCCGTAGTGCCATCCTCGTTGATATGAACATATTCCTCCTCTTCCATATAGGCCTCTACCTGCGTAGTCTGTCGGACAACGCGGCTCACAATATTGCGCACCTCTGTTTTATTGATTTCTGTAAGCTCTTGTACATGCAGCACCGAAGCGATTGCCGCCATCCAATAACTGTCGAAGCCGTCCAGTTTCCTGCTCATCTGTACATCGTCATACCCAATGGCGGCCTGCTGCAGCAGATAATCCGCATGCTGCTGAATATCGGATTGTGTTCCAGCATAATTATCAGCCGCAATTTGTGCTTCATCCGTCATTTGACGGATATCAGCCGACTCTACGGAAGGCATTCCAAACATGCTGCTGGGGATCCCGACAAAAATAAGCAGCGGCAGGCTGAAAAAGAAAAAGAGAATACCCGCCAGCACTTTAATCAGTTGGGGAGCAAAACTTTTTACCCCTTCGACCGCGGCGCCGGCAACTCCGCCCTGGGCTGCACCGCGCGCGATATTGACTGCAGCAGCCCCAAGCTGTGCGGCTGTACGAGCTCTGTTATTTTCTTGATTTTCCATTCGGTTTCCTTCCTGCTGCGGGGGGCTTGCGGTCTGAATGCGGGGCGCGGGTGGGGCTGGAGCGCCGTTTCTGTATTTTCCCACTTGTCTCTGCACCGTCAAAACGTTCAGATGCCCGCGTCATATTTTTCTGGGAAGTGCTTTCACAAGCGTTTTCTGATACAGACTTCGCCGACCAGTTCATCTGTTTTGATTTTCCAAGCGACAAATCATTTTGACGTACTGCATTGACTTCACTGTATGAATCTTGCATATGGACATCTGATTTTCTGGAGTTTCCAGAAAGAGTATCCGAGCCATTCGAAGGATGGGGCATTGTATTGGATGCTCTCGCTGGCGGTGATGCGGGCAAGGGCGGGTTCTTTTTGTGATAAGCCTCATTTACGCTGTTTTTTCTCGTCTCAGTACCGATTGGTGTCTCGTTTTCCGCTGTCCCCCTACTGTTTTGGTCCATCGGATCCTGACGACCAGGAATTCCCACTGGCCGATGCAGCGGTGGCCGTGTTGCGCCAGTAGCAGATTGCTGCATGGTACCTTGCGGCAAATTAGACTCAGCTGTTTGTGCATCAGGTGAAATTGCAGAAAGCTCTTTATGCCGCGGTGTTGAATGAGTTGGACGATTTTTCTGCGGTATTGCAGCACCATTGTTTTTCTTTCTCGGCGGCGTGTTTGGACAAGCTTGTTTCACCGAAGCTGGACTCTCATCATCCGCCAAGATGTCAATGTTTCCTCGTGCCGTTGGAAATGGCCGTGAAGGCGGTTCGGCTTGTGCATGCGGCCTGGTTCCTGCAGTGTGCGCTGTGCCTTGGCCGCTTTTGTCTGTTGGAGACACGAAATTGCCGTTAGAATGCATCTGATTCGTTTTTTCCTCAGCAGCTTTCTCTGTTGCTTTTGAAACATGTGCTGACCGTGTATGCGTTGCGGAACCACGATTCCTTTCGTTGGGAGCATAAGGCGGATGAAAGCCTTTGCCTTGAAAGCTCTGAGCCTGGCTCCAGTGCGTACGGGCTGTTTTCGTAGCGGCAGCCGCGGCAGACCGCACCACATTCGCTAACAGATACCCTGGATATAACTGCTCCCTTCCGGTATGCGCTGCATTCAGCCCCAGCAGGCATACAATGTCATCAATCCGGCGCGCTACCTTGCATAACCCACTGATGAAAATCACCCAAGGAATCAGCGTAACAGTATTGGGCACTTTACTCATTGCCGAAAAAATCACTTTAAGAAAAAAAATATTTGTGACGCTGACAAAGCACATGCTGGCAAACATTCTGCACCAAGACTTGAAGATGTCTTCCGTAGATTTGCTTCCACCCATGGCAAATGCGAGCGGAGCAAAAAAAGCAAGTATGCACACAACGACATATCGTTCGCCGATTTCAAAAAACAGCTTGAAAACGTGAAACAAAAGAATGAGCCCACATATAATCGCCAGTAACCACCCGGCGGAAAAGTCAAACAGCCCTTCATCGAGTGACGCAATCACCACACTGTCTGGAAGTTTCATAAAGGCAATGATGTTGCTTGTGAGATCCAGCCCGATTTGGCAAATCTGAGGGCTGGCCAGCAACAGAAAAGAAAAAAGCGCACTTTTGCAGAAAAGAAATTTTGGATCTTCCGCGTCAATGCCGATTCCGCTTACCATACTTCGGAGAGATTGAAACACCAGATTTCCTAATAATAAAGCCCAGCCAGTCCCAATAAAAATACGCTGCAGTTCAACCACAACAGGCACATGCTCTTTAAAATAGGCAGTATCCATCCGAAATACATCCAGCAACACATCGCCAATAAAAGATACACACTCTAAAATCAAGTCATATGCCCAGAGCAGAAGTCCTTTGACGAGCAATTCTAACATAATCTCTCCTTCCCGTTCTGTGGCAAAATGCCTACAGGAGCGGATGAAAATCTAAATTTCCACTTGACTGCTGAGTTTCGCTTAAAACATAAAAAGCAGCGATTCTCAAGAATCAGCTGCTCATGTCTGAAAAATATGATTGCGGCGTTTAAATTGTGATTTCACAATTTCGGTCATATGCATATAACTGCACTCGTTAAATTCGCATTAGTATATTTAACACACCAAATCGAGTCAATCTGTCTGACTCGATTTTGACACGATTGATTAGATAAATGACACGATATGACGATTCAGAGGCGGCTTTTGTCGTTATTGTGCTGTAACGGCAATACCCGAAGCTCATTACGGCTCCAATGTCGCCAAGCCGGAGAACAGGGGGGCAACGTATGCGATAAAAGCGCCGATACCGTTGATAATCGCCCATGCGATCCATATTCTTTTCAACCAGTCCCACGCCTGATCAACTCTTTGCTGGCGCCCTCCCGAGAACTTACAGCCTAAAACAGCGACCGCACTCATCAACCCCGCAAGCAGCGTACTGATCCCCACGATCTTTTGATAGACGTCGGTAATAATCGAGCGTCCCACGGTCCAGATATCATCCACCGCAAAAGCAGACGGTGTACAGACAAAGGCCAGAAGGACAACGCTCATTACCAGTACATAATATTGGGGCATTTTGCAACAGTGTCGATATACAATTTTTTTGATTCGTTGTAATGTCATTTGAACTCCTTTGAACTCCTTATAAAAATGGCCTCCCTATATACCGGGAGGCCATTCGATATAAAATCAGTTTCCGGTTTTGGGTAATTTCCCTTTTGGCACCGCATAGATAACCGTCACCCAGCAATCTTTGTCGATTACCCATTCGTCCCCGCGTTCACCGCCGACATCTGTGCAGTTTTTGAAGCGGTATTCATGCGGCAGATCGGGGTGTACCAAGCAGGTAATGTATGGATTTGTCACAGGTTCAAATCCGGGCTGAACGGTGCCGAAATCAAAACGGATTTCCGTTATCACTTCGCCAGCCTTTAATTTGAGCGCAGAGGCAGAACAGTCGATGGTGTTGTTCGTGCCGGTCGAAAGTCTTTCCGCCAGAACACGTTCCTCCGAAACGAGATTTGTTTTGTAGTAAATGGTATATTTGAGTTCCTCATTCCACGTTCCCGTCGAGATGGACCGCAGCGTCACCGCATCCGTAGGCAAAATATCTCTCCAATAGAAGTTATCCAGCGGCACGTTTGATTCATTCCGGATGTCAGAGAAATCATACCGAATCGTATCGCCCGGCATCGCTTCGATGTTGCCAACCTTTTTGACGTCGACACCGACCTCCTCATTCGCATTCTCCACCACGAACTTGACTACATCTCCATGTTTCTTGATTTCTGCCCAAAACACCTTACCGTTCAGCAGATAGTGCTCCGGTGCCTGTACCTCCCGAATCCCAATGATCTGCAGCGGAAGCATCTTCGACGTGGCGACTCCGCGCGCATCGGTAGTAATTGTGTCCAGCACCTCATTATTGAGGTCAAAAATCTCGAAGACTGCTCCCTCCAGTGCGCTGCCCTCCGGCAGCTTGGTGGTGTCGTTGTACTCGGCTGATTGCTTGATGATTTGGATCTGTCCGCGCTCCGGTTCATTTTCCCACACCAATTCAATCAGTTTACCGCTCTCCAGTTCCACTGTTCGGATATCATCGGGATCGACGACATAGCCTTCCGCCCGAATTTCCTTGATTTTGATTTTTTCAGGCAGCAGATTTTCCTCAAAAAGGATCTCCCCCTGGTCATCCGTCATATATTCTCCAATCAGCTTATTGGTTTGCGCATCATAGATCAAAAATGTCGCGTTGGGAACTGGTTCGCCAGTTTCTTTATCCACTTTCTTCAACAAAAAGCTTGCCAGCTTTTCGTTCTTTATCGTGATTGTCGTTGTCTTTCCCCAGGAAAGGTAGACATCGTATACCGTATTGTCGGGACGGTAAGATGGTGCCGGCGAGATTTCCTGCACCTGATAATGGCCCTCATTGATGCCCGTCAGTACAATGCGCCCAGTGGCCGATGTAGTGTAAGTCCCGACCTCACGCCCCAAGTCGTCTGAAATTTTGAACTGAACGCCGTTGAGCGGCTCCTTAGTAGAGCGGTCAATTTTCTGGATAATCAGATAGGGGTACGGATCATTTTCAAAAATCAGTTCATTTGCCTTCCCGGACTCCAGTGTGATTCTTCTTTCAGTCGGATCCAGCCTGTATTCCGGCAGTGTCTTCACCTCACGGGCAACGACCGTTTTTTCGGCCTCCAACGGTGCATAAATACGTCCTGTACTGTCTGTCGTATAGGTGCCGATCATCTCTCCGGTTTCCCAGCGCAATTCAATATCAACACCACCAATGCCTTTTCCGGAAATACTGTCTTTTTTCAAAATAGTAAGTCCTGGTACAAGCTTATTGATAAAGGTGAGTGTTGCAACCTTGCCTTCTTCCAGCAGCACGTCCTGCGGGGTCATATCCAAAAGGAACCCAGGGACTGTTTGAGATTCATAACAGGTATACCAGCCAGGCTCCAAATCTGGTAGCGAGATAAGTCCGGCGGAATCGGTTTTGTAAGTGCCAACAACTTCTCCTGTTTTGTACTGGATTGTGATGGAGACTCCTGCAATGGGAATCCCCTCTTCCGACACTTTGCGGATTTGCAGTCCGGGCAGGGGACTGTTTTCCAATTCAAGGATGGCTGGCTCGCCCCGTTTCAGCTCTATTTTTTTAGGTGTATTATCGAGTTGGAATCCTGCCGGAGCTTCCAGTTCTTCACAGATGAACCAGCCGGGCTCTACGTTGGGGACGGTAATATATCCTCCGCGTCCTGTCACAAAATCCCCTACAAGACTGCCGTCCATGCGCGTGACACGGATTTTCGCCCCGGCCAGCGGGGTGCCATCTGTACTGACTTTTTTGATGATCAACGGTGAGGCTGGCGTATTTTCCACGGTGAGTGAGACTGTTTTCCCCGGCTCAAGCAGAATCTCCCGGGGCTTATCATCAAGCAGATAGCCATCTGGGCTTGAAACCTCTGTGACGCGCACTCGGCCTGGATCAAGCTGGGAAAGATGGATACGTCCCTCCGAATCGCTCTGAAATGTCCCAATTTCCCGACCGTCCACATATTCCAGTCGGAAAGTAGCGTAAGGCAAAGGCTCTTTGGTAATAGAATCAATCTTCAGAAGTTCCAAGGATGGCTTTTTCCGATTCTCTACCGTTACCGTGGTCACTTGCCCGGGTTTCACCTCGACGGTTAGCTCTTGATCATTCAAGATGTATCCGTTGGCTGTAATTATCTCCCGAACCGTGAAATACTCTCCATCCTCGTCGATGTCAATGCCGGTCAGCCGCGCAACACCGTCGCTGCCGGTGACGATATCTTGATAGTCCTTGGAGCCGCGGCGGGCTATGCGGAACGTAACGTTGCTCAATTTAATGCTTGGATCATCTGCATCCACTTTTAAAATCTCGATGGATGGCTTTGCATAGTTTTCCAATGTGATTTCTGTTGTCTGACCAGCTTTCACCTGGACGACATGCGGGGTAGGGTCCAAAATATAGCCCGGGGGACAGGAAACTTCCCGAATTTCATACCATGCGTCGGGCTGTACATTTTCCAGTACGGCGACACCTGATGCTCCAGTGGTGACTGTCTGTACTTTATCTCCGCCGCGTTCAGAAATTTCAAACGAAACGCCGCTGATGGGCGTTTTGGTACGAGCGTCCAGCTTTGTGATTTGAATGGATGCATATCGTTCGTTATGATATGTCAATTCGCCGCTGGGATGTTCGGTGGAGATGACAATCTCTTTTTTAGGGTCTGCGTCCAACTTATGATTCGCCGGCGGTGAGATTTCCGTACAGATATATGTTCCTTGCCACGGTACGGAAACCGTTAAGCGGCCCGATCCATCCGTTGTATAAGTCCCAAGCGTTCCTTTTTCAGTGTGCCGGATTTCAAACTGTGCACCGGCGAGGGGGATATTGGTACCGGACTCCAATTTGACGATGGTAATTTGATACTTTCCAACATCTTCAGTCGACAGTCTGAAATATGCGGGGACCGGATCCAGCACGTCAGCTGTTGCCCGAATCTGGTCTTCCCCATCCAGAGAACACCAGTAAATCAAGCTATTCGTTTCGCCCAAGGCTCCCTTAAAAGAGGAAAACAGCGTTCCGGCCGAAATGGCAGCGGAAGAAGCTATATGCAGCGTCTGATTTTCTTTGGAAAAGGTGACGCCTGCTTGGTCTGAAAAGTTGAAATCGCTGAGGTCACAGTTGGGGTTGGTATTCACCAGATCCAATTTGTATTCCCCGGGAATGCCCGGTACTTTATGCACAGGTGCAAGGGTGCTGAAAAAATGAGCAAAAGACGGCACTTCTTTATGGGCGCGCATTTGGGTGAGAATTTGTTCATAATAAGGTGCCGCCGAGGGATTGTACCCGATTACTGCGTTGTAAATGTCCTTGTTGATGCAGGTGTAGGATTCCAAATCCATATAGCCGCGTGTAATTTCCCAAATGATGGTCTGCGTGGCAATGTGATAAGGAATATTGGTAAGATCCTGTGCGCCATAAAGCATTGCATATCCAATCGAATATACCTGCGCACTGTTGAGTTGATCATACTGAATCGTGCCGTAAGGTTTACTTCCATGGGTATTAAGATTTTCGGGTTCAACACAATACGCAACTCTGCCGTTGATGGTAGCGGTAGGCCACGTCTCCAAATTCACGCTCCCATTTCCCTGGTTTGCGTCATATTGGTAGCCTGGATTATAGGTCCACTGCAGTTTCCCCTCACTGGCCGCGGAACTAAAATATGAAATGCCGTTTCGATTTACTATTGTTACTGGCGTAAACGTATCCTGCTCCATTCCCCTGTCAGTGGGAATGGAAGTGCTGCTGCCCGCAGATTCAGCCGTGTTTTCGCTGTTACTCCCTAAACTGGATGCCGAAGAAGAGCTTACCGTTGGCTGCGGAAGACTTTCAGCACCCGGGTCTGAGACAGAAGCTGAACCACCGTCTGTTGACTGAGGAATGCTTTCGGAAGAACTGCTGCCGGAATCGGAGTTGGTTGACTCCGATGGAGTGGAATCAACACCTGGCTGGATCGATTCGGGAATCAGATTTTCACTCTCTTCATTGGGGACAACGACAATATCAGCATTGTGCTGAGAATCCTCCTGCGTCGTTGGACCGGAAGCTGCATTGTCTGTAACCGTGATTTCAGCATCCGCAAATGCAGTTGGCACCATGCCGATGCACAATACGAAAAGCAGCAAAAGCGGAACGATCCGTCTTTTTATCAATTTCGTCATAGGTTTCCTCTTTCCTGCCTGCTGCGGAAAGGGAGGAGAAAGCGCCTTCCTATCGCTGCGTCCCAATGTCTGCAGCAGACGTATTTGGTTGTATCGCGGAAGGGGAAGGTGAAAATGAAAACCGCCCATCTCTAAAAGAGATAGACGGTTTTCATTATGAGTGATGATAAGATGTAAGCAAATGATCAGCCGTACAGCACATAGATTTTGTTGCCATCCTGTACGATGTTGTAGACGGGCGGGTGATCCTGTTCGACCGTGCCCATCATACCGGCGATCTGGTCAATACAATAATAAATATCGCTCTGCGCAGAACCCTGCGACCGGACCGTGATGTCCACCGGATTGAAATATCCTGCATTACCAATCGTCAGCGAACTGTTGACACCCATATTCTTACCAGATGCATAGGCATGGCCGTTGGCAATCAGCACCCCAGTGTCCACTGCGGGTGGGACGGCAGGACCAGTGGCATCAGAAGGCGTAGATGCCTGCCCATTCCCTACAGCTGCACTGCCGCCGGATGCCGCTGCCTGTTGAGCGGCTTGAGTGCCGGCCCTGCTGGCTGCGGCTTTCTGCTGTGCCGCTCTTCTTTCAGCAGCGGCCTGTTCAGCGGCCCGCTGTTCTAACACAGCATTGGCCGTTTCCAGTTCTGCATTAACTTCATCAATCTTTTTCTCCAACTCCGCGATTTGAACGCTGTACCTTTCTTCCGCGATCTTTTCAGTCGCTGCTACAGCGGCCTCGCGAACAGCCTCCTCATCAACAGGGTCGTTTGTGTGGATCTGATACAAGTCGTTATCGACGGTCACCACCTTACCGCTGGGTATTTGTTCCCAAGGTATCCACACATGCCCCAGGATACTCACAGCAGTAAATCCAGCCTCGCCGCTTTTGGCGTCGAGTGGTCTAATAGCCATAAGGCAAACGCCAGCCATGATAGCCGGCAGGACGAAAAGAAGTCCACCAATTTTTAAAATCTTTTTTGCTTTGCTCATGCAGAAGTTTCACCTCCTCACTATATAATCTTAGATTTACTCTTGAATACTCCCGTTTTCACAGGATTT
>OCAE01000317.1_pt1 | contig 35393 bp, 50 predicted proteins | sample 1495581 | NCBI WGS metagenome assembly OCAE01 (sample SAMEA2580278, study PRJEB22360) | human gut metagenome | biome: human gut; feature: human-associated habitat; material: faeces | place: Denmark | collected 2008/2010 | reverse complement strand
TAATCCCCGCGGCTGAAAGCGGACATCGGCAGATTAAAGAACGGTGCCAGCGGACGCAGCAAATCTGCCAGCGGAACAAATTCCCCGAACGGCACTAAATGGTGTTTGTAATAGCGGTTTTTATCCCGGCTGTCGTATTCGCTCTTATTACCCAGCACAATCAGTGTGTTGTAAACATCGTATTCTTTGCCGTCTGCTTTAGGAACGGCATCCACCACACCGGTAATAAGCTGTGCACCGCTGAGTGTCAGCAGACCGTTGAGCTGCTCCAGAAACGCAGACTGACTGGCGGCAAAATCCGGAATAGCGGATTCCGGCCAGATAATCAGGGTATCAGGGCGGAAGTACGGGCGGCTTTCTTTGAGGTAGATCCCCAGCGTTTTATCCAGCATGCCCTGTTCCCATTTCAGGGACTGGGCGATATTTCCCTGTACCAGCGCGACCTGAGTCGGGTCGTTGTTCATCTGATACCATTGGTAGTTGCGGGCAAGCCACGGTGCAAACAGCAGTACCAGTGCCGGGATCAGCGGGCGGATACGGCGCTGCGAGAGTGAAAGGGCAATCAGCCCGCTTATCACCATCAGCAGGAAGGTGATGGCATTCACACCCAGGATTGGTGCCAGTGCACGCATCGGGCCGTCAATCTGGGTATAGCCGAATTCCAGCCACGGGAAGCCGGTCAGCACCCAGCCGCGTAAAAATTCAGTGAGCTGCCAGAGTGCCGGGGCTGCAATCACCAGACGCCAGACAGTGGCGTGCGGGAAGCATTTCGCCAGCAGACCGGCAAACAGCATCGGATAGAGCGCCCGATAGGCAGCCAGCAGGACAACAAGGAACAGGTTGGCGATTTCCGGCATACCGCCGAAATCCGCGATACTGACATACACCCAGTTTACGCCGCTGCCGAATAAGCCCAGCCCCCAGGCGAAACCGATAGCACAAGCCTGTTTGCCTGTCCGGTTGAGGGTCAGCAGCAGCAGAGCGGTCAGTGCAGGCAGTGAGAAAAACCAGAGATCAAAAGGCGAAAAGGCCAGCGTTCCGCCGGCCCCGAAAATCAGTGCCAGCAGCAGACGCGGCCACTGGCGTAAACCATGAGGTGATTTTATCATGTCAGATTATCTTCATCTAAAGACGGGATTGGAGCATCGTCCGGAATCTTAACATGTAACTGGATAATTTTACGACTGTCCGCCATCGCAACTTTGAACTGATAGTTGTCAATCTCAATGGTTTCACCCCGGGTCGGCAGATGGCCGAAAGCCTGCATCACCAGCCCGCCGACGGTATCGACCTCTTCATCACTGAAGCGGGTGCCGAATGCATCGTTAAAATCTTCTATCTGGGTGAGGGCGCGGACAGAATAGGAGTGCAGACTGAGCTGACGGATATCCACGTCATCCTCATCATCGTATTCATCCTCAATTTCGCCGACGATTAACTCCAGAATGTCTTCGATAGTGACAAGTCCGGAGACGCCGCCGAATTCATCGATCACAATCGCCATATGATAGCGCTGGGAGCGGAACTCCTTAAGCAGACGGTCAACACGCTTACTTTCCGGCACAACAACCGCCTGGCGCAGGACTTTATCAATACTGAACTCTTCGGAATCACTGCGCATAAATGGCAGCAAATCTTTTGCCATCAGCAGGCCTTCAATGTGATCTTTGTCTTCGCTGATCACCGGAAAGCGGGAGTGGGCAGAATCAATAATGACATCCAGGCACTCGTCGAGTGTCTGATTGCGCTTGAGAGTCACAATTTGTGAACGCGGGATCATGATATCGCGGACACGCTGATCAGAAATATCCATCACCCCTTCGAGCATGTCGCGGGTGTCAGGATCGATCAGTGCATTTTGTTCGGAATCACGGATGACCTCAACGAGGTCTTCACGGCTTTTTGGCTCGCCGTGGAACAGTTGCTGGCGCAGCAGAGAAAAGAAACCCTTTTTCTGGTTCGGTGTATCACTACCCGATGGATGGTCGTCGCTCATGGCGGTTTTTTTATATTCCCCGATTTAATGAAAGATGCCGTATTATGTAGCATAAAAACGGCATCGCTGACTACGCTTTTTCTGTGATAGAAGGGTTAATGTCAATCACTACTAATCATAATGTGGTGATTAATGTAGTGGTTGATGTTGTAACATAATGAATTTTATTAAATAAATTATTATTTGATTGATTTAATAGTCATTGGTGGTCACATGTATAAATGAGTAATCATTAAAAATGTGTACATGATTGAGTACATAAAATATGATGCATTTTATCATTTATAATTTGTGTGGGGGCGATGTGGCACTAACGGATTCATGGCTTCGGTCTGTATTAGGCAAACCGACAGACAAAATGATAACAAAATCGGACCGTGATGGACTGTCCGTCAGGGTAACTCCGAAGGGAAAAATTATTTTCCAACTGAGGTATCGCTGGAATGGAAAGGCCGATCGAATCGATATTGGTACGTACCCGGCTACGGGCTTAAAAGAGGCCAGAGATATCGCGCTGTTTTATCGCAGTGAGCTGGAGCAGTTACGTAATCCCAAGGTGGTGAAACAAACTAAAATTGAAACAGCTATTACAGCTAAAACCATTGAGGGTGTTCTTCGTGACTGGTGGGAAACTGCTGTAAAAAATAAGCATGTAAATGACAAAGATGTATTGCGAGGCTTTGAGATACACATTTTCCCCAGAATTGGAAAAATTCCACATGATGACGCAAGCTTGCACATCTGGCTCTCTTTGCTTGAGGATATTATTAAAAAAACACCAGCAACCGGTGGAAAGCTACTGCAATATATTAAGCTGGCTCATAAGTGGGGTTGCAGAAGAGGGATAATTAAAAACAGCCCACTTATGGAGGTTACCGTTTCAGATCTTGGGGTGAAATCAAACCAAGGTGATAGGACGCTTAATGATAATGAGCTTAGGTTGTTATTTTCTATTATTGATAACCCGTCATACAGTTTACGTAATAAGTGCTTGATTAAGCTGTGTTTACTGTTTGGTTGCCGTGTAGGCGAATTAATTCGGGCAAAAGTCGGTGATTTTGATCTGGATTGCGGGGTGTGGACGGTTCCGCCGGAAAATCACAAATCAGGAAGAAAGGTGAAAAAACCAATAATAAGGCCAATTATTGAGCCTGCTGCTGAGTTGATCAGGGACTTGGTTTTTCTTGGTGAAGGAAGTGATTATTTAATGCCTTCTCCATCTGGCGGGCATATACATAAAGGTGGGCATGTTTATATTTGTGAATCCCTGAACAATAAAATGGCCAGCCAGTTAAAGGATTACGTAAAATGGTCTATACACGATTTACGTAAAACCATGAGAACAGGTATTGCGGATCTGACTATGCCTCATGTGGCTGAAATTATGCTGGGTCATAAATTGCCGGGAGTATGGCAGGTGTACGATAAGCACACCTACCTTGATGAACAACGCGAGGCTTATGAGAAATGGTGGGATAAGCTGACTAAAATTGTTTACCATTCTCCCAGTCAAAAATATCCTGCTTAAGAAATCGTAGTTCCTTTGATTTATAGCGTGGCTTCGGGAAACCTTCGCGTTTTTGTTTTCCGTTGCCAGCCCAAACCCTGATGGTATGGGGTTTCACTTCATACCGTTCAGCTAGGTCGCTTGTTTTAAACCAAGGTGATTCTTTCTTTATAGTTTCGTTCATAGTTTTCTCTCCACACATCGCCGTATACGATTAGAAGTTCTTTAATAAATGCTGGTGGATTGCGACCACGTAATTCACCTGGTGCAATGCATCATCCAGTGCATTGTGTGCTTCACCAACAAACGGAAAATCTTTTTTCGGGTCGATACCGGCATTGCGACCAAGTTCGACAATGGTGCGCACATCCCGGTTATTCCAGTGCTTCCAAAATGGAGGTATCCCGCAATTTTCATAAGCTGATCGCAGAATAACGTTATCGAAGCTACTTCCGTTACCCCATACCTGCACGCATTCTTCACAGAACTCAGAAGTGAACGAATTAAGCCTGACCAGTGCATCGGGCAGATCAATAGCTTTTTCGCTGTTAATAATTTCATTTTTGGCATTATCACTCTGACCCAGCCACCAAAGGACCGTGTCGGCGTCGATACTGCAGCCATGTTTTTCACTACTGCGCAGGTCGATAATTTCACAAAAAAGTGCATCATCAGTTACACCAGAAGCCATATCGAACGGCACAGCAGCTATAGCTGCGATAGCGCCATCCGGCTTTTTAGCCATAACTTCAAGGTCAATCATCAGGTGTTTGAATTTGTTCACTATCCTATCCTTTTTAAAATCCTACAAATAAGTATTGTTGCCTATTTTGGAAATTAATTATTACACTAATTTTCTTTGTGTTTCATGGTGTGTAAATTGTTTCATTCTTTATTTGAGTATTAATTCTGACCAATGTATTAAGAAAAAAACACTTAATATAGGTAATGTTGATTATGCGTAATCCTTTAGTTAATTTCATGAACATATTGCGTGTTGTAAGCTCATTATCAATCTTAGCAGCGATTCTATCGCTGGTCGGTTTAGCTTCATTGTTGGTAGTTTGACCTATTTTCTTTACGTAATTATCTCGAATCGCGCCATAAACTGGTGATATGCCTGCGGTGGTGTCAGTGGCTGGATAATGATGTCATCATGTGGTGGTACTGAATCCAGCATCGGCCAGTGGCTGCAGGGGTCTATTTCAAAGTCCCGCTTTTCGGTCGCCAGCATGACAAGATCGGCATAGTGAACATCAACGGTCATTATCGGCGGCAGGCCGAACTTCTCACGGATAACCGCTTCAATGCGTTTTTCCACGGCCTTGTAGTCCGGCAGCATGGCTTCCAGCGGCGAAGCTATATCACCCATGTATGCTTCGGTGGCATCATGCAGCAGGGCTTCCAGTGCATATTCCGGTGGTACAATCTGGCTGACGTACACAGAATGTTGGGCCACAGAATAAAAGTTTTCCAACTGACCAGCGAACCGACACATATTTGACATGCCGCGAGCGATATCTTCGATACAAATCTGATCCGGAGTGATATTGACGAAATCAATATGTTTTCCGGTACTGGTTGCTATATATGGCATTTATCTCTCCACACAATTTAGATAATAAAAAGCCGTTACTTTTTATAAGTAATTAATTCCCTGGTGTTGGGATATAAAAATGCCGCCGGTTAAAGCGGCATAAAATAATTATGCTTTGAATTTACCGATATAGGTCTGGATTTCAGTTTCTTCGAATTTATCAGCCAGCAGATCACGGAATTCCTGGGCGATTTTTTCTTCCAGTTTTTCCAGCTGAACAATACGCAGTACCAGCACAGGTACATCACCACCGGTCAGAACGCTGTAACGCAGTTTGATCGCACGTTCAGACAGTTCATCGTATGGTGTGCAGGTAAACTGGAATACTGCAGGCATAACATCACGGCTTTTTGCTTCCACGCTTTCCATTACTGAGCGCTTAGCGCCGAAATCACTGTCTTCATGATCTGCGGAACGGCTTGCCTCGATGGTGATTTTGCGCACAGCATTAATTGCCTGCTTAATATCGATAACATTACCTTCTGCATCAAACGCCATCAGGTTATCGCGCCAGTCTTCCAGCCATTCTGCCAGTTCTTTCTGACCGGACTTGCGACCGTTCACGTTCAGCAGAGAAGCGAACGGCGCGGTCTTTTTCAGTGATACCATGGCTGTGTTATCAGCATGCCCCGGTTCGCCGATAGTACCGATATTGAAGATGGTTTTTGCAGCCATTTCATCAGCATCAATAAAACAGCTGACACCTTCCTCAATACCGTGTTGCATGGAGTATTTCACAAAATCAGAGATACTGGTTGTGTCCATTGCACCACGGAAGCGGTAGCGACCTTCCTGTAAGTGTTCCAGGCTTTTAACATTAAAATCACCCGGTAAAACCACAGCAGGGCAGAGGGACTTTTCTACAGTACCCAGACTTAATGCAGCAACAGTCATATTCCGAATCTGAGAAATAGCGGCTCCGTCTAAATTAGACATACAAAGGCTCCTGTTTAATTAAAAACATTAAAAGTAAATGGAATGATTTATTTAAAAAGTGGAAATTAATTAATGGCTTTTAATTTCCCGTCGATACTGCCGTCAATACCAAATAACTGTCCCTGATCTTCCGGCAGAATAGTGAGTTTCCCGCCTTTACCGACCCACATCGGTGTTTCGGTTGTATCCTCTTCCGATTTTTTACCGCGCTTGGTCGGGGTAACCATTTTCAGTTTGTGAGATATCTTCACGCGGTCTTCATCTGACTGAGTGAATTTAAAAATAACATGCACTTCACCGGTACCGCCGTTCTTATTGGTACCGAAAGCGACTTCATTCAGTGCAGCAGAAAGTTTGTTTTCAAACACACCGGCATCTAACTCGGAGAAAAAGTCCGGTATACTGGTCATGCGGTTATTCTCGCTCATTGCGTTTTTCCTTTCGTTGTCTCTTCACACAAAGATAAGTCCACCAGCGGTCAGGCAAGGTATCTATCCGGCAGGACGATTTACGCCGGTGGACTTATGTTTGTAAAAAAATGGCGGCCGGCTGGTGGACTGCACCGTGGTATGCACGGCCGCTAATGGTGCTGCATGGTTATTGTTATGGGGTCGTTTACTCTTCACACAGTTATTCAGATACGCAGCCGTTACTGCGGTTGTACTATTAAGACGCAGCGGTCTTCCCACTTGGCAATGTCTTCATCAAAGCGGTCCAGAGCACGTTCGTGATCGCGGATTGCTCTTTCGCGTTCTGTACGGAGTGATTGCAGTTTGTGAAGCGCCTGGGCTTTTTCGGTGATCCACGCGGTAACGTCGTCTACTGACATGTTGTTAGTGGTGATGATTGGTTCGGTTTGCATTTGGGTTACCTCATTTTTTTGCCTGAGGTAAATATAGCAATCAGTATTTAATATAGCAATTAGTATTTTTGGTGCTAAGTGGAAATCTGACGTAACTAAATGAATTAAAGTAATAAAAATATAAAGTCGTTTTATTTAATACTCTATGCTATCCCTCAAAAAGGAGAAATTTTCTTGCAATATAACGATAGATGTTTAAAGTATAACTATACTACTGTGTATTTGTACAGTTAATGTGACCCGGTGTTATATTCGAGAGGAATGGGACAATGGTGATGGTGTTAATGAGGTGTGGAATCGGCAAGTACGAGAGGTTTTTTGTTGATGACAAAAAAACCTCAGATTACCTTCTGAAGTCTCGGATAAGAAACACCACTACACCGAGCAATTCTGCAGTGGATAGGTCAATCAACGGAACGCGCGAATCGTCAACTGAAAGGAACCCCTGCTCACCGCCGTCAAGGAATTTATAAGCAGAAATGTTCCCACCCACTTTCGCAATAACTAAATCACCTGTTCCTGGAGATATTTCGTAATCGGTTATAGCAATACTTCCGGATGAGACATCAGAACACCCAGTATTGCGATTTATAATGTAAGCTCTATATGAAGATAGTGGCTTTCCAACAGGAGAGATCACGAAATCTTCAGTTCTCCCTTTCTCATTCCAGACGGGAATGTTCAACGATTTATCAATCTGGAATGGTGGCTCTTTATTTGGGCTATTCATCTCACCAACCCCGTTTGCAAGCCAATCTATATTGACTGCAAGGGCGTTCGCAATATCCACCAGCTTTACTGACCCTTTGGCTTTTCCGTTCACTAATCGCCAGATGGTGGGCTGAGCGACACCAGATGCCTCAGCTAAAGAAGCCTGAGTCATGTCACCTCGGATTTTCATAGCCTCTTTGAGGCGCTCTGCAAGTGTACTTTTCATGTACGCGAATTTATAGCCATGGGTATTTAATTGCAAACACTCATTGGTATTGAATAAATTAATACTCATTGCTATTATTCCATTGTGATTATACGAATGAGGTTAAACATGAAAAATAAAGCGATCCAAAAGGCAATCAGTATCGCTGGTGGACAACAGAAACTCGCCACGTTATGCGGTGTCAGTCAGCCTACAGTATGGCGCTGGCTTCATGGTGGCGGTATTGATGCCCGATTCGTGATGCTGATCGTCAAAGCCACCAACAATGAAGTCTCCCCTCTAGATATTCGCCCTGATTTAACCGACTTAATGGCGATCAATCGACCACAGACAGAGTAAGGATACATGGTGTCTATGGATGAAGTAACTACAACCCAACCTGAAAGCGAGTAGGCAATGAAGAATGAATCACTGAAAGAAGTCGTAAAAAAGATGTGCTGCGCCATGCCGGGTGGGCGGGAAGCGCTGGCCGGTGCGCTGGGGATGTCACTGACGACATTCAACAACAACCTGTATGAGAAGAACGGCTGCCGGTTTTTCGACAATGACGAACTGGAAGCGATGGAAGATCTGACCAAAACCCGTCACCTGGTCGAATACCACATGGACCGCCACGGCATGACACCAATGCCAGATGTGTCACCAGAAGATATCGACAAAGTTGAATTATTTGATATCCGGATGACTCTTTCAGCCTTACGGGCAGATCTGGAATTACATATCGATAAAAGTCTGAAGGACGGAAAGTTAACCCGGGAGGAAGTCAGGGGTATGTATAAAAAATCAGGAAAGGTATTTGCTTACTTTTTGGGGTTTGTCGGGAGTCTTGACGCTGTATTCGGGGTTCCGGATGAAAAGTGAGACCACCGGTATACGGCCGGTGGCCTCGGTCGCGTCATATCAATTTGTGTGAAGAGATAAACGCATGAGCAGATTAACTCATTTGGCAGGCTTTGCGCAACTCCGCGTTGCTCCTGTGAAGGGTGGTAAAGACCCTGCCGCATTTGTTTATACGGTAAGAGTACCGGAAGGTTTCTCAGAAACAAACTACCAGTTTGTGAAGTGGGCGGTAGGTGATTTTAACCGCCTGGGTAAGACAGCAGGAGCCGCGGCATGAAAGAAACAGCTGACAATCTTGATCGGTATTACACCGACCGCCGGGGACGGAAAGTTCACGTAGTCCGGTTTGACCGGCAGAACAGCCGGGTGATTTTCATGCGTGACGGCTATGCGCACCCGTGTTTCGAACCACTGAAAACCTTTCAGGAGCGGTATACACGCGTGGATGAGGTGAAACCATGAGTATGATTTTAACCGCACGGGCTTTGCAGATAAAAACCGGCAACGCGCTGCGCAAACTGGTGCTGGTAAAGCTGGCGGATAACGCCAACGACCAGGGTGAGTCGTGGCCGTCTGTACCGTACATCGCTGAGCAGTGCGAAATGTCAGAGCGATCAGTGCAAAACCATATTAACGCCCTGGTGGAAATGGGTCTGGTCCGTATCGAATCCCGAAAATCGGCCAACGGTCTGAACCAGTCAAATATCTATCATCTGCGCCTGAATGATGCCGCTTTGAGTGGTGCATCTCCTGCACCATATGGTGCAAATCCTGCGGGGGTGAGTGGTGCAAATGGTTCCGGGACTGGTGCAGCAGATTCACCAGGTGGTGCAACTGGTTCCGATAGTGGTGCAGGAGCTGCACCCAGAATCAGTCATGATCCAGTCATAGATCCAGATAATAAAAATATTATCTCCCGCGATGAAAAAGCTAACGTCAAAACCGCAATGCCGGAAAGCTTTGAACCGGGTAGTGATCATGCGGCAAAAGCCGAGGCATCCGGACTGGATGTTCAGGACGAGTTTCAGAAGTTCAGCGACTACCACGCCAGCAAGGGTACGAAATATACCGACTGGCACCGCGCATTCAGCTACTGGCTTGGACAGGCCGCCAACTTCAAACGCAGAACTGCAGGAAACAGCACTAACTCAGTAGAGCGTGACGAGGCATTCACCCGTCTGATCGGCTCCCGTTCAAAACCACGTAACCGCACCGAGGAAATCGCGCTGGAAATGGCCGGGAAAACCGGCATCCGGACGCAGACCGAGTTTATGGGCCGCAAGACGTGGATTGATATCTGGAAACAGGCCACAGAGCAGGCCGCAAAAGAACGGGAGGCAGCGTGATGCTTACTTACGGATCTGTATGCTCCGGCATCGAGGCCGCTTCGGTCGCTTGGGAGCCTATCGGAATGAAGCCTCTCTGGTTCAGTGAAATTGAACCGTTCCCGTGTGCTGTACTGGGTGCGCACTGGCCGCATGTGGATAACCTTGGCGATATGACAAAACTTGCTGCGGCAGTTCGCGCCGGTGATGTGCCAGCGCCGGATCTGCTGGCGGGCGGCACACCGTGCCAGGCATACAGCGTTGCCGGATTACGCGGCGGCCTGAGTGACGAGCGGGGTAAATTAACACTTTCATATGTTGAGTTGGCTGATGCGATTGATGATAAAAGAGAAAAAAACAATCAACGGCCGGCGATCATCGTATGGGAAAACGTGAGAGGGGTTCTCAGTAGTGAAGATAACGCATTCGGATGTTTTATTGCCGGTCTGGCTGGAGAAGATGAACCGCTTGAGCCTGGTGCGCGACCTGAACCCGGAAAATCAAACCAATTCTGGACGTGGAATAAAAAAACCAGTCAGCACGTTGCGAGTTGGCCGGTCGCTGGTTGTGTTATTGGACCCAAAAGAACTGTCTCATGGCGGGTGCTCAATGCTAAACATCTCGGAGTCGCCCAGGGTCGCCCACGGGTATTCGTTATCGCGAGTGCTGCAGAAGGATTCAGTCCAACTGAAGTATTACTTGAGTACCAGAGCATGCCTGGGGATTCTTCTGAGAGCCACGAGGCGGGGGAAAGTCATACCGGAAAAGTTGGAATCTGCCCTGAAAAAACAGGCATCACAATCTACAGAATAAGGTCATTTGGTGAATACGTTGAATCCGATCACGCGTCGACATTAAAAGCCCGTGACCACAAAGACAGTACCGATCTTATTGTTACAGAAGATGGCGTCCGCCGCCTAACCCCCGTCGAATGTGAGCGCTTACAGGGATTCCCGGACAACCACACACAAATCAGCTGGCGCGGTAAAGATGCGACTGACTGCCCGGACGGTCCGCGTTACCGCGCTATCGGTAACAGCATGGCGGTACCGGTTATGCGCTGGATTGGTGAGCGTATTCTTGCTGCTCTACCTCAGGAGGAAACTCCGGATCTGCGCTCAGATTACGCTATCGCACTGGAAGAATTGCGTAATAAACCTGCTCACATGCTGAAAGAGGTCGGTGACCAATGGCGGACACCTGATGCTCTGTATTGGGGTATCAACGCGAAGTTCGGTCCGTTCACCCTCGACCTGTTCACCGACGGCCAGAACAGCAAATGCCCGAATTATTACACCGCCGAAGATAACGCGCTCACACAGGACTGGTCAGAAAAGCTGAAAGAGCTGGGCGGGGCAGCATACGGCAACCCGCCATATTCCCGCAGTAGTTATCACGATAAACAGGCCGTAACTGGTGTTCGTAACATCATGGAACACGCTCAGGCTATGCGTGAGAAAGGCGGCCGTTATGTTTTCCTGCTGAAAGCAGCAACGAGCGAAGTGTGGTGGCCGGAATGGGCTGATCATGTTGCATTTATCCGTGGTCGTATCGGGTTCGATTTACCGGATTGGTTTGTGCCGGCGGATGAAAAACAGAAACCGTCAGGTGCTTTCTTTGCCGGTGCGGTTGTCATCCTAGATAAGGACTGGCAGGGAGATAAAATCAGTTATATCAGCCGCGACGAGTTGATCGCCATCGGTGAACTGTTTATGCAGCAGGCTCACTGGCTGGTGGAGAAAACAGGGGAGGCTGCGTGATGATTCTTTATCTCAGAATTGCAACTGATATCCCGGCGGGGACTGCAATCACGACCCGCTACATCATGGACAAATACAAAGTGTCACGCAGTACAAGCCGGAACGCATTAGCTGTACTGGCTCATATAGGTGCTGCTGAGGAAATAAGCCGTATCCACACAGAGGGTACTGCTTACTCACTGTCGCCTGACGCGGCAGATAAGGCGAAAAAATACAGAAATCTGGTGATCATCATGCGGAAAAACCCGATTCATGTCAGGCGCAGCAACGGACCGATCCTGTCCAGTCCGGCTGATATGGCAGAGCGCGGGTTTGTGTCTGCGCATAACCGGTTATTTTCGGCACTGGCGGCAAAGCGCCGGGAGATGAAACAGAGCAGCGGGGTGGCGGCGTGAAGACCAAACAAACCTCAATGGAATTGATTCATTACGAAAAAAGCGAAGATAAAAAGTCAAAAAAGTACATGGTGAGCCATAACAACGGAAAAACAAAGCTGGAGCAGAAGCTGAGTGTTACCTGTGATTTGCTTTTTAGCCGCGGCTTCAAAGTTGAGATAGCTATGGATGATTTTCCGCGTTTCGATAATGAAACCGATGCTGTATTGAAGTATGCCGACTGGCTTGAGCGACTTGGAATAGCACTGCGACGGGAAGCGAAAAAGGCAATTAAGCGGGGTATTTCATGAACCATTTAACCCTCACTCTCCCGTTCCCGCCGAGCATGAACACTTACTGGCGTTCCCCCTCGCGGGGAGCCTTAAAAGGCCGTGTGCTGATCAGCGAAAACGGGCGCCGGTTCCGTCTGAATGTTATTGCTGACATCCTGGAGCATTTTAACGGCCGGACACCGAAACCGGTCACCGGTGATATCAGTCTGAGGCTGGTACTGTTCCCGCCGTCGAATCACCGCCGGGATCTGGATAACTTTATCAAAGCAATACAGGACGCACTGACACATGCCGGTATCTGGAATGACGACAGCCAGGTAAAGCATCTTGATGTTGAATGGGGTGAAAAAGTCACTGGTGGTAAATCCGTGGTGACGATCAGCCCCTATGTAAAACGCGCAGTATACGGCTGCGCTTAATGAGTGGAGAGATAACGATGAGCAATCTGATTATTGTCGATGGTATTAATGTGCGCCGGGATATGGCCGGTCGATATTGTCTGAATGATTTACACCGTGCAGCTGGTGGAGAAGAGCGACATTCACCAAACCGGTTTACCCGCCTTTCTTTCGCATCAGACCTGGTATCAGAGCTAACGCCAGATATGGCGTTTGCTCCTGTTGATGTGCAAAAAGGCGGTACCGCTCCGGGGACCTATGTGTGCAAAGAGCTGGTTTATGCTTATGCCATGTGGATCAGCCCTGCATTCCACGTAAAAGTGATCCGTACGTTTGATGTGGTAGCCGGAACTCAGCAGGCGACACTGCTGGCCGATAAGGTACAGTCCGGTGTTATCCTGCTGGAATCAATGACGAAAATCCTTAATCTGTCGAATTCCTCAAAGCTTGGCGGATATCAGAAGCTGCAAAAGATGGCTGGTCTTCCGGATCTGGCTCCGTCCTATGCGATTGATGCACCGGCGGGCGCGGTGGATGGTTCCAGCAGACCGACAACCTCCCTGACAACACTACTGAGAAATCACAATGCAGCGTTGTCTGCTACCCGGGCATATAAGCGCCTGGCTGAGCTGGGGATTGTGGAACAGAAAGCCCGACCAGGATCACGCGGTACACAGCGCCTGTTCTGGTCGATAACGGCGAGGGGACTGGCATACGGTAAAAATATGACATCCCCGGCAAACCCACGGGAAACGCAGCCGCACTTCTTTGAAAGCAAATCAGCTGAGCTGCTGGCACTGATGATGACTCCGGCGGTGGCCTGATGAATTACCTGTTAACCGGTTTTGTTCAGAAAGATGCCCGGATCCTGATGTTTAATCCGGGCACGGAGATCGGCAATTTCCGGAATGGTGCCCGCTATGTGGTGAGCGCGGCTCCGCAGTCCATGAATGGCATTCCGTCCGGCCTGGTACCGGCAGATGCACAGCCGCTGCTGACAGATGAGCGGGTGCTGCGTTTCCTGGATAATCCTGCCGTGATAAAAGCCGCCGGCGGTCTGTCCGGTTCCCGTCATTACGTTAAATCTGTGGCCCACTGCCAGATTTATGATCCGGAGAACCCCTATCACCACCACGAACTGACCATGACCCGCCACAAAGACGGTTTTATCCGGACATGCTGGCACCATGACAACATCATCCGGAAAGGAGACACCCACCAGCAGCAGGCGGACGACATTCTGTTATGTAATCAGCGGGCACTGGTGGCACGAAGCATCTTTACCGATCTGCGGTTGCCTGCCGGTCATCTTCTTAATCCTTCCGATTTATTCACCTGGTCTGTAATGCGCCGTGTCAGTGATTATCTTCCGGCCTTTATCAGTTCCTACATCCTGATGCAGCCACCGGAAGAAGAGATAGCCGGTACCATGACCGAGCATTCTATTGTTCACCGGCCGCGCTCACACAGTCAGACTGTTCAGGAAATCGTAGAGCAGATAAAGCCTGTTGTTGTTCCGGAGATAGAGCCGGAGCCACCAGCAAGTTTTATGCGGATCCCGAAGTTAAAGCGCTGGGAGTGTCAGAAGTATCTGCAGTGGGTCAAAAGCCAGCCATGTTGCGTGTGCGGACAACAGGCGGACGACCCGCATCATATCATCGGGCACGGCACCGGCGGTACCGGTACAAAAGCACACGACATTTTTACTATCCCGCTGTGCCGGGTTCACCACGACGAGTTACACCGGGATCCGGCAGCATGGGAAGCAAAGCACGGCAGTCAGCTGGAGTTGTTATTTAAGTTTATGAACCGGTCATACGGGATCGGCGTTTTTGGTTAATGCGCTGTACGGAGCGCGGAGAGATAAACGATGATTGAACACGATTTGCAGTACCTGCGGGATATGGCGACTATCGCAATGACTGACCACAGCAGCAGAACCAAAGGCCAGCTTGAAGCTTTTGAGGGATTTGTATTGGCAAACACAACGCGCTATCCGCGAAGAAAGCCCCGTGATATTACCGTGAACGGTAGAAAGGTAAGCCGGGAAACCGAGGCGGTATCCTGCTGGTCAACACACTATTCCGTGCTACCGGTGCCACCTATTGACCGGGTGGACTATCAGAACTGCTCATGGCGGCGGGCAATTATGGAACTGGATGAGGCTGAGCAATCCTGGCTGCTGTATTGTTACGGTAAGGAACTGAAGTTCTCACACCAGACCGCTATCACCGCCTATGTATGGGATGAAATGCAGGAGCGGATTAAAGGTCGTCGGGTATCGAAAAAAGTGAAAGAGCGACTTAGGGCGCTGGTATGGCTGGCAGTGCAGGACTATACCCTGAACAAGGACGGGTATTACTATCAGTCTGAACTGGCTGAGCTGGTGGGTATCGAGCGGAATAACTGGAATATGCATTATGAAAAGCACTGGCAGGAGCTGCTGCTGATTTGTAAAACCCTGGACTGCGGGGCATTACGAAAAATGAGAAACAACAGAGTGGAAATATGGCGCAAAAATACAGCTAAAACTTGCAAAAGTGAATAATTTGAGTCATATTTAATGGTAATTTGATATGTTGTCATAATTGTATATAGACCTCGCGAATGCGGGGTTTTTTATGCCTGAAATAAACATAAGACTTGCTGTTACGTTTGGTCAGAGTTACATGTGTAGTTATGCACAATAACTAACCAAAGGTATAAAATATCATGTTAAAACAGAGTGATATGACAGAGAAAGCAAAGCGGGTTTTTGATTCAGTAACAGGCGAACCTGCCACATCGGGTGAAATTGCCTGGGTAAATAATTTAACAGATTCCTGCTGCCAGCTAATACTGACGCAGTTAGCAATGGCGGGATTAATCAAAGAAAACATCAAAGAAAAAACATATCAAAATATCTGACGCTGTGAAATGGGCGGCTGGTGGGTGTTGGTAGCACTTTCCCAGCCATTCACCCGTTTGCGAGATCACGGATAAACCAAGGCCCACTGCTTGTGTGCACAAAGCAAAGGGAGCTTAACAAAAAAGGTTACCCGGATCTATGAAAAACACTGTGAATTTAAACAGTATTAATTTAGTCAACGACGACTCACTCAGCTATATCAAAACCCTCCCGGACAATTGCATTGATTTAATCGCCACGGACCCTCCGTATTTTCAGGTAAAAACATGTGCCTGGGATAACCAGTGGCCGGACGTTTCTGCTTATCTTTCCTGGCTGGACGAAATGTTGGCAGAGTTCTGGCGGGTACTGAAACCAAACGGCAGCCTGTACCTGTTTTGTGGTTCACGTCTGGCCTCAGATACAGAAATGCTGTTACGGGAGAGGTTCAGCGTTCTCAGCCATATCATATGGGCGAAGCCTTCCGGCCCGTGGCGGCGGCAAAACAAAGAAAGCCTGCGTTGTTTTTTCCCGTCTACTGAGCGGATCCTGTTTGCAGAGCATTATCAGGGACCGGTAAAAGGAAAAGGCAGTGAGTACCACCAGCGGCGGGATGAACTGAAGAAAAATGTGTTTACCCCGCTGATTGAGTATTTCCGGCAGGCGCGTGATGCATTGGGTATCACGGCAAAAGAAATTGACCAGGCAACCGGCAAGCAGATGTCTTCACACTGGTTCGGGTACAGTCAGTGGCAGTTACCGAATGAAGCGGATTACCGGAAATTACAGGTACTTTTTCAGAGGACAGCGGCAGAGTGTCAGCGAAATAACCCTTTATGCCGTGAACATGATGATCTGGTCAGTGAGCAACACACACTCAGGCGTGAATATCACGAACTGGCAGATCAGTATTCGCTGTTACGTCGTTACTTTACGGTATCAGTTGATGTGCCTTATACCGATGTGTGGACATTCCCGCCGGTTCAGTATTACCCCGGAAAGCACCCCTGTGAAAAACCAGCCGCAATGATGGAGCACATCATAAAAGCCAGCAGCCGTGAAGGTGATCTGGTCGCCGATTTCTTTATGGGATCCGGAGCGACACTGAAAGCCGCACTGAAGCACAATCGCCGCGTTCTGGGTGTGGAGATGGAGGCGGAGCGGTTTGAGCAGACTAAGACTGAAATAGCGTTATTGTGATAAGAGTGAGTCCCATGTCACATTGCTTACAAATTGAAACCTCACGGATGCAGGAGACTTATTGCCCAGTCTTGAAAGTTTCAAGTGGAAACACTATATCTGTAGTGCGCTACTATAGTGTGATTAAACGTGGATTAAAGTACCTTAATAGTAGCGTGGGCCTCACTTCGGTGAGGCTTTTTTATATCTAATACATTGATATTGTTCCGATGTCGGAATTCCGATAACGAGGTGGTTATGATTGATGAGTTTGATGGTTTCGACGAGTTTGAGTGGGTTTAGGTATAAAAAAGCCGGTTAAACGCAACCGGCGTAAAAATATAAGCTTTTAAGTAAAATGGTCGCACTAAATAATGCGATTACAAATATAAAGAGTATTTTTGCTGAGATCAAGTATGAGATACTCATTTTATGTTTGAAATATAGCGCTCTCATCATGGTGATGTGCGGTACCATTTCGCCGCTTGTGTTGGTTCAATTCCAACAGCGCTAATCCTATACGCCGCCACAGTATCAATCACCTCGTTATCACTTAACACAAGAGCTGTGTGCGGCTTTCTGATATCTACAAAAAGGTATTGAGATGAAAAAATTAACAGTATCCATAGGCAGTCTGGGTAGCGCGGCTGCCGGTGATTATGTGAGCTTTAATATCTGGCAGGGCAAACGACTGCTGCTCAGTGATCAGATCGCGGGTAAACATTCCGGCACATTCCATCGCGAGTATGATGTGGATTATATCCAGGGTGAACCACTGCGCATTGAAAGCAACGCACCGGCGGGTTGTTCTGTCGGGGTGAATGTGGCTCCATCTGATGATGCAGTGGCCGACACTAAACCTTCAGCTGTATTTAACGGTGTGCTGAGTATTAAAGATAACCAGATTTTCATGCGTGAAGCATTTATCAGCAAATCTTATCTTGATGATGTAATGCCAAAAACATTAGAGCAGCGTGTTGCCGATCTGGAAAAACAGCTTGCTAATACCTCACAAGCTGCTGGTGCAAAAATAGAAATTATTGAAACTCCATCGGGTGATGGGGTTTCCATGATCGCACGTAAGTCAGACGGGACTATTGTTTGCCGGATTAGCACCTTGAGCTAAATGAATCCTGCTGACTGTTAGTATTAACTTTGTTTGAAACATCATGAATAAAAGAAATAATTTTAATCTGTTAGGCGTCTCAGATGAATTCATCGAATAAGTCCCTTTAATTGAGCCGTCACTATTATATAGTTCTATGGGTATTTCATCCGAGTGTTTGTCATCTTTATATTCATCAAGCCTGTATCCGTTGAGAGTGTCTTTCAGGCTGTCAATTTTGTTATTGGGGATACCGGAAAAATTGTGCAGATGAGCTGCATCATTTCGTATTTTATTTATTGTTTTTAAAGCGTTATATAGTGCTGATGGAAAGGATAAATTTTTAGCAATCTTGATTTTTGCATCATAATCAATTTTTATTCGGTCTTCTCCGTTCCCGAAAAAATTAGCTTGGTTACATGCTGCGCATATCCATGATTCAACCAGTTTTTCAGTCATCAAATGAATGCGTAATATTGCACCGATATCATCTTCTGTAAATGCGGTTTGCAGCGTCATGCCTGGTAACCCCAGTTCGCCAACTAGATTTGTGAATATCTGTGTGTTCATTTTTTATCTCCATAATTTAAAGGTGGTTACATGGATTTATCAAAAACTATGATGATAACAGTATTGGAGCTCGGATATTCATTAACATATATGGGCTCATACGCTGAATATAGTAAAAATGGCAATCTGACAGGCATGGTTGGTGATGATTCAGTTTTGCCACCGCAACTGAAAATTTGCTTTAAGAACGGCGGTAAAAGTGAAAATGCTGATGAACAGCATATCAAAGATAAAAATTAATTACGTTTAACTAAATCACAGGTCGCTCCGGCGGCCTTTTTTATTACTTTCCCGCCGCTGGTGGGATTACCAGAACAATGCCGCAGCCACCTCACTTTAACCATCTGTAACAATATAAACCGGTTGCGGCATTTCTCTATCACTTTACAAACGGAACACTCCGCAGGGGGTGGGTATGCGTATGCCAGACAAAATTGATTGGTGGGAGCAGATATTTCGCTGGCTGCAAAATGCCCTCCCGTTTATTGGCGGTTTTTCCTTTTCGGCGGCAATGGCTTATATCCGGGAACGGAGGCTGGGAACGCGCTGGCGGCAGTCATTGGGTGAAGCCATTATGTGCGGCCTGCTGAGCGTCGGAACGATCAGGCTCATTGATTGGTGGTTTTCCCGTAGCGGAGATGCGGAGTCATGGGCGGTGTTAGCGGAATTCAGCGGCGTAATGATTGGCTTCCTGGGCACGAAAAAAGTGTATGCCTTAATCGAGTGGGGCATGCGTGTTGTTAAAAATCGTTTTGGAGAAAAACAATGACAACTGAACCAAAGTGGATAACTGAAGCCCGGAAAGAAATCGGTGTATCAGAACACACGGCAGTAGGTTCCGCAGCTGTAGACCAGATGTGGATTGACAGCAAACTGCGCGGACTGGTTGGCACTGCGCGTGAAACGCCGTGGTGTGCCGGATTTGTGAATGCCTGTCTGGAACGTGCCGGTATTCGTTCGACCCGTTCTGATTCTTCCCGCTCATATCTGGCGTTCGGTGACGAGCTGAAAGAGCCTGTATATGGCTGTATCGTCACATTCTCCCGCACCGGCGGCGGTCATGTTGGCTTTGTGGTCGGTAAGACAGAATCCGGTAACCTGATGGTGCTGGGCGGTAATCAGTCAGATGCGGTAAATATCAAGGCATTCAAAACTGACCGTGTTACCGGTTACCGCTGGCCGTCAGGTGTACCACTGGATACCCGCCCACTGCCGGTAGGTAATGCTGATCTGTCAGTGAAAGAGTCATGATATGACCGGTCTGGGAAAAGTGCGGACGGGTATCGGTGCCATACTGGTTATCAGCCTGCTGCTTACCCTGCATCTGTACGGTGGCCTGAAAGACAACTATCAGGCGCTGAAAGACAAGCACGTTGCATTAACGGCTGTGAATAACATCACCCTGTCTACTGTCACCATCAATCACCGTATCTCACTCGACAACATCAAAGCCAAACAGGTTGAGGGCACAGAGCATGTCAATGTTAAGACTGTTATCAAAACAGTATTTAAGGACAGTGAATGCGCTGTTACTCCTGTTCCCGTTGATGTTGTCAGTGAGCTGCGGAAGTACGCGGACGGAATACGTTCCCGCTCCGGCGGTGCCGATTCCGCCACAACTGACCGCTGATTGTGAGCAGGTAGAGATACCGGCTGATCTGACATTCGGCGGTGCCGTTGAGCTGCTGGCCGATGCTATGAAATACATTGCCAACTGCAATCACGATAAGCGGGCTATACGGGAGATTGAGCAATCACGCCTCGCTAAATAGCGGGGCTTTTTAATACCAGAGGAAAAACTATGTTTAAACATCAATTAGGTCAGGTTGTGCAGGTCACCATCAGCGGCGAAGAAGGCCATGTGAAAGCCCGTGCTGAATATCATAACGGCCCGAATCAGTATCTCATTCACTATCTGGCAGCGGATGGCCGTGGAACTGACGGCTGGTTTGAAGAAGGGGAACTGTCACCGGCTCTGCCACTGTAACCCATCACAAAGCCTGCTCACTGAGTGGGCTTTTTAATTGGTTACGGAGATCAAATTATGCCACCACGAATCCCCCGCGCGTGCCGTAAACGTGGCTGCGCAAAGACAACTACCGACCGCAGTGGATACTGCGAAGAACACCGGAATACAGGCTGGGAGAACCACCAGCAGGGTAAGAGCCGACACCAACGCGGATACGGGACCAAGTGGGACCGGTTGCGCACCGCAGTCCTGAGCAGAGATAAACACCTGTGCCAACAGTGCCTAAAAGAAGGTCGGGCAACCGAAGCGAAGACAGTCGATCACATCATACCCAAAGCACATGGGGGAACCGATGCGGAAAGCAATCTGCAAAGCCTGTGCTGGCCCTGTCATTACCGGAAAACCGCAACGGAGAGAACACGATGAAAAATAAGCAGGTTAAGCTATCCAGAATGTTTAAAGGCGGGAAGTTTGCTGGGTATTGCCTCAGTGTTGATGGTGAGATGTTATCCCACCAGACAGATATAAAGATAGAAACAACAGCGCCGCCGCATTCATCTATATCTGTTAGTTTTCTCTGGCATTCATCTGTGGTTGATGATGCTCCGGATATTCACCTTGAATAGATCAGGGGGAGGGGGAGGTCAAATCTCTGCCGCCCCACTGCCTGAGGACCGCCGCCTTACCTCTTTTCAGATCGCCGCAGGTTAGAAAACTTTTTTCCGGGATCCCCGGATGGGAATCAATAGGAGAAAACGATTATGTCGGGACCACCGAAAACCCCGTCTCACCTGCGTTTGGTCAGGGGTAACCCATCAAAACGCCCGATCAATAAAAAAGAACCGAAACCGCCGTCAGGGGTACCCCCAACTCCGAAGCATTTTACCAAGCAGGGGAAATACTGGTTTAAGCGGATCGGGGAAGAACTCGATGCCATGGGCGTGATGAGTTCGATGGATGCCAAAGCGCTGGAGCTGCTGATCGAGGCATACACCGAATACCGGCAGCACTGCGACACCCTGGACGAAGAAGGTTACACCTACACAACACAGAGTGATGGCGGACCACTGATAAAAGCACACCCGGTGGCGGCAATGAAAGCCGATGCCTGGAAACGGATCCGGGCAATGCTGGGTGAATTTGGTATGACCCCGGCGTCCCGCTCGAAGGTAACGATTAACACACCAGCCGAAGAAGACCCTTTCGAGGCATTTATGAAAAAGCGCAAATGATGAATGGCAACCGTAGCAGATGGGATCCGGTACGCCGAACAGGTGGTTGCCGGAGAAATAGTTACGGGCGAACTGATACGCCTGGCGTGTCAGCGGTTTCTTGATGATTTAGAGCGCGGCCCTGAGCGCGATATCTTTTTCATTGAAGAACGCGCCCAGCATATTCTGGATTTTTACCAGTTTGTCCCGCACGTCAAAGGGGCGCTGGCAGGCAAGCCGATAGAGCTGATGCCGTGGCATACCTTTATTCTGATTAATATCTTTGGTTTCGTGATCCCGCTGGTTGATGAACTCAGCGGTGAGGCTCAGTACGACGATGACGGCGATCCGGTACTGGTTCGTCGCTTCCGGACAGCCTATAACGAAGTGGCGCGTAAAAACGCCAAATCCACACTTTCATCCGGCATCGGTCTGTATATGACCGGCGCTGACAGTGAGGGTGGTGCCGAGGTTTACTCAGCAGCTACCACCCGCGATCAGGCCCGTATCGTGTTTGAAGATGCAAAAAACATGATTAAAAAGGCCAAAAGTTCACTCGGTCGTCTGTTTGAATTTAATAAGCTGGCAATTTACCAGGAGCGATCCGCATCCAAGTTTGAGCCGCTTTCCAGTGATGCAAACAACCTCGACGGCCTGAATATTCACTGCGGCATAGTGGACGAACTTCACGCCCACAAAACCCGTGATGTGTGGGATGTGCTGGAAACTGCGACCGGTGCCCGTCTGCAATCGCTTCTGTTTGCGATCACCACAGCGGGATTTAACCGCGAAGGTATCTGCTACGAACTGCGGGATTACGCTATCAAGGTGCTGCGGGGCGTGGTGGAGGATGACACCTTTTTCGCGGCAATTTACACACCGGATGAAGATGATGATCCGTTCGATGAGTCTGTCTGGATAAAAGCTAATCCGGGGCTGGGTGTCTGTAAACGCTTTGATGATATGCGCCGTCTGGCGAAAAAAGCCAAAGAGCAGATTGCCGCCCGGCCTAATTTTCTGACCAAACACCTCAATATGTGGGTTAACGCGGAGTCGATCTGGATGGACTCAGGAAAATGGGATAGCTGCCCGGAGAATGCGCCGGATGATGAACTGAAGAACTACCCGGTCTGGGTCGGTGTTGACCTGGCAAATAAAATCGACGTGGCCGCGGCAATTAAGGTTTATGAAGATCCGCGCGGACAGGTGCATGTTAAGTGTAAATTCTGGCTGCCGGAAGACCGGATAGAAACCGCACCGAACCATATTGCCGATCTGTACCGGAAATGGGCGGCTGCCGGACATCTTGAACTGACGGACGGCGAGGTTATTGATCATGACATCATCAAAGCCGACATTCTGGCATGGTGCGAAGGTGATGATCTGCGTGAACTCGGGTTTGACCCGTGGAGCGCGGTGCAGTTCTCCCGCCGACTGGCGGAAGAGGGCATCCCGCTGGTGGAAGTGGCGCAGACAGTGAAAAACATGTCTGAATCCATGAAAACAGTACAGGCCGATGTCTATTCCGGCAAATTTCACCATGATCACAACCCGATGATGTCCTGGATGATGTCGAACGTGACCGTAAAGCCGGACAAAAACGACAACATCTTCCCGAACAAATCGACACCGGAAAACAAAATCGACGGACCGGTTGCGCTGTTTACTGCCAAATCACGCCAGATGGTGAATGGCGGGGAGCAGGAACAAAGTCTGTCCGATGTTTTATCTTCCAGGGGCTTACGCTCACTCTGAGGAAATCCAATGAAATTACTGACTATTACCGCTCTGCTGGTGGGGATTGCGGGTGCCTGTCTGCTGGCGTTCGGTGCCTGGCTGCTGATGCCTGCTGCCGGGTTTATCACAGCCGGCGGTTTGTGCCTGCTCTGGTCATATCTGGTATCAAAATCAGCGGGAAGCCTGAATAACAACGGAGGATCATAATGTTCTTTCCCGGTTTATTCAGAAAATCCGATACGGGTATGAGTTCGTCAGAGCTCAGCGAAATGATCGGTCTGACCTATGACACCTATACCGGCCGCCGCGTCAGTCCGCAACTGGCAATGCAACTCACTGCGGTATTTAGCTGTGTTCGCGTACTGGCGGAGTCAGTCGGTATGCTGCCGTGCTCTCTTTATGAGCAGCTTGACAGAGGAAACCGGCGGGCGGTACGTGAGCGGCTGAACAAACTGCTGTCAACCAAACCCAACAACTACATGACACCGCAGGAATTCTGGGAATTACTGATAGCCTGTCTGTGTCTGCGCGGCAATTTTTATGCTTATAAAGTCAAAGCGCTCGGTGAGGTAGTGGAGCTGCTGCCGCTGGATCCGTCTTCAGTTACTCCAAAACTGAACAGTAAGTGGGAGCCGGAATATCAGGTTACTTTTCCGGACGGAAAGCGCGACACGCTGACACAGGATGATATCTGGCATGTGCGGATTTTCACCCTGGACGGATTAACCGGACTCAGCCCGATAGCGTATGCAAAACAGGCTGTCGGGCTGGGACTGGCGACAGAAGAACATGGTTCCCGGTTATTCGGTAACGGTGCGGTAACCAGCGGCGTTCTGCAGACCGACCAGTACCTGAAGGACGATGCCTATGAGCGGCTGAAAACTGACTTTGAAAACCGGCATCAGGGGCTGGCGAATGCGCACAAACCCATGATCCTGGAGATGGGGCTGAAATGGCAGCAAATCAGCATGACATCGGAAGACGCACAGTTCCTTGAGACCCGCAAATTCCAGCTGGAGGAAATCTGCCGTATTTTCCGTGTGCCGCTGCATATGATTCAGAACACAGATCGGGCTACCTTCAATAACATTGAGAATCTCGGGATTGGTTTTATCAATTATTCTCTGGTGCCTTATCTGACCCGAATAGAACAACGTATCAATGCCGGACTGGTGAAACCATCAAAACAGGGTGTTTTTTACGCTAAATTCAACGCAGGGGCATTGTTACGCGGAGATATGAAATCACGGTTTGATGCTTATGCCACCGGTATTAACTGGGGGATCTATTCACCCAATGAATGCCGGGAACTGGAAGAACTCAACCCGCGTGAAGGTGGTGATATCTGGCTGACACCGATGAACATGACCACAAAGCCTGAGAGCAACCCGGAAAAAGAGGAAAAGCAGGATGTCGATAATGACTAAACAGCGGCTGGACATACCGCTGAAAATAAAGTCGGTCACTGAAACCGGCGAGTTTGAAGGGTACGGATCGGTTTTCGGCGTGAAGGACAGCTACAGCGATATTGTCGTACCCGGCGCTTTTCAGGCATCACTGAATGAATGGCGGGAGAAGGGCAGTCTTCCGGCCATGCTCTGGCAGCACCAGATTTCCGAACCGGTCGGTGTGTATACCGAAATGCGGGAGGATGATACCGGCCTGTATGTCAAAGGGCGGTTGCTTATCGAGGATGACCCGCTGTCTAAACGGGCTCATGCACATCTGAAGGCCGGATCATTATCCGGCCTTTCTATTGGCTACATCCTGAAAGACTGGGAGTACGACCGGAGTAAAGGGGCGTTTCTCCTGAAAGAAATTGACCTGTGGGAAGTAAGCCTGGTGACCTTCCCGTCCAATGATGAAGCGCGGGTCAGTGATGTTAAATCGGCATTTGCCCGCGGTGACGTCCCGTCACCAAAAAGTATTGAGCGCGTCCTGCGTGATGTCGGACTGTCGCGGACACAGGCTAAGGCATTTATGGCCGACGGCTACCATGCTCTCTCTCTGCGTGACGCAGAGGAAGATGCACTGGAAACACTTAAATCCATTAATTTTAATCAGTAAGGAGCTGTTATGGCTGTTGATCATAAAGATGTAAGCGAAGTGGCAAAAGAACTGAAATCTTCATTTGAAGAGTTTCAGAAAAAAAATGACAAGCGTATTGATGCCATCGAATCAGAAAAAGGCAAACTGGCGGAATCGGTGGACACCCTGAACGGAAAATTATCCGAGCTGGATGAACTGAAATCGTCACTGGAAGCCGAGTTGGCGGCCGTGAAACGTCCGGGCGGCGGTGTGGCAAACAAAGATGTCGCCGAACACAAAAGCGCGTTCGAACTGTTTGTCCGCAAGGGTAAGGATGATGGCCTGGCTGAACTGGAACAGAAAGCCATGCAGATTGGCTCTGATCCGGATGGCGGTTATGCCGTACCGGAAGAACTGGATCGCACCATTATCTCTGCGCTGCGTGATGAAGTTGTTATGCGTCAGGAATGTAATGTTGTCTCAGTCGGTACACCGAACTATAAGCGCCTCGTTAATATGGGGGGCACCGGCAGCGGATGGGTAGGGGAAACAGAAAAACGCCCTGAAACCGCAACACCTAAACTCGGCCCGATTGAACCGGTGTGGGGTGAGATTTACGGTAATCCCGGGGCCACCCAGACCATGCTGGATGATGCCTTTTTCAATGTTGAGCAGTTTATTACCGGTGAGCTGGCAATTGAATTTGCTGAACAGGAAGAAGCAGCATTCACCAACGGTGACGGCAGTAAAAAACCGAAAGGGCTGCTGGCTTACGGCAGTGAGGATAAGGCAGATAAGGATCGCGACTGGGGGAAACTGCAGCATCTGCTGCTGAAGAAACCAGCTGAGCTGACAGCTGATGAAGTGATGCAGTTGGTTTACACACTGCGTAAGCCTTATCGCAGTGGTGCTAAATTTATGATGAATAACAACACGTTATTCAAAGTTCGCACCCTGAAAGACTCACAGGGCAACTACCTGTGGCAGCCGGGCCTGCAACTGGGTCAGCCATCTGCATTGCTGGGCTACGGTATTGCGGAGAATGAGCAGTTTGCTGATATGGCTGCCGGTGCTGTTCCGCTGGCATTCGGTAATTTCAAGCGCTGCTACACCATCCTGGATCGTATCGGTATCCGCATGTTGCGTGACCCGTACACCAACAAACCGTTTGTACACTTCTACACCACGAAGCGTGTCGGCAGCATGTTGGTTGACAGCAATGCAGTGAAATTACTGAAAGCGGCAGACGGTACGAAGTAATCAGTCACGGCGGGGGGAAAGGCGCCCCTTTCCCGGAGGGTTTCATGCCATTACCGACAATTGAAGACCTGCGCCTGCAATGCCGCATTGATACTGAGGAAGAGGATCCGCTCCTGCTCGGCTATTTGGATGCGGCAAAAGAAAAAGCAGAAAACTACCTTAACCGGAAATTGTATGACGGTGCTGCTCCTGACAGTGATCCAAGCGGAATGGATATCACACCGGTTATCCGGCTGACACTCATGCTGGTGGTCGGTTTCTGGTATGACACCCGGGAACTGAAGAAGCTGCCACAGGGTTTTTATGATTTGCTCTGTGACTATCGTCTTTCACCCATGAGGGAAAAATAATGCTGGCCGGTGAACTAACAAAACGCATCACACTGTACCGGCCGGAGGTAGTGACTGGTGATCTCGGTGATTCCCGTACCGAACTGACGAAAGTCATCACGGTGTGGGCCAAAGCCGAGGCGATATCCAACCGTAAAATCCGGACGGCAGAGCAGGATCAGGTCATCGAAACCATGCAGTTTATTGCGCGACCACGCACGGATGTGCAAATAGACTGGGTGATTGAATACCAGAACCGGTTTTTTACAGTCCGTGCCTGTGACCGTAACGACCCGGCGAAACTGATTATTACCACGGAGGCAGACATACGACATGATCGAAAGTGACATTAAGTCGTCTCTTTCCGCCATCACCGCAATGCCCGTTTTCCCCCTGTTATTACCGAAAGATGCACAGGAAGGTATCACCTTTCAGCGTATCAGTGATCCGCGTTATTCCGCCGGTATGGTCACCACTCATCTTATCGTGGCGCGTTTTCAAATCAGTATTCACGTGCTGAATGATTACGGAAAAGCCCTGCAGCTGGATAAAGCCATCCGTGATGCCTGGGAGCCAATCCAGCATGGTTACATCGGTAATTATCCGGTACAGACGGTACAGCGCGGCGGGTTGCAACAGGGGAAGGAAGAGCTGACAAAAAACACCGTCCGCTGGTCGGTAATGCGGGATTTTATCATCACTTATCCGGAGGATGCCGTGTGATAACCAGAATCGAAGTTACGGGGCTGGAAGAACTCGGGCGTCGGTTACAGCAGGTCGAAATCGCGCTGAAAACCAAAATACTGCGTTCCGCCGGTCGTGAGGCAATGCAGGTTGTGAAAGAGGATATGGAGCAGCATTCCGGATTTGACCCGAAGGGGAAAGGAAAGCATATGCGGGAAAATATCACCCTGAGAACAACAGAAGTTAAGGGAACTAACGGTGGTGTGATGGTCACCGTCGGCCCGGCAAAAGACCACTACATGAAGGCCAGGGCACAGGAGTTCGGCACAGTGAAACAGGTAGCGAAACCGTTTATCCGTCCGGCACTGGATTACAACAAACGCGCGGTTCTGAAAGTGCTGACACAGCAGATCCGCTATGCACTCTCTGAGTATTAAGGAGCAATTATGGCTGACAATAAAACTTCACCGGAATACGCGAAGTTACCCGCCGGCACCGTGGTGAAATACGGGAAACCCGGCGATACCGTGGAAGCAATGAAACCACTGATTAACTGTAAGGCGCTGGGTGCTACCGGTCAGTCCGGCAGCTTTGTGGATGTCACCACTCTGATCGACACATCCAAGCAGTTTATTTCTGATCTGCCGGAAGGGCCGGAGAAATCCCTGGGGTTTATTGACGATCCGGAAAATGAAGATTTCGCGGCATTTCTTAATGCGGCGGAAAAACGCGAAACAGTGCAATTTTACTTTGCTCTGCCGAACAAACGCACCGCGACCATGCTGTTGTCTCTGTCAGGTTGGGAGATGAATGACGTTTCTGCACCGGCAAACGAAGCCATTCAGATTACCGTAAAAGGTAAACAGAATAACCTGACATGGGGTGTTGCAGGTGCTGCGGGTGATCAGACCAAAGGAGCAACGAAATAATGAAAGGGCTGAAAGCATCACTACTGGCGGCAAAGCCGGAAATCCGTGAAGTGGAAATCCTCTGCGGGGTTAAGGTAAATATCCGCCGTATGACCGCCAATGAGCTGATTACCCTGGAGCAGGAAGTCGCCGATCTGAATATCGACGGTAAGGTGCGTGAAGCGTCTCTGATGAACGTCGATATGCTGCTGAACTGTATTGTTGATGACGGCGGTAAACCGGTTAATAAATCACTGCTGCCGACCGCAGATGAAATGGTGAATGTTCATGATAACGCCATTCTGATCGATGCCATTAACATCGTGAAACGCCATTCTGTCGGTACGCTTGAAGAGGCAAAAAAAAACTGACGGACAGCCCGTTGCTTTTCTTTGCCTACCAACTCGCGGAAGAGCTCAAGGAAATTGATCCCTACCGCGTACTCAGCCTGCCGGCATCCACGCTTCTTGGCTGGCAGGCATACTTCTCACTGAAAGCAGAACAGACCGGCACAGCGAATACCTCACGGGACAACCCGTCAGCACCGGAAGCGCCGCCGTCACCGGTGGATCAGCAATGTGCTGATATCATGAAAATTATCGGAGGATAGATGTCAAACCTTGCAGATCTGCGTGTCGGCCTGCTGCTGAACGATGCCAGTTTCCGTTCAAATATCAGCAACGCAATGAACCATGCCGGGCGTGAAACAAAACGTTTTTCTGATAAGGCAAAGCGGGACGCAAAAGGCGTTGAGGATAGTTTTAACGGTATCAGCAAAAGCGTAACTAATGTGGCCGGTAAACTGGCATTACTGGCCGGTGGCGGATTATCTATCGGTAGTATTTTGTCTGTTTCACGGCAGTACGGTCAGGCGTTATCTGATCTCAGTGCTATTACCGGCGCGTCTGCCGAACAGATGAAGCGTTATGATGATGCCGCCCGCAGCATGGGGCGCACCACTGAGTTCGGGGCCACTAAAGTTGCAGATGCAATGAAGTTACTGGCATCGGCAAAACCAGCATTGCTGAATACTGCCGGTGCGCTGGAAGAGGTAACCGCGAAATCTATCACCCTGGCTCAGGCTTCGGGTGTCGATCTCGCTGATGCGGCCAAATCTCTGTCTCTGAGTCTTAACCAGTACGGGGCATCGGCATTATCAGCAGAGCGCTATATTAACGTGCTGGCCGCCGGAGCAAAATACGGGGCGTCAGAAATCAGTGAAACCTCACAGGCCGTTAAAACCTCCGGCACTGTGGCCGCACAGGCCGGGATCAGCTTTGAAGAACTGAATGCCGCGATTCAGGTATTGGCTGATAAAGGGATCAAAGGTGCCGAGGCCGGACGTATGCTGCGTAACGTGATCCTGGTATTGGAGCGTTCGGCAGATAAATCCCTGCGTCCGTCAGTTGTCGGTCTGGGTGCGGCGCTGGATAACCTGGACAAAAAGAACTACTCAACCACAGCGTCAGTAAAGCTTTTCGGCAGAGCAAACGTGAGTGCGGCAGTAAATTTGCGCGAAAATACGGACAAACTGAAAGAACTGACAGTGGCTCTGACCGGGACAAGTACGGCCTACGATCAGGCAAACGACAGGGCACAGAATCTGAGCAGCGATCTGGATCTGCTCGGCAGAGCATTTGAGGGACTGGCGCTCTCTGTCGGTCACAGCGCTAACGGCCCAATGCGATCAGGCATTCAGAATGTCACCGCAGCAGTGAATGGACTGACAGATAACTTCTCAACATTAGCCAGTATCGTTACGTATGCGGTTTTGCCGGTGATGGCATCCAGAATGACGATGGGATTGCAAACTCAGGCTAAAACCTGGTATCAGACCGGAGCGGCAGCGCGTGAGGCTGCAAGACAAACACGTAATTCAGCACAGGCAACTATTGAATCAGCAAAAGCGAGCCGCCTGCATGCGCAGCAGGAGTCGCAGCGTCTGGCGCAACAGTCAGTTATCAATAAACAGCATGGTATGAATATCAGCTATCAAAGGGAATACGCGGTGCTGCGCCGCCAGATCCGCGAGGCCGATATAGCAGAGGCAGCGGCGAAAGAGAAATTGATAGCAGCAAATAACCGCCTGGCCTTATCAACCCGCGCATTATCTGTTGCCGGGGCGGGTGCACGGGGTGCCCTTAACTTACTTGGTGGGCCAATGGGCGCAGCATTGCTTGCCGGATCTGCGCTGTATGGTCTGTACAATCACAGCGTTCAGGCACGGGAAGGGTTACGAAGCCTTAAAGATGAAACTGTCCTGACAGTTGCTGAACTGCAAAAGCTTTCAAAAGTGAAAGTGCAACTGAAACTTGATGAATGGGAAGAGGATGTCGTAAAGCTTCAGGCCGAAAAGAAACAGTTAGAGGGGCAGCTGGAGAGATATTCGGATACAGCAATTAACATTGCGAAGTCGCGTGAAAAAGGTGCATTCGGTAGCCTTTTCTGGGACTCAAAAGGCATGGAAAAGGAGAAAAATGTAGTTCTCGGAAAATTAGAGGACACAGCAGCTTCATTAGAACTGAGAATCAATCAGATAAATGAAGGAAAAAAAACAGTATCTATCGGTCAGTTTGAAGTAAAACCCAAAGAAGAAACCCCGAAAGAAGAACCTGTCGTATCAACAGGCACTAATGAGCTACCCGGCACAATAACCGGTAAAAAAGAGCTTAATCAGTACCAGCAACTGCGGAGACAGATCGAATCTGAACACGCAACCAGCCTGCAAAAAATCACCCTGAATGAATCAGACACGCTGGATAAACTGAAAGAACTGCATCATTCAGGGGGGATGTCACAAACCGAAATGAACCGGCTGTCACTGATCAGCGCCGAGAATTATCAGCGACAGCGTGTCACCCTGGCAGAAAAATACTCACCTTCTGCTGAAATGATCCGCCAGGAGCGCGAAGCTACACAGGAACTGAAAGAACTGTTCGATTCCAGACTGCTTACTGAGTCGGAATATCAGCGTGCGCGGTTGCAGTTAACGCAAACCAGCCAGCGTGACCGGTTGTCACAGCAGGCAAAAGACTTGGCCTTGCCGAATATCTCGCTTGCTGGTGAAGTTGATCCTGTTGTGCAACTGCGTAATCAACTGGAAGAACAAAAGGCGCTTTATCAGGCGTATTACCGTGATGGTGTTATCAACAAAGAGCGGTATGAAGCGCTGGTGGCACAGGCATCCGAGAAATCAAAAGAGGCGCAGATTCAGGCGGTTAAGGAGTTGTATTCCGCTCAGGGTAACTGGCAGAGAATGCAGATTAACCTTATTGATGCTGTAGAGCAAAAAACGGCGGGTTCACTGGCCGGAATGCTGACAGGAACAAAAGGATTTTCAGAAGGCCTGCGCGAGCTTTCTGCATCCCTGGCTGAATCCATCATTCAGGATCTGATTAAAATTGCGATTCAGGGGCAGATAACAAATGCCATTACCGGTTTGTTCGGTGGGTTTGGTGGCGGTACTGCCAATGGATCTACAGTACCGATGCCGCCAAAAAACATTTCAGTCATGCCGCATGCCAAAGGCGGGGTGCATAATTCACCGGGATTAAGCCAGTACAGCAATCAGGTTGTCAGCAGCCCGACACTGTTCGCATTCGCCAAAGGCGGAGCACCGAATGCCGGGCTGATGGGCGAAGCCGGACCGGAAGCTATTATGCCGCTGAAACGCGGCCCGGACGGAAATCTCGGCGTTAGAATGTATGGCGGAAATGGCGACACCGCCGCGCCAGTGGTCCATATCCATATTGACGGTGAAGGAAATCAGCAGGTTCAGGCATCCGGTGGTTATGAGCAGTTCGGCAGGGAAGTGGGGCAATTTGTTGACCAGCGCTTTCGCAAGCTGATGGACAAGGAAACGCGACCATCTGGTTCAGTCTGGAATCTGGTTAAGGGGGGAAGATGATAGAAGTATTCACCTGGAGTCCGCGGTTGAATCCGCAGAGTGATATTTCGTTCCGGAATAGAAAAGCAAAATTCGGTGATGGTTATGAGCAGGTTTGCGGGGACGGCATTAACACCCGCAGTCAGAAATGGTCACTGAATTTCACCGGGACGGAAAGTTACATCCTGCCAATCCGTGATTTTATTGATCGGCATGGCGGCATCAGTGCATTTCAGTGGACGCCGCCGCTGGAGAATACCGGATTGTATCGCTGTGATGATCCGAAACTCACCCCGCTCGGCGGTGACAACTATTCGCTCTCTCTTACATTTACCCAGGCATTTAAACCATGATCACAAACGATTACCAGAAGCTGGAACCGGGTAATGCCGTCCGGCTTTTTGAGGTTGACGGTACTGCGTTCGGTGCGCCGGATGTTTTGCGGTTCCATGCATACAATATTCCTCACACTGAGGCAGAGATTACTGCCGCTGGTCGTGACCCTGAAAAACTGCCGGCGAAATCTATCTGGTGGCAGGGAGAAGAATATCGTGCGTGGCCGGTACAGATTGAGGGTCTGGAAGCTTCAACAACCGGATCCGGCGCACAGCCGAAGTTATCAGTGGCAAACCTCGACGGGTCAATCACTGCGCTGTGCCTGGCATACGATGACATGCTGAAGGCTAAAGTCACGATACACGATACTCTGGCGCACTATCTGGATGCGGCGAATTTTCCGGATGGCAACCCGTCGTCAGATCCTGCCCAGGAAAAAGTCTCGGTCTTTTATATCGACAGCAAATCCTCGGAAACCAATGAGGTTATCGAGTTTGATTTAGCCAGCCCGATGGATTTACAGGGGGTGTTGATCCCGACGCGGCAACTGCATGCAATGTGTACCTGGTGTATACGCGGCAAATACAAATCTGGTGACGGTTGTGATTATGCCGGGCAGAACGGGTATTTCGATAAGCACGGCAATCGTGTGGATGATCCGGCACAGGATCAGTGCAGCGGCATGCTGAACACAGGTTGCTTCCCCCGCTTCGGCAAAAACAATCCGATCCCGTTTGGTGGTTTTCCCGGAACATCGTTACTGCGAAAATAGATTGTTTCTGGTAATGTCATTACCATGAATCTACTATTTTGGTGATATTATGAAAAAATATATTACGTTATTATTATCATGTTTGCTTTTATCAAATGCAGTCGCAGATGAAAATAGATATTGGTATGAAGATTGCCGAGTTTATAGTCTTGATGAAGTGTCAAAACTTAGCAAGACAGCCAAGAATGAAAAAGTTTTAACCTCAGAGGAACTAAAAATAAAGGGAAAAGAGTTTACAGAGAAATATATAAAAAATGCAGAATGTGATGTTAAAAACCTTACAGAATACAAAAAGTATTTAGAATATAGGTTATCCGTTATTGATAGCTATTCAGATAATGGCTGATCCACAATAAGGATAAAATAACAATGCGTGATTACCTGATAAAAAAAATATTAAGCCACGCAGAATGTGAATACCCCAGAGAGTGCTGCGGGGTGATCGCGCAAAAATCCCGCGTTGTGAAATATTTCCCCTGTCGCAATATCGCAGACATACCGGAAGAACATTTCATTTTATCGCCGGAAGATTACGCCACTGCAGAGGATTGGGGAACGGTGACCGGTATTGTTCACAGTCACCCTGATGCCACCACTCAGCCGTCAGAACTGGATAAAGCACAGTGTGATGCGCTTGGCGTGCCGTGGTATATCGTCAGCTGGCCGGAGGGGGATTTGCGGACTGTTCAGCCGCGCGGCGAGCTGCCATTACTTGGTCGGCCGTTTGTGCTCGGGTTTACCGACTGCTGGGGGCTGGTAATGAGCTGGTTCCGGCAGGAACACGGCATTGAACTGCCGGATTACCGGGTGGATTATCATTGGTGGGAGCAGGGCGAAAACCGTTATACCGATAACTGGCAGGAAGCCGGATTTATTCAGGTTGATGGTCCGCAACCAGGCGATATGATAGTGATGCAGGTACAGGCTCCGGTCGCCAATCATGCCGGTATTCTACTGCCTGATAACATGCTCCTGCATCACTTATACGGACATCTGAGCCAGCGTGTTCCGTATGGCGGTTATTGGCGCGACCGCACAGTGATGGCTCTGAGGCACAACACATTCGTGAATAATTGACACAACCCGCTCCGGCGGGTTTTTTTATGGGGTAAATATGTCACAGGAAATAATGGCAAAAATAGAGTTGGGTGGTGTACTGGGTAAAACGTTTGGCAAAACACATCAGCGCCTGGTCAGCACAACCTCTGAAGCGGTCCGTGCATTATGCTGCACTATCTCCGGATTTGAGCAATTCCTGAATACCAGTAAATCACGCGGCTTAACTTACGCGGTATTTCGCGGGAAAAAGAATATCGGGGTGGATGACCTGGGTTTTCCGGTGACTGATGATGTTATCCGGATTGTGCCTGTGGTTATCGGCAGTAAAAGTGGCGGATTATTCCAGACTATTTTTGGTGCTGTGCTGGTGGCTGCTGCAGTGTTTATGGGGCCTGGTGGTATTGCTGCCGCTTTTGGTGCTGGCGGCATGGTTGGCTTTATGGCCACAACCGGCGCGGCGATGATGCTGGGCGGTATTATCCAGATGCTGTCCCCGCAGCCAAACGGAATCGCCATGAAAGACCAGGGCGAAAACAAACCGTCCTATGCATTCGGTGCGCCGACGAACACCGTTTCACAGGGTTACCCGGTACCGATCGGTTACGGTAAGCGCCGCATCGGCGGGGCCCGTATTTCAGCACCACTGAC
>OCAE01000311.1_pt1 | contig 35680 bp, 13 predicted proteins | sample 1495581 | NCBI WGS metagenome assembly OCAE01 (sample SAMEA2580278, study PRJEB22360) | human gut metagenome | biome: human gut; feature: human-associated habitat; material: faeces | place: Denmark | collected 2008/2010 | reverse complement strand
TGCTGGTGGTACCGGTGGTGCCGGAGGTGGCAATCACATTGGCTCCGGCAGCGGCGATATGAGCCATAGAGGTACCGCCGGTACCGGCGATCGGCACTTTCTTTTCTGCCGCCGCCTGAAGTGCCAGGCGGTTGGCGTTGTGCGGATCGCCGCTCATAATAATGATGCCGTCGATGTCACCCTGTTCTATCAGCCGGGCAATCTGTTCATCACTGCCGCGCACTGCATCGTTGACTTCCGCCAGAGTGCCGGAGAACGTAACGGCAGGCACGGCATCGGCGTCTGTCAGGGTGTAGACCGCAGCGGCGGTAGAGGGTTTGGCAACATCCATCGACGCCTGTGCTGCAATAAACTGCACTGCGGCAACAGACACACCGGCGGACTGACATTGCGTGTAGATCTCGCTCAGAAGTTTTTCAGGATCTGCACCACCGAGGTTGTACAGGTTCCCGCCACTACTGCCCAGTATGACAATTTTTTTCATAATCGGACCTCAGGGGGCTCAGGGTAAGTAACGACTTATTGTTGTTTTTTGTTGATATTGCTTGGGATAACAACGTAAATCAACACATCAAAATAGGATGCATTGTTTATGAAATAATCACTGAATTGATTCAATTCGGGGAAAATAGTGAGGGTGTGTCTATTTATTAGTGTGATTAGCTGGTTTTGGGCAGTTCTTCTATATTTAATTCCGTTTAATTATTGGCTAATTATTTTGCTTTATATTGTTTTGTGTGAGTTTGATCATAATTAATCGGACAGATCACACAGGAAAACCACATAAAACAAAAAAGCCACTCCGGGGAGTGGCTTTTGCTGAAAAGTAAAAAAACGGATCAGCCGGGCAGATTAACCAGCGAGTCGCGGGTGATATCGCGGATGGTTTTTGCACCGGTCAGTGTCATTGCCACGCGCATCTCTTTATCAATCAGATCCAGCAGATTTTCGACCCCCGCCTGTCCCTGTGCCGCCAGGGCGTAGACAAAAGCACGACCCAGCAGGACAGAATCCGCCCCCAGCGCCAGCATCCGCACCACATCAAGGCCGTTGCGGATCCCGGAATCACTCAGAATCGTGATATCCGATTTTACCGCATCGGCAATGGCAGGCAGGGCGCGGGCAGTGGAAAGTACGCCGTCGAGCTGGCGACCGCCGTGGTTGGAGACAACAATGCCGTCCGCACCGAAGCGCACCGCGTCTTTCGCATCTTCCGGGTCCAGGATCCCTTTGATAATCATCGGGCCTTCCCAGAACTCGCGGATCCATTCCAGGTCTTTCCAGGAAATGGACGGATCGAAGTTTGCTCCCAGCCAGCCGATATAATCTTCCAGTTTGGTCGGTGCGCCGCGATAGACCGAGATATTACCCAGATCATGCGGTTTACCCAGCACGCCGACATCCAGCGCCCAGCGCGGGTGCACCATCGCCTGTAACACACGGCGCATGGCGGCATTCGGGCCGCTCATCCCGGAATGGGCATCACGGTAACGCGCTCCCGGCACCGGCATATCGACGGTAAAGACCAGCGTTTTGACACCGGCGGCTTTGGCGCGCTCAAGGGCGTTTTTCATAAAACCGCGATCGCGCAGTACATAGAGCTGGAACCACATCGGGCGCTCAATCGCCGGGGCGACTTCCTCAATCGGACACACCGATACCGTGGACAGGGTAAACGGAATACCTTTATTGGCTGCCGCTTTTGCCGCCTGCACTTCACCGCGCCGCGCGTACATCCCGGTCAGCCCGACCGGCGCCAGGGCAACCGGCATCGCCAGTTTTTCCCCGAACAGTTCAGTTTCCAGACTGAGAGACGACATATCGCGCAGCACCCGCTGACGCAGGGCGATATCCGCCAGATCCGCCGTATTGCGCTTCAGGGTATGCTCGGCATACGCCCCGCCGTCAATATAGTGAAACAGGAAGGGGGGCAGTCTGGATTCGGCAGCCGCCCGGTAGTCTGTTGAAGCGGAAATAATCATCTTAAATACCTGTATATGTAACAAACTCAGCACTGTGCCCGGTTACAGGGTCAGTATCAGTGCCATCACGGCGGCAATCACGCCGTAGATAAACATCGGAACCACTGTCTTTTTGATAATTGACCCTTCGGCATTGGTAATACCGAGGATGGTGCAGACAGCGATAATATTATTCAGACACACCATGTTCCCCATCGCACCGCCGACAGACTGAAGCGCGAGGGTTAAATTGACATTCAGGCCGGTGGTTTGCGCGATCGACTGCTGGATGCCGCCGAAGGTCAGGTTGGACACGGTATTGGAGCCGGAGAAGAATGACCCGAGTGCGCCGAGGTAAGAGGCGAAGTAGATCCAGCTCTCACCGGTGGCACCCGCCAGTGAGCGGCCGATAATGTAAACCGGCGCATTTTCGCCGCCCTGCATCATCAGGTTTACCATAATCAGCGCACCGAACAAGGCAATAAACGGTTTGTTAGTTTGCTGTGCGGTCTGAACAAACATGGTTTTTACCTGCGTCCGTTTCAGGCCGAACAGGAAAATACCGATAAACACCACGAGGAAGAACGGGATCAGCGCCGGGACATACAGCGTTTTATAATCTGCCGCCGCCGGGGTGCCGAATACGTTGCTCAGGCGGACAATCAGTGCATCACTCAGCGTGATATGGCCGAGGAAACCCAGTGTGCCTTCCCAAATCACGTTAGTGCTGTTGAGCAGCCCTTTCAGGCCGAGCTGGTGGATACGGGTGACAATCAGAATACCGATCAGCAGCAGGGTCGGGGTCATGGCTTTGATAACCTGTCCGAACGGGATCACTTTTTTCTCTGTTTTTTGTTCGGTGCGGGTCAGGCCGATACCGGCACGGGCAGTCACCACCGAGATCCCGAGGCCGATTGCCCCGCCGAGCAGCGCCGGGAACTCATAGTTCACCTGTGCCAGCAGCAGATACGGCACGGTACAGGCGAGCACACTGATCAGAATAAACACGATATTGCGGCGGATTTCCTGCCAGCTGACAATAAAACGCAGCGCCAGCAGCGGGATCACAAATGCAGCCACAAAGTGGATCAGCGCGGAGTAGTGGCTTATCTGATAAACACTCTCTTCATTCAGCCCGAGGTTGGCAAAACCAAACCAGGTTGGTGTACCGACGGCGCCGAACGAGACCGGCACGGAGTTCATCACCAGCGTCAGCAGGGCAACCCGCATGGCCGGGAAGCCGAGACCGACCAGGATTGGGGCAGCGATAGCCGCAGGGGTACCAAACCCGCTTGCGCCCTCAATGGTAAAGGCGAATGCCCAGCCGATAATCATCAGCTGTGCCACCGGATTCGGGCTGATGTTTTCCAGCCAGCTGCGAACCACATTTTCCGCACCGCTGACTTGCATCAGCTTATTGAGCATAATTGCCCCGGCAATGATGGTGATCGGTGTCAGCACAGAAATAAAGGCGGTGACAATATTAGCACTCAGCAGTGTGAGATCCGTTTTAAACCAGAACAGCTGGATACAGAACACCACGGCGGCGGTGAAAGGTAATGCGATGTAGGAAGGGATACTGCGGCGCTTTGTCATCATCCAGATTAACATCACGATAGGTGCAAGACTGAAAAAAATAGCCATAAAGCCCTCTGACATTATTATTGTTGTAGGAATTCTTGTTACATGCAGGATTCGTTAAATTTTCATTACGGAATTATTTTAATCACAACCAAAAGGAATTATCTATGTTGCATTTTTTTAACAATTGAAAACGGGCAGGAAATGATAAAAACGCGGAAAATCAGGTGAAAAAAAGAAATAAAAAGATGTTATTTATCAGCAAATTAATTAGTTAATTTGTATGATGAAAGGACAGGGTCACATTAATTAGGCCACAACGGTCAATAGAGAAATTCCAAAAATCGACTAATCCGCAGACATAAACAGATAACAATCCTGAATCTGTCAGCCGAAATAGGGACGGATTGCCTGATATGACTGCTGAATATGATCGATCAGCAGGCGAATTTTGACCGGCAGATGGCGGGTGTACGGATATACGGCATACACACCGAGTTTTTTCCCGCTGTAACCCGGCAGGACTTCGGTCAGCAATCCGGCCTCCAGATCTTCATGCACCATACAGCGCGGCACCATGGCGATACCGTGACCGCTGAGCAGTGCTTTGCGGATAGCGCGGGCATTATTGAACGCGATATTACCGCTCACCTGCAATTCATAGATTTCACCGGTATCCGGGCGGCGCATCAGCCAGTTTGAGGTTCCGCTCTGCTGATAGGTGTAAGTGAGGCAGTTGTGTGTCAGTAAATCTTCCGGATTCTGTGGCGCGGGGTGTTTTTCCAGATAACGGGGGGAGGCGAGGATCACCCAGTGAGAATCGATCAGCGGGCGGGCTATCAGGCTGGAATCCCCCATCATACCGGTGCGGATAGCCAGGTCAACGCCTTCATTCACCAGGTCAACAAATCGGTTTTCCAGGTGCATTTCCACTTTTACATTCGGGTATTTTTCACAGAATTCTGCCACACTCTCGCTGAGAACCAGCTCTCCGGAGATAGTGGGTACTGACATACGGATAAGGCCGGTCAGCTCATCACTGTTGGCACTGACTGCCTGTAATGCACTGTGAACCTGGCCGGTAAGGGATTTGGCATGCTGATACAACACGCGGCCGTTTTCCGTGACAGAGAGACTGCGGGTGGTACGGTACAGCAGACGGGCACCGAGGGCTTTTTCCAGCCGTCCTACCCGTTTGCTGAGCACGGAGCCGGTGACACCGGCCATTTCTGCCGCTTTACTGAAAGAGCCGCAATCGACAATCAGCGCAAATAAAATCAGATCATTGGCGTATTCGTGGGCGGGCAGCATGGTAAAACCTCCGGCAGTGAATGAAATAATAAACAGCATTCACTATATCAAAATCTGTGTAACAGTGATAATCACGCCGGAGACAGACAGGCTAAAGCGGGTATATCATGTGATCAAAGGCAAACACGGTGGCCGGGAAAATCGCCTGACATTCACGAAGTAAGCGCTCACAATCTTCTTCATTATAGCGCCCGCTGAAATGGGTTGCGATCAGCGTGCCGACCCCCGCATCCCGCGCCAGAGTCGCAGTCTGCACGGTGGAAGAGTGCCCGCGGCTGTTGGCTTTTTCAGACATGGTGCCGTCAAGCGTAGCTTCCAGCACAATCACATCGGCATTCTGTGCCAGTTTCAGCGCATTTTCGCACGGTGCGGTATCCCCGAAAATCACCAGATGGCGTCCGCGTTGCGGTTCGCCGAGGTAATCCGCCCCGCAGATCACCCGGCCATCCTCCAGTGTCACTTCGCCACCCTGTTTCAGGATCTGCATCCACGGGCCGCCGGGAACACCTTCCGCTTTCAGGCGCAGTGCATCCAGCGCCCCGGGTTTATCATGCTCTTCAATCCGGTAACCGTAGCTGATTACCGGATGCTCAAGTGAGTAAGCGCTTACTTTTATTTGCCCGTCATTATAAATCACGCCTTCTTCATCTATCTCAATGATCGCCAGCGGGAAGGTCAGATACGAGCCGCTGAGCGTCAGGGCAGTTTCAACAAACTGCGCCAGCCCCTGCGGGCCAAAGAGAGTAAGTGGTTCCTCACATCCGCCCATGGAACGGCTGCACAACAGGCCTGGCAGGCCGAAAATATGGTCGCCGTGCAAATGGGTGATAAAGATTTTTTCCAGTTTCGGGATTTTGACCGGACTTTTCAGAATCTGATGCTGAGTGCCTTCGCCGCAGTCAAACATCCACAGGCCGCGCTGTAATGATTTGAGATCCAGCACCAGACTGCTGACGTTGCGGTTGTTTGACGGAACACCGGCACCGGTGCCCAGAAAAATTAACTCCATGTTGTTCCCTGTATTTCAATTGCTGCCGCGCGGAGGCCGGTATTACGGAATACGGCGCAGTTGCGGCGAGCGGGTCATATTTTCCGGTAAGATTAACGGTTCTTCCGCCAGCGGTAAACTCAGACGGGTTTTACCGGTGATGATCGTGACGCCGGCAGACTGCCAGGCGTCTGCCGCCAGTTGTGTGCAGTACAGCCCGTCCTGCGGGTTGATACTGAAAGGCGTGCCGAGCCGTGCGAGGGCATTATCACGGGCGCGGCGGTGATGTTCGCTGTCCGCCTGTACGGCATACCAGGTAACCTGTCCGTCTTTGGCGTGTTCAATAAAGAAATCAAGGGGATCGCGGTTCACACCGCTGATACCGCCGGGGTGCTCCTGTGGTGTGGCATGGATCACATAGGTGCCTTCCGGTGTGATATCAACAACACCGACATGGCTGAAACCACTGTTGTCAATACTTCTGACAATGTCACTGATGGCTTCGCCGCCGTCACGGAAAATCAGGTCACCGCTCTGAATGCCGGGCGGAGGGATTGCCGCAGACAGAGGCAGCGCGGCAGTCAGCAGCGCCGGAAGCAGAAGCCCGGCGCGGAGTGTGGTTTTCATCAGCGCAGGATAATTTTCCAGTCGCCGCCTTCTTCCTTTGTCAGCAGGAAACGCTCATCTTTCTGTTTGCCGTCTTTGAAATTGACCGTCAGAACCACGGTTGCGCGTTTTTTGTTTTCATCAATATCGACGGATTTCACTTCCGTGCTTTCCACGCCGCCGTTGCCTTCAATGCGGCGTGCCATATCACCGACAATCATCTGTACTTTGCCTTTGATTTCCATCTCATTTTTTTGTTTGTCTTTTTCCGGGATGGCGAGCAGATCATAGGCTTTATCCGCATCTTTTTTCTCGACGGCACTGTAGAACTGTTTAACAACATCTTCCGGGGAATCACTGCCGCAGGCGGTCAGCATCATACTGCCGGCCAGCAACATCAGGGAGAGAGCGATTTTTTTAAGCATAGTTTTTCCTTTAAAAGACAACCGGTGTTTTTATTATTTTCTGATGAAAATACCGGCAGTATACGGACATCCGGCGGCTTGGCAATCCTGTCTATAACGCTGATAGCGGATTCAGGGAAAATTGTATTTTTATTGTGTTATTTTGTTAATTTTTAGTGATAAATTTCAATGAATTGAACAGAAAAAATTATCATTAAGGCGTTTTGCGGAACATGAGTTTGATTAGATGTGTTAATGTCAGTTACTGCGTATTTTTAATATAAAATCGGAGATTGTTTGGTTATGTATTTCTCTGAAATAAACACGTCTCTTAATTAATATATTATAGTGATGAGGGAGTTTAATAAATCGGCATCCTCTGTTCTTAAGGTTATCAATAAGAAGGAGGTTTTCTGGTAACAGACTAAACCCTGAAGCAGATGCAATAAAATCAGAAATATTATATTCAGCCGGTATAGTAATTGATGGATGATCATTTAACGCTATTTTAAACTTTGATAAAAAATCACTGAATATATTTTCATGAATTTCTGTTTTTATTTTTATGAGTCTTTCACTCATAACCAAATCAGAGATTGAAGCATGTTTCTTTAACAGACTATCATGAGCAACAATACCTGCTTCTTCCGGCGGAAGAGCAAGATGATGAATATCTTCATTATCTGTACTGCAGTCTGAAGAGATAACAATATCTGTGTTGGTTCCGGACATTTCATGTTTAATATCAATGTGTTCTATTGATTCAAACGACAGGCAGAGATCAGGGTTCTCCTTACAGAATGACATTATTTTATCTTTCAGTGGCGAGTAACAAAGACTGTCCATTTTAATATTAAGTGAGTTATTGTTTTTTTTCTTTCCGGATAAATTATCTGAAATGTTTTTTATCCGCATGTAATAGGGTAGTAGTTGCTGATAGAGGTCTCTTCCGGCAATAGTTAATGATGATTTCTGCCCTGACCGTTTAATTAATAAAATACCGGTTTTACATTCAAGATCATGAATGCCGTGACTAAGCGCTGATGGCGTCAGATTAAGTTTTTTTGCGGCTTCTGCCAGGCTGGAATTTTCAGCTACAGAAAAAAATTGAATGAGTTGTCTTGATAAAAACATAAAACTAACCTATGTGTATATATTGTTTTTCAATCAGCGAGTAATGCTTTTTTTGTTTTGATAAAGAAAATCATACCATGTTGAGCATTGTTTTTTTTACCAAAAAAAAGTAACAATGCGATATTATCATCAATAAAATTATATTTTTACTTATATTTACAGTGAATGAATTGCGCTGAAGTATAAGTCGATCTAATGTTAATGATGCTTGAGTTAAGGTGCGTATGACGTAAGTTATGATGCTGATAATCACATGAAAGCGTGATTATCTCCGGAGAGTTAAAAAAAATTCAGCAGGCCATGAAAAAAAACACCTGGTGTCAGGCGTGAAATTATCGTTACAAACAAAGACAGGTAACAGTTCATGGGTCTATAAACCTGAAATATTTTCGGGGCCGGGTATGACAGGATGTATTGCCAGCTCAGTTTCTGAGAAAACAGGGGTTAACGGAGAATAAGTGATGCAGACATTGGCGGTGATACTGAAAAAAGTAAGTAATAAAGATGATAATACCGTACAAACATTATGTGACTTAATGCCGTTATCTTGTGCTGAAATTTATGAGAAATATCATGATGTTATTTCAGATGATGAAGCAAGAATACTTTTTCAGCAAGCGCAGAGACAAAAGAAGAAAAATCGGTTTACTGATGCGCAAATAACGGCACACAATAATCCGCAGATAAGAAATATACCCTACTTGTATACCGGACAATTACCGGAGCTCAGTGATGAAAATGACTTTATTCCCGACAGAATTTCAGAGTACGCTGAACCCGGTATGGTTTCTTCTATGTTTTCACCGGCCGCTTATCTGACAGAGTTATACCGGGAAGCAAAAAATTTGCATAAGGAAAATACAGATTATCATCTTGATAAGCGTCGTCCTGACCTGAAAAGTTTATCTCTTTCTCAGGAGAATCTTGACGATGAGATTTCAACGCTGGAACTTTCAAATGAAGTCTTGTTTACGGCGCTTAAAAAAGACAATGACAAGGATGAACAACCTGTATTAAAGCGGTTATCCGAAGAATATCAATCGATAGCACTTCCTTATCACGAGCCATTTAAGATAATAAACAAAGTATTAAATCTGAAAAATATATTCCAGGTAGTTAATAAATATCCGTCCATCATTAATAATGAAAAAACAGATAAGACATGGATAAAACATATTTATTGCAATGTATCTCCTTCACTTTTAAAGATGTTAAAAGATATATACGAAAATATTTTAGCTTATAACTATATTGAGATATTGATTAGTAACTATATAACAAAATTAGAATTTTCATATTTTTACTCATTTAAGAATGTTATAAGTTTCTTTGAGTTAACAAGTGTTGAGTTTGATATTCTATCGGTTTTCTTCGATTTAAAAAATATAAATGATAAATCAAGTGATGCTGTAATAATAGAGTATAAAAAAGATATCATAAAGTTAAGAGGTGTTGTCAGTCTGTATAAGGCATCCGGATTACCACTTGAGACTATTATTTTTATTTTTAACTCATTTAAGTGTGATCTTGCAGATGAAAAAGCAATTAATGCGATAATTAACCTTAAGATAGTCAGGGATAACTATCAGTTACGAGATGAAGATATTGCAGTATTGTTGGGTGGTAATATTGTTGAGAGTAAGCTAAATACAGACATATCGCAGTTTGATCGTATTTTTAATAGTCCCCCTTTGGGTGGTAATAAATTAAAAATTGATAATACAAAATTAGATTTATCTAACGGGGATTATAAGGATGATAGCCATGAGAAATTTATCATAAACTGTCTGAAAAGAGCATTTGGTGTTAATGAATCATTACTGGCTGAATTGTGTGAGCTTATTTATGGTAAAAACCAAAATGTCATATGTAATATAGAGTTCTTATCGTTATGCTACAGAGTGATATTAATAGCCAGAATAAATCATATCCCTGTTAATGAACTTATTATGTTGTTTCGTCTTCTTCCTGATGTATTTAATAGTGATATTCAATCCTATAAGTCATCAGATGATATTTATGATTTATTATATCATGTCAACTACTACACTATCTGGTTTAATGAAAACAAACTATCTATATCAATGTGTTATTTTTTGCTAAATAGTAATAATGAAGTTATTATTTCACAAAGCGTTAAAAGTATTATTTTTGAAATAAGAGATGGGCTGGATAAAAATGACATCAAAGATAAATCATTAAAATCAGATAAACTGATAACAAAATTATCACCAGCATTATCATCTGTGATGGATATCAATTCAGTGAGTGCTATGGAATCAGTTTTACAGTGGGTGGATATATTAAAACCTGAAGGGATTGGTTTAAAAGTACTATTTTCTAATATTTATAATAAGAAAGAATCTGCTGAACAAGAAGAAAATAAAACCGTCATTTATATAATTAAGATGTCAATGATGATCAATATGATAGCCATAGATGATAGCCTGTTATCTTTATGGGTAACAAATCCTGCTCGTCTTGATGTGTCTTCTGATATAATTAAATATAAATTTTCAACAATTAAAATGATGATAGATGCAAATGCTGTCATTAAACGTACAGGTGAAAAATCAGATCTGGTTATCAGTTCACTGAATGATGATAAATTATCCTATAAAATAATATCAGATGTATTCAGACAGGATAATAAAATTGTACAGCAGGCATTTAAGTATTTTGACAAAACAAAAATCATCAGCGATTATCGCTCATTAACTGATGTGGTAACGGTATTAGATTTATTTACAGAAACAGGAATATCTCCGGATGATTTTACAAAGCTATTTGAAAATGTCGCTGGAAGTAAAAACTATATCTATTATTATAACCTCAGTAAAATTGCAGAATCAATATTAGAGCAGGATAAATCTTCTGACTTAAACGGAACGATTAATAAGCTAAGAAGTTCGGCACTTTGTTCATTATATCTTCTTGATAAATTAAGTGATTTTGGGTATGAAAATGATAGTATCATGGTATACAAACATTTACTTATTGATACTAAAATTTCGGAAGATATAAAAACAACCAGAATAGCAGAAGCGATTGCCGGTATTCAGTTGTATGTAAATAATTGTTTGAATAATCTTGAGAAAGAGGTTAGTAATTCAGTAAAAAGCCGTCAGTTTTTCCGTAACTGGGAAGAATATAATCGCCGGTACAGTACGTGGGCTGCACTCTCAATGCTGGCATATTACCCTGAAAACTATGTCGATCCGGCTATCCGTACCGGAAAAACGGCAATGATGGATAAATTACAACAGTTAATAAGCCAGGATGGTATAAAAAAAGAAGCCATTGATAATGCATTTTGTTCTTATCTAACTGCCTTTGAAAAAGTAGCTAATTTGAATGTAATAAGTGCTTATCATGACAATATAGATATAAAAAAAGGTAAGACATATTTTATTGGCCACTCGGTGTATTCAAAAAATGATTATTATATCCGTTCTGTTAACCATGAAGGTGTGGGGAAAGAAGGAAGTGATATTACAATGCCATCTCTGGTCTGGTCTGGTTGGGAGAAAATAAATTGTGGCTTAAGTCCGTATATGAATATCATCAGGCCTGTAATATTTAACGGCAGATTGTATATTGTATGGTTAGAGCTTACGAGTGTTAAACTATCAGGAAATGTGAAAGATAAGGGTAGTGAAGCAGCAGAAGATAAAATGATTAAACATGAAGCCAAGCTGTTTTTTTCCTATCTTAGCTATGATGATACATGGTCAGAACCTGATTATATTGATTTGTCTGCTAAAGTAGAAAGTATTATATCATTGATACCATCTGCTAATGGTGCTAATGATTTGAGTTTTTATTGTTCAAATGACATTGATGACGGGAGTCTGGTTTGTTTGTTTTATAATAAAAATGAGGGAACTAAAAACGGAGTTCCTCTCTGTCTGCTTGGTGATTATACTGTAAGGGAATTAAGTGATACCGAAGAAATTTCATTCATTGAAACAATCAAAAATTGTATAGATAATAAGGATGAAAGGAAGGTAGTTAATGTTTTTTCAAATGATGTTATTGGCGTAATTCATAATTCATCTAAGGATTCGTATACTCAGTATACCCCGGGGTTTTTAGTTGACCCTATTATTATAGATGACGCTAAGAGTGGGTTTGATTCACAAAATAAAAAATATAAATTGAGTTTTAGTTTTAAATTTGTTCTGAATAAACCCTATTTGTTATATGATAGTGATTATCCTGCGCATATCCAACTCTGTGAACATATAGGGTGGGGAGAAAGTAGTATTTATCACTCAATAGCCTATTTGAATGAGGCGATTAATATTTACGATGGCCGTATCATTGATTCTATTGTGCTTCTTTTTAATAAAAAGAAAGAACTGCATGCTTTGTTTTTATATGATTCATCAAGTAAGAGAATGGTTCGTGTCGGGAGTGATTATTTTTCTACTTTGCAGTTATGTCTTAAAGAAAATGGTAAAGATATTTATACTCATGATGTCAGAAAAATACAACGTGGTGGGTATTTTTTTTCTGGTGCTGAATCTGTACTCGGTTTTATAAATGAAAAATCGAAAGGTGTTTATTTCAGACTTGTGTGCTCATTGGGTTCTTATAATACGCGTGATGCAAGGCCGGTTAAGTTTTTATTCTGCAGAGACTTTGGTGATGTCTCTATTAATACATATTTTGAAATTAATAGTGACAAGAAGAACTGTAATGAAAGTCAGTGGGTTAAAGAAAAAAAGAACCTTGATTATTGTAATTTGAAGTACATTTCAAATGATGATGCATTTACTGTTTCATTTGAAACGAATAAGGTTGATGATTATCGTGATAAGAAAATAACTTTTGACATTATTGGTTTCGTTGATTTTGTTGAGGTGTTTAAATATAGCTGTGACTGTTACATGGGATTGTTTGATAGTATTCATAATTTAATTAGTATAAAATCCAATAAAAATAAGGCACAGTATCTTGAATTTAAGAATAAAGACGGTACTGCAGGGAGTCGTATCCGGTTAAATACATTATTTGCGAATAAATTGGTCTCTATGGCAAATAAAGGTGTTGACAATGTTTTGTTATTAAATAACCAGGATTTTATTGAACCAGACATTAATTCTGATGATGATGTAAATAAGTTTCCAATGGACTTTAATGGTGCCAATGCGATTTATTTTTGGGAAATGTTTTATTATGTACCCATGATGATTACGGATATTTTACTTCAGCATCAAAGTTACAATGAAGCGGAACGCTGGTTACAGTATATTTTTAATCCCGCAGGCTATATCGAGAATGGTATATACGTAAACCGTTACTGGAATGTCAGACCGCTGGCGGAGGATACGCACTGGAATGCATTGCTGCCGGATGACACCGACCCTGATGCGATAGCACTGGCTGACCCGATGCATTATAAAATGGCTACGTTTATGAAGACGCTGGAACTGCTCATTGCCAGAGGGGATAAGGCGTATCGTGAGCTGGAGTGGGATTCGCTGAATGAAGCGAAATCCTGGTATATACAGGCACTATCGCTGCTCGGAAAAGAACCGGTCACATTACTGAATAAAGGCTGGTCTTCACCTGGCCTGGCTGCTGCGGCAAAGGCAACGATGCAACGTTTATTAATGCAGATAAATAATCCGGATTATTCATCGACTATTTCTGTAAACAGTGCAAATACGCTGACTAAAGTGTTTAAACCACAGTTAAATGAAAAACTCATCACCTGCAGACATACGATAAATCAGCGACTTTTTAACTTACGTAACGGACTGTCTATTAATGGTCAGCGCCTTTATTTGCCGATATTTTCATTACCGGCAGACCCGCGGAATATACTGGAGTCACAGGTCAATAATATAAGTAGTGAAAAACCGATTCTGAATAATAGAATATTGATGTATCGTTTCCCTATAGTTATTGAAAGTGCAAAAAGCTTAGTGTCTCAGTTGATTGAATTTAGCGATAAATTACTGAGCTTTAATGAAAATCGGGATAATGAACAGTTATCTGAATTACTTATTCATCAGAGCAATGAATTATTGTCACAAAGCATCAGGATCCAGGATGAGGAAATTAAAAGTCTGCAGGCAGAAAGAAAATCACTATTGGCTCAGCAAAGTGAAATTATTAACCGGGAAACGCATTATAGTCAGTTGTATTCTGAAGGTATATCAACAGAGGAAAAATTAGCATTAATACTGAATGTGTCTTCGGCAGCAATACGATCAGGTGCTGCATTTATTGCGGGGAATGGTAAATATCTGGATTTAGTACCAAATACATATGGTACATCGGTAGGTGGTTCAAAATGGAGTGCGGCTACTGGTGGTGTATCCGAAATAATGGAGGGAACAGCATTACTTACACAATCCTGTGCGGATGCTATTGAAAAAAGTGCGGAATATAGCAGGCGCTCACAGGAGTGGCAACTGGAAGCAGAATCAGCCGGAGAAGAAGAAAAACAAATTGCCGCTGAGCTGGAAGCAATGGATATCCAGATAACAGCAGCGAAGATGCAGAAACGTTATATTACGACAGAGCAGAAGCAGAGCCAGCAACAATTACAGTTTTTACAGCGTAAATTTACCCGTGCTGAATTATACGGCTGGCTGCGCGGGCGGCTGATGGCCATTTATTCTCCTTTTTATGATTTGGCGGTTTCACGTTGCTTTATGGCAGAGGATGCCTATCGCTATGAGATGAATGTTAATGCGGAAGACCGTTCATTTATCAGCACTTCGGCATGGAAAGGGGCATATTCCGGGCTGATGGCCGGTGAAAGCCTGATGCTGAATCTGGCACAGTTGGAAGAGGCCTATCTGGAAAAAGATAAACGGGTTCTGGAAGTCACCCGTACTGTTTCACTGGCGGAGGTGTACAGCTCTGACAAAATGAGTAATAACAAATTCAGTTTTGCTGATGTCACCGCGCTGGTCAGTGAAGGGAAACCAGGCAGACTCGGCAATCAAAATAACTATGTCGCGCTGATCAGCACCCCGGAACAGAGTAACCTTATGGAGCTGGATGCGGTGATTAAGCTCGATGAACTGGGTATTTATACGGATTACCCTAAGAATTTAGGCGTTCACCGGCTGATTATGCAAATCAGTGTGACATTACCTGCACTTATTGAACCCTATCAGAATGTCCGCGCGCTGCTTGAATATGTTACTGACGCTAAAGATGAAAAACTGCCGGAAGGGTGCAAGTCGATTGCGGTTTCCCATGGTATGAATGACAGTGGTCTTTTTCACCTGCAATTCGGGGACAGTACTTATCTGCCGTTTGAGGGGTTGTCAGTAAAAGGTCAGGGTCACTTTAAACTGCGGTTTTTTGATGTCGGCGACGGAGACCAGAAACGGCTGTTACAGACCCTGACTGATATCGTACTTCATATCCGTTACACCATTTATTGATCGCGTTTAATTATCATCTCCGGCCCGGATACGGGCCGCTGTAAGGAAACTGAAATGAGTAATACAGAGCGGGTGAGTGTTGAAATGCCGTCACTGCCGAAAGGCGGTGGTGCCATCAGCGGGATGGCCGGTGCGCCGCGGGATATCGGGCCGGATGGTGCTGCGGGTTTTTCCGTTCCGCTGCCGGTCAGCCGCGGCCGCGGTTATGCTCCTGAACCGGTGCTGGAATACAGCACCCGCAACGGTAATGATGCTTTCGGGCTCGGCTGGACAGTCAGTCTGGCTGCGGTCAGCCGCAGAGTGGTGAAAGGTGTTCCCCGTTATAATAATGAAGATGAATTTACCGGCCCGGATAATGAAGTCATTATTCCTGTTTTGGATGCTGCCGGTAATCCGGTGACATCCCGGAAAAATTCGCTGTTAGGCGACACGCTGAGCACAATATACCGGGTGACCGATTTTCGCTCCCGGCTGGAGACCACCTTTGACCGGCTGCAATACTGGCAGGCAGAAAAAGAAGTTTCGGGAAGCCCGGCTGAATTTTGGGTGATGTTTGCCGCAGACGGGCAGGTACATCTGTTCGGCTATGAGGATTCAGCCCGCGTATATAAACCGGATAACCGGCAGCACATTGCCCGCTGGTTAATCAATGCCTCAGTATCCCCGCAGGGAGAGCAGATTTATTACCGTTACTGTAATGAAAACGGGGATAACTGTTCTGATGATGAGGTCCGCAATCATCCGGAACCGGCATACCGGCACCCTGAGAAAATCTGCTACGGCAACAAAAGAAGCGGTCGCCGCTTCCCTTGTGTCAACAGAAATACGGATGACAACGCATGGCTGTTTTTCCTGGTCTTTGATTATGGTCAGCGCAGTTGTAAGCTGGCCGATATTCCCGGCTGGCAAATACCGTCCGGGCAGTCATGGCCGCTGCGGCAGGATAGCTTTTCCGGTTATGAATACGGCTTTGAGATCCGGGTACGGCGTTTATGCCGCCAGGTTCTGCTTTTTCACCGTACTGCGGATTTAGCTGCCGTAAGCAGCCAGTCCCGTGATCCGGCGCTGATTTCCCGGCTGATCCTGACCTATGACGAGTCCCCGGTTATCACAACATTGATTGCCGTACGCCGGGCAGATTTCAGTGATCCGGCAGACCAGGCCGGTATGACACTGTTACCACCGCTTGAATTTAACTGGAGCAAACCGGAAAAATGGCCTGAACATCAATGGGATACCCTGGAGGGGGTCGGGAAACTGAATTCTCTTCAGCCCTACCAGTTCCTGGATTTATGGGGGGAAGGCAGCGCAGGGATTTTGTATCAGAACCGGGGTGCATGGTGGTACCGTTCACCGATACGCAATAAAAAAAGCAGTAAGCCGGACGCCATCACCTGGGATGTACCGCAGTTACTGCCTGATATTCCGGCATTAGGTAAGCACACGCTGCTGATTGACCTGGACGGTGACGGTCGTCTGGAATGGGTTGTTATCCATCAGGGGGCTAACGGTTATTATCCGCAGGATAAAGACAATGCAGAAAAATGGCTGCGTTTCTCTTCGCTCAGCGGACTGCCGACAGAATTTCATTATCCGGCAGCACAGTTAATTGATTTTACCGGGAAAGGGCTGTGTGACTTAGTGGTTATCGGCCCGAAAAGTGTCCGGTTGTATCCGTCAGACCGTAAAGGCTGGAAGGCCGGAACTATTATTGAGCAGCCTGATGGTGTGCTGCTGCCGGTGCTGGGATCGGATGAGCGTTCTTTTACCGGGTTCAGTGATTTACTGGGTACCGGTCAGCAGCATCTGATAAGAATTAATGCGGATGGCGTTTATTACTGGCCGAATAAAGGTAATGGCTATTTTGGCCATCCGGTTTATATCCCGGGCTTTATACCGGGGGAACATTTTGATCCTGAAAATCTGTATCTGGCGGATATTGATGGTAATGGTTCGGCAAATATTATTTATGCTCACTCCGATCACCTGGATATTTATATCAATCAAAGCGGTAACCGCTTTTCCGAACCGGTAAAATTGCCGTTACCTGAAGGTATCCGCTATGATCATACCTGTGAACTGCAGTTTGCGGATATTCAGGGGAACGGCGTTGATTGCATGATCCTGACCAGACCGCTGCCGGAACTGCATCACTGGTTGTTCGAGTTTTCCACAAAAAAACCGTGGATCCTCAGTGAAATAAATAACAATATGGGCGTGAATTATTCACTGAGTTACCGCAGTTCAGCGCAGCTCTGGCTGGATGAAAAAGCGGAATCAGAATATCAGAAAACCCCGGTGTGCTATCTTCCTTTTCCGGTGCATTGTTTATGGAAAACAGAAAGCAGAGATGAAATAACCGGTAATACGCTGACCAGGCAGGTGCGTTACCGTCATGGTGCATGGGATGGTGCTGAGCGGGAATTCCGCGGATTTGGTTATGTTGAAATAACCGATACCCAGCTTATTTCTGATTCAGAAAATAATCCGGAATATGCCATGCCGAAACAAACCCGTACATGGTTTGCCACCGGTATAGATGCGCTTGATAAACGCTTTTCCGCCGAATTCTGGCAAGGTGATAATGCGGCATTTCCCGGTTTTATACCGCGATTCACGCAGAATGACGGCGAAAATGAAACCGAATGCTCCGCTGAGGATGTGCAGAAAACGGAATACTGGTTGCGCCGGGGATTAAAAGGACAGTTATTACGGCAGGAAATTTATGGCCTTGATAATTCAGTCTTGTCACCGGTTCCTTATGAGGTAACAGAACAACGCACTGCTGTCCGTCTGATTGAACCCCGCGGGAGTTATCCTGTTATTTATCCGTCGGTTATTGAGAACCGGCACTATATTTACGAACGGTTTGCATCTGATCCGCAATGTCAACAGCACGTGATCCTCAGCAGTGATCAGTATGGCGCACCGCTTAAGCAGGCCACTGTCAGTTATCCGCGGCGTCCCCGGAGCGGAGTCAATCCGTATCAATCGCTTGATAGCCTGCCGGGAAGTACATGGAAGAGCAGTTATGATGACCAGCAAACACAATTGCATTTTGTAGTTCAGAAAAACAGTTATTATCACCTTGATAATTCTGATCAAAATATATACCAGTTGACAATAGCAAATGCACAGCGGCAGGACATGGCTGAGTTTAAACGCGACGATATGCCGCAACAGGGCTATACTCTGGAAAATTTATTACAGCGGGGCAGCCTGATTCAGAATCCTGATTTCTTCAGATTCGCCGGACAAACGCGGACCGGATACCTGGATAGTAAAGGACAGCCGGGGCTGTTTTCACCTGATTTTCCTGTCCGCATTGCCTATACGGAAGAAGCGGAATTTGATGACAGTTATCTTGCGCAACTGCGGGAATATTATCCTGACAAAGAGCCGCTTTCGTTATTACACGCCTGCGGATATCTGAGTAGTGATTATGCTTTTCCGGGGCGTGACGAACAAGGGAGATATGTTTTTTCTGCAAAACGGGCGTTGATGACGTATGGCAATAAAGATCAATTTTATGTTCCCTTATTTTACAGAAAAACGGAATTAACAGGATATAACCAACTGATATGGGATAATTATTATTGTGCTGTTACCCGCTATACAGACGAAAGCGGATTGATAACAGAAGCAAAATATAACTGGAGTTTATTACGTCCTTATGAACTGAAAGATGTTAATGATAATACTACGCGGGTAACGTACAGCAGTTCCGGTGAAATCATAACCGGCAGTTTTTGGGGTACAGAAAATGGTGTGAAAACCGGCTATTCTGAAAATGTCCCGATTGTACCGGCGAATATTACAGAGGCCATTAAATCCGTGACATCATTATCTGTTTCACAGATGTTTATATATGACAGAAACAGTTGGATGAGAAAAGTCTCATCTGAATTTATGACGCCGGAATACAGCGATATTATCTCCAGGTTAAAAGATAATAATCTTATTACTGAAGATGGTTATTTCAGTGCATTTTCCGGTGAACATATTAATGAGGAAAACCGCTGCTTAATAAAAGCCGTGATGATACCGGATAAAGACAGATTACCACCACATATATTACAGTTAAAGAGTGACCGCTACGATAATGATAAGGCACAGCAGGTGCGGCAGAATGTCCTGTTTTTTGATGGTTTTTTGCGCCGGTTGCAGGAGTCTGTCAGAGTGACGCCCGGTAATGCGGATGTTCGTAATGATGATGGTGAACTGAACAAGCACAGTGATGGTGCATTAATCACAGAAAATACCGATTTCCGCTGGGCTGTTACCGGGCGCAAAGAATATAACAATAAAGGGCATGTTATCCGCGAATATCAGCCTTATTTTTTGAATGACTGGCGGTATGTCAGTGATGTTTCTGCACGCAGTGATCAGTGGGCTGATACCCATTATTATGATCCGCTGGGACGACTCGCCCGTGTTATGACAGCAAAAAAATATCTGCGTAATAATATATATACACCGTGGTTTACGGTACAGGAGGATGAAAATGACACTATGCAATCCTCGTAAAAATACTTGTGTTGACAGGTCGGGTTATTAAATATTCTTTAATGTGGTGTCAATTAAACTAATCATAAGGCAGGTTTTAATTATCAGATAATAATATTTTCAATAATTAATTATTTTTTGATGAAAGTTATTGATATGCGGTGGCGTTTAGTGTGAAACGCTGCACGGATTACTGCATTTTTTTTATTAAAACCTGCATTGTTCAGGAGCGAATTAAATGGAAACTGAAAAACATAATTTACTTTTTTCACGCATAATCGACCAGGCCGTTCCGGGGCTGAAAAATCAGCTATCAGCAAAACAGACTGAAAAATCCGTTATTACCCGTCTGAAACAGGGGACGAAAGGGCTGATGGCTGACTATCCCGGCCTCGCGTATCCGGAGGCTGAAATTCTGCACAATCGCCTGGCGGTAGCAGTTCATGCAGCAGCCCGTAAACAACGGGAGTTACGCCAGCTCAGTGTATTGCGCTCACCACGTGAAGAAAAAGGACTGAAAGCATTAACCCGGCAATTAACCTATGAAGATCAGTTCACGCCAAACTGGGCGGAGAATACCTTACCGGATGCGATAGATTCAGGTCACGGCGCGGTTGCTTATCTTTATGATCTGCTTGAGTTTGCAGAAAACGTCATTGAGCCGAAAGGAGACAGTGATAAAGCCATCACTCTGAAACAGCGGCGCCCGGATATTTATACTATTTTACTGAATGAAGAAAATGTGAACGGGGATATTTCCAAAATTCACATTATTAATCAAATTATCAGTACTGCTATCAGCGAGCAGAAAAAAGGGGAAGACCCCGGTACGCTGATGCTGAATGTGCGTTATCCTTACCGGTTTCCGTTTGAAAATTACATGAATCAGATTTACGCCGTCCTGGATGAATATGATTTATCAATTGGTGATATTAAACGGTGCTGTGACCCTCAGGCACCTTATTTTACACAGTCTGGTTTGCACGGAGATGATTCCGATTCCGCACTCTGGCTGGACAGTCATTTAGGACCGGTGCTGCGTGAAATTTTGCTGGCAGTACCACAAGCCGAAAATAGCCGGACAGAAGATAATGTCCCTTATTTTAAGCAAAACTTTGGGGTTGAACAGTTTACGGATTTGCTGAACAGCACAGTTTTTTGTCAGCAATTAAATCTTGAGCGCAGTGACCTGGAATCATTATTTTCCTGCGGGGAATATGTACCGCATTTATCGCCGAATGTTGATCCGGAAACGATTACCGGCTATGCAGCGGAACAAGGGAGAGAGGTTTCTCCTGCTGTGTATGGATCGGTTTTTATTAATAATAGTACGACATTGCCGGCAATAAAAACCGGTAGTGATGCCTGCCCGGATGATCACATAATCAGCCATATGGATGAAAGCCGGTGTGAGCGTATTGAGCGTTTTTTACGTCTTTCCCGTGCATTGGATCTGCCGTATGACAAGCTGGATACTTTACTTACGTCTGTTATACGGGCTGAAAATAATCAGGTGGATAAAGGTCTGATTATCACCGGTAATACGTTGCGGGCTATTGGTTTATTTGTGAGCCTTAACAGGAAACTGAAATGTACGGTCAGTCAGTTTACTGTCTTCTATGATGGCATTACTATTTATAGTCGCGGGAAAGAGATCAGTGATTTTGACCGGTTATTTAATAATGATGACCGCTTTAATTACCGTTTTATTCTTGATGATAAAAAAATGGAAGAGCGGGATATTAATCGCATCTGCAGTGTTTTCGGTATTAACTACGATACCTTCTCGTATTTGGCGCTGCTGACGAGAGAAGTTCTGGGTCTGGATGTATTAACCCGCAGCCGGCAGGTTATTTCTGCACTTTACCGTCCTGTTGTATTGGCTGATTTACTGAAAATAAAGCCTCTGGAATTACTCGCATTACTGAAATCAATGAACCCTGATGCCCGGTTTGACAGATTATTTACCGGGGTACCGGAAAACCGGGTCTATAAAAAATTTGAGCAGGCAGATATTACCAGCGCGATCAGTGCGCTGGTCAGTATTCAGAATTGGCGGACAGAGAATAAATTATCTGTGGCGCAAATCTTCAATTGGATCACACCAGCGATTATTGATGACCAGGAGGACAATACTGAGCGGGAACTGTTCCGTCAGATTAAAGAAAATACAGGCAGTACATTATTCAGTAATGAGGCATTGTATCTCGCCGGTGTACCGAAAGGCATTGACTGGGTTTTAGCATTAAAAATACTGGTCAATGAACAGGGAATTCTGCGGGATACTGAGGATGGCCTTGACTGGGACAGTTATAAAGACTACGCACTGGATATTATTACGTCTGCGGCAGAAAAAGTATTAAGCAGTGTAACATCAGAAGAACGAAAAACAACGATCAATACAATTTTATCCGTGCTGCTGGAAAAAAGAGCGGCACAGTGGAAAAGTGTGAGCGGATTACTTGAAGGGTATCTCGGCAATAAAACCGACAGTATTACCCCCGCGTTGTACTGGTGCGGCAGTAATACAGAGTCATTTCTGACCAGTATCAGAACGCAGCCGGATGATAATATGCTGTCTGCGGGAAAAAATACTGTCATGGAGTTATTATCCGGTCTGCGGCGTTACAGTGAAATTATTACCCATTTCCGCCTTGAACCGGCCATGATGTCACAATTATTGTCCCATGATAATAATCTCTGGTATGGGCTGGAGACAGAAAAACCAACCTTGCAATTACTTTACCGGCTTTCGGTATACCGGCAGCTTATTGATGATGGCAAACAACCGGCCGAAAAACTGCTTAATTATCTGTCGCTGATTAATTCACTCCCGCTGGACAGCCGCAGTGATGAAATACGTCTGTACCGGGACCAGGCACTGAATAAATTATCACTTTTTATGGGATGGAGTATTAATGAGCTGTTAACGGCTGCGCAATATGTCGCACCGGAGAATGCCATTATCCGGACACTGCCGCAAATTCTTCTTGTTAAACAAATTCATTCGGTTTGCCTGAATACCGGGCTGAGTGCCCGCAGTGTTATTTCACTGTTTAATCTGGATGAAAACAGTGAATCATCACAGTATCAGTCGGTTGCTGACCAGGTGATGGAAAGTCTGGCATCGCAGGATGTATCACTGTACAGCAATGATGAATCCAGTCAGGGTGACCTGACTGTCAGTGTTTCAGCCGGCAGCACAACACTGCTGGTTTACAGTGAAAATCAGCAAGGAAAAGGGCTTGCTGAGGATGAAACACAGCTGACGGTGACCTTGCTGACGCTGGAAAGCACACCGCTGGAGGGAATTCCGGTTATATGGGAAAAAGTATCCGAACAGGGTGAATTATCCGGAACGGAAAGTAAAACCGACAAATCAGGCCGGGCATCGGTAACGTTAAAAGCAGGGTACCGGCAGGGGATTGCATTAGTTAAAGCACATTATGGTGTGAAGAGTATTCCGTTACCACTGGTCAGAGTGGACTGCGATATCACGACACTGGGTGCAAACGGTGTTCAGACCATACCGGAAAATCCGGTGGATATTCCGGCGGACGGCAAAACGGCGGTCGAAATTACTGCGGATTTCTGCGACCAATATAACAACCCGGGGATTGATAAAAATATCCGCTGGGAAGCCACCGGAGGCCGTTTCCTTAATAAGGACAGCCTTACGAATGATATAGGGAAAGGTTCTGCCGTGCTGGTCAGTGATGAACCTGCTGATATCACAGTCCGTACATTTTATGAGGATAAACCGGAAGAATACTTTGAAGCAGATATTTCATTTATTTCAGCATAGCCGGTCAATAATATATTTTCCGGTGTGAATAATGAATGGAAATAACGGGGAAATAAAATGGCACGTAATGTAAAACAGATTTTAAATCATCTCGCTGAAAAAAAACGGGATGCCTACGTTGATTACTTCACTAACTATATCGTGGGTGAGAATGAAAATACAGCAATGCTGGGAATTACCGATGCGGATGAACTGTATGATTATTTTTTAACAGATGTGAAAACAAATGCTGATTTTGAAACCAGTTATGTTTCGGATGCACTGGCCAGTATTCAGCAATATATCAATAATATTCTTAATCAGAAAGAACCCGGTTACTCCGGTGAATTTGGTGAGGAGATTCAGCAGTGGTGGTCCGGTTATCTCGGGCATATTTCACTGTGGAAAGCCTATCAGAAAATGGAGGATTACCCGGAAGATTATAACTTGCCTGATTATATCACTGATAAAACAAAACTGTTCAGTGACTTTGCCGCAGACCTGGGCAGTAACAGCCTGAATGATGCCGGCATACAAACGGCGTTTCTCAAATATCTGCGCAGTTATGAAGCGGTTAATGCGATCAGTGTCATCTCCGGCTATGTTGATTATCCGGGAGAACGAAATGATAAAGAGACATTCGCCGGACATGGTTTTCTGAATTCTGATTATTATTTTATTGGTAAGAATAATTCATCACCTGCCGGTTTTTTCTGGCGTAAAGCAAATATAAAGGCAGATAAATCATCCGGTTATATTTCTCCCCGTGCCTGGCATGAATGGCAGCCACTTGTCATCACTGAAGATACAAAAGATATTTTACAAATGCGGATTGTCAAAGTGAGCGGGTGTCTTTTTATTGTCTATATGGCCGGTAAGGAAGAAACGGTTGCGGATAATGAAAAATCAGCGACAGGAATCCGGAGTGAAAAGGAGAAACAATATAAGGTCACACTGAAATTAAGCCGCATGGGGCTGGATGAGAAATGGGACATTCCTGAACAGTTACATGAGGAAATTTATAAGAGTAAGTCTGAGGTAAAACCGGATACGTTTAAATTAATATCCGTTGCATTTACTCAGGATGAACAGCGGGATGATTATCTGGTTATTGCATGGCTGGATGATCAGGAAAAGGCTATTTTTTCCGATGTGTTGAATGTTATCAGGCAAAAATCAAATTTTGATTTAGATAATATTTTTGGAAGTAACTGGAAACATGAACTATCATCCCGTTTTTTTAAGGATGAAAAAAATAGTTGCCAGCATCGTATTTTTGGTCTTGAAAAAGATATCAGTGGTATCATTCGTACTGATACCAATCCGAATTTATCACTGGAAGCATTTTATTGTCGTAAAGGTGACCGTTATCAGTTACGGGTCAGAGGGTGTTGTCATCGTTCTGCTAAAATACCGGATCTTATTTCCCTTAACCTCCAGGCAATCGTCAGTGAATGGCCTAATGGCCGTATTATTCTCAGTGGTGATCGAAACAATATTACTGTCAGAGCAGAGGCAACTCAGGGGGCTGATTATTTAGCATTATCCTTGCCTGATAGTAAATCAGAGGTTATTTTCAATAAGGGGGATTTTACTGAACATGACGGCTGGCTTTCAGCAGAGAAAAAAATATCACTTTCTCAGAATCAATGTGACCTGATAGCGGTCAAAAATTATAAAGAAATACGCAGCGGTGCCGGTTTTTCTTACCAGGTAGCATCCGGGGGATCTATACATTCACTGGCACACGTTAAAAACCGTGTCAGTACGGTAATGCAACCCATTACGGTTTCTGCTGAGTTATCTGTATTTGATGACAGTTTTCAGAACCTGAAAAAAGAGGACTGGAAAGGTGAACTGATTTATCAGAAGGGCAGCCATACACCGTGGCGTACCTTTAGCTGGAGTGGAGACACCGATAAAGTCCGCTTTAAATTCGGTTTGACGGATGAAACCATTAAAGGTGAGTTTACGGTTTCAATTAAAGCATTATCAAAAAATATTCCCGTTATTGAAACGTTTTCAGAACATCAGCAGTTTTTGACGTTTAATCAGTCAGATGCCGAATTAAAAAATATTCGTCTTAATTCTGTTCAGGTTCGTGATCTTATCTATCGTGCTCAGATCGCAGTCAGCCGTATTTTTGACTGGGATGCACAAATTACGGAAGAGCCGGGATACGGTGATAATAAAAAAGAGATACTTGATTTATACGGTGCAAACAGCCGTTATTTATGGGAACTGTTTTTCTATTTACCGTATCTGGTGGCAAACCGCTTTTCACAAAATCGTCTTTATCCGCAGGCCCGTCAGTGGCTGCACTATATTTTCTCACCTTATGACGGGCACCGTTTATCTGTAAAAGACGACAGCGAATTATTACCTCCGCCTTACTGGAATTGCCGTGTATTAACAAAACCTGACCTGGAATACCAAAATAATGATAATGCATTACCGGATCCTTTTGCGATCTCCGAGGATGCACCTTCCCATTATCGTAAATCGGTTTACTTAATGTACGCCGATACGCTGATGTCCGAGGCCGATTTACATTACCGTCAGCTCAGCCGGGACAGTATTACCCGGGCCTGGGGGCTCTATCACCAGGCTCAGGGCATGCTGGGCCGTATACCCAAAGAGCGCAGCTTACCGAAATGGCAGCCATGTACAGTCAGTGAATTGCGGGATAATAAAACAGACGTTGTACAGGAAAATACCTTTCCTGAAGTATTTTCAGCGATATATCCGGAAAATATACCCAAACAGCTCAGCGGCTTTTTCTGGTACGGCAGCCTGGGCAATACACGATTCCGTTTGCCGGTTCAGGGCAGCTTACTGGGCAGACAATCCGTTTTGGATCAGCGTTTATTTAATTTGCGGAATTATCTGGATATTGAAGGCAACAGGATGCAATTGCCATTATATGCTGCTGCGTTTGATCCGTTTGACCTGCTGCGTTCACGGCTGGGCGGAACCGCTGAACTGACGTATTTACAGTCCGGCTCATTAAGTATTCCGTCATATGGTTTCCGGACCATGCTGGAAAAAGCAAAAGAACAGGCAGCGGCGCTGATTACATTAGGGGATAAACGACTCAGTTATTACGAGCAAAAAGAACGCTATCACACTGAAAATATGCAATTACAGGATGCGACAGCACTTGCGGATGCCAGCGCTGCTATTCAGTTGTCATTACAGGCACAGCAAAAATCCGAACTGGATTCCCTTATCGCCGCCAAAACGATGGCGGAGAATAAACAGAAATATTATCAGGATTTATCCGATAAAGGTTCGACGTTAAGGGAATGTCATGCCAGAAATCTGTTGGTCGGCGCATCGGTCTTTCAGGGTGTTATTTCAGGCGCTGCCATTGCTGCAGGCATCGCGGCAGCGATTCCGCGTATATATGGTGTGGCGCAGGATACCGGCGACCATGGTAAAACAACGTTGCTTTCAGGTGTGGGGGGAAGCGCTGCAGTCACTGCGGATATTATGCGTGGTACCGCAGAGTTTGTTCAGCTGGATGAACAATACACGCGCCGTCAGAAGGAATGGACATTTTTTAAAGAGCAGGCAGATAATGAAATTGAGGTACTGAATAAACAAATCAAGGCTCAAAACGAAGCCATTACTGCAGCTGAAAACAGTGTTAAATATACAACACTTCTTCAGACTCAGGCCAAAAACCTGTATGACTATTTCAGCCAGACCCGCCAGGTTAATGAAAGTCTGTACGAAAAAATGGCCAATATTATTGGCTTATTGCATGACCAGCTATGTTCACTGGTCAGAACATTTTGTGCATTAACAGAAGCGTCCTGGCGTTATGAAACGGATGACTACAAACGACAGACATTTATTCCGGCTGACCTGTGGAGTGGTGATAATTTAGGTGTTTTGGTGGGGGTTAAACTACAAAAAGCACTGCTGGAAATGGAAATGGTGTATACACAGCAGAACACACGTCGTCTGAATATCACAAAAACGATTTCACTGAAATCGCTGGTCAGTAACCATCAGGTTAAAACCGATGAAGCACCGCTGACAACATGGGATGAGGTCAAAGCGGTATTAAAAGATGCGAAAAAGCTATCGTTTGATTTTTCCCATCAATTTTTTGATACGGATTTCCCGGGGCATTATGCACGAAAAATTCACTCTCTGTCTGTAACATTCCCGACATTATTACCGCCATATCAAAATATGCGGGTTCTGCTGGAGCAGACATCAAATACCTTATTAGTTGCGCCGGATATTAATGCGGTGAAATCACTCTATACACCAACCGAACAAATAAATAGTGAATCTATTATCCGCAATCTGCGGATAAACCAGAAAATTATACTTTCCCGTGGTAATGATGACAGTGGTGAATTTCCGGACGATGGCTTTACCGGCGGACAATATCACAGCTTCGAACATACCGGTGCTGTTTCACACTGGCTGTTATCCGTTTCCCGTCCGCAAAACAGTCCGGAACTTCTTGATAATCTTAATGACATTATTATCAAGCTTAACTATACAGCGAAGAGCGGCGATGAAATATTTGAAACCGCAGTAAGTAAATTGCTGGAAAATACTGAATCAGTAAAAATAGGATACAACGAAAATGACTGAAAAATATAACCAGGCAGAGGTAAAAGGTCATAATTTTATCTCAGATCCATATTTTGAAAAATGGGGTAATGGCGACTGGGAAAAAGGTGAACCGGGTAAATATACAAGGAGAAAAGACGGAGACAGAACGTATCTCTATATCAGCGGTAAAGGCAGTATTTCACAATCTGTTATTTTACCGAAAAAAAGCTCCGGAACGTCTGATGAGCCACCTTTTTACTCATTGACCTTTGACTACTTGGTTAAAAATAAAGCCTCTGTCTCATTAATTCTGACATACCTGAGCGGGGGAAATGAACGGGATAAAAAAGAGATTAAACTGCCGGATACAAAAACGTGGTCTCAGTATGAATTATTGCTTGATGTTTCCGTCGAAGACACTGAAATCAGATTGGAGTTTTATGCCGGGAAATTATCCGGAAATATAGGGATTTACCTGACCGCCGTTGATATGCAATTACATATCGGTGGGTTGAGTCCGGAATCCATTGTATTTGAGAATGAAAATATTCCGGCTGATAAACCTTTTCTGCGTTTTAATTACGGACACAAACACGTTCTTAATATCAAACCGGCCGCTGACAGTGCATGGTGCGATCTTGATTGTGTGCTGAAGTGGAACAGTGATATTCCGGCATCTAACTACCCGGTCAGTTTTACGCCTGAGCTGAATACCGCACAACCATTACATAAAGAAGGGTGCATCTGGGAAATTGCCTGTTCAGCGCAAAAGATCAGTAATATCCCGGAGACATTCAGTGTGATGCTGGCATCTGAATATAGCTCAGAACCGTTTATTTTCAGCGCGGAAATCGGGGATTATCGCTATAAATTTACGGAACCCCAAATCAGCGGGATTGCGGTTATTGCTCAGAATATCCCGGCAGATCTGAGTATCCGGGTTGTCTGTGATTATGATGAAGCGTATCCGGATATGCCGGGAGTGCCTGATATTGATGTTCGCTGGGAAATTGACGGCGGAGTGATTGTCAGTACCACTAAAACAGATAGTGAGGGGATGGCAGCCCTGACGTTTTTACCGGAGAAAAGCGGTAATTATAAACTTACAGCAATAATAACCGATAAAACAGGACGTGAAAGCCGCCATCAGTTTGACCTTATTGTTTATGACCGTTCACCGTGGCTGGATGACACCCGGGTTGCGGTCAATAATATTGATGTTGACCTGTCGGGAGAGGCCGGATATCTGATGAACGGAGAGGTTACGGTCCTTCATCTGATGTGTGATAAAAACCACAGTGTTTTCGGCCGGGTTAAGCTTGAGAATAAACCGGAAAATACCGGTGTCACTATCACACCGGCGGAAGGCCGTGAAATTCCGCCGGAAGGTTTGTCATGGAACCTCAATATTACCGGCGACGATAGCAGAGAACTGACATTCTTGTTAACCAGTGATCAGTTCGGTATATCACAGGAAATCCGGGTTATTGCATTACAGCATGACACCGGAAAAGAAATTCAGTCACTGAGAATTAACGGTAACGTCCCGGCAGATCTGACGCAATTACGTATCGGCCCGTCAGAAAGCATGACGCTGAATTGCACCGTCAATAAATTAGTGTCCCGCTTACAGGCAAAACTGAACACTAAAGACAGCACATTACTGACAGCAGAACCGGCTTTCGGGCAATTACAGGCACTGAAAAATAGTGCTGCGGAATGGGAACTGCATAGTATCAACCCGCAGGGCGGCTTTTTTGATCTTGCGCTGAACATTTCGCTGCTGACTCAGCCGCTGACACTTTCCGGCCGTGTATTACCGCAGGAAATCGCATCAGGGATTGAAACAATTACCCTGAATAATACACCGGTGACTGCTCCCGGGGATTTCTTTCTTGCGCCGGACAAGAAATATACGCTGACAGTCAAACCGCATCCGTTGCTGAAAGATATTCCGGTTTCATTAGTCTCTGATGCAGGTAACGGCATTACGGTTATCAGCAATCCGCCGTTTGGTCAGGAAGTCAGTCTGGCAGAAAACGGAACCACATGGCAGATATCTGCTGATCCTGCCTCCGCACGCGGAAAATTCTCATTGCAAATTCAGAGTCAGTGGGGCGGCGCACCAGTCAATCTTGATGGTGCTGTATTGTCTGCGGATTTACAGGATGAAGGCTCTGTTCAGATTACCGATGGTCTCAGCGGAGAAAAATATAAGGTTGATCCGAATATCGGGTTTATCTTTAAAGCGTATCAATTATATCAGCTTACTGTCCGCCTGAAAAAAAATAATCTCATCCACGGGCAGACAGTCGCCTGGGAATTACCTGACGGAGACAGTCACCGGAATGCAGTTTCTTTTAATCCTGAAGAACCTGTTGAATTAACCTCATTAGGTGCTGAATGGGAATTCAGTTACACAGAAAAAGGTGACACTCAGTTTGATTTATTACTGACCAGTCAGGATAAATTCAGCTATAAGGTTCCATGCCATATATTTAATGATGCCAATTATCTGGAACGGAGTCAGTGCAAATTTATTTTAAATAGCAAGGATATTATTCCGGATAATAATTATCACGAGTTGGCGTATAAAAAAGATATCTCTCTTCAGTTAAAACTATCACCTGATGCAGCAACATTTCTGAATGGTATGTCGTTAGCATTAATAACTCATAATATGGATGATGAGGGTGATAGTCTGATTGTATCACCGGATAAACCAACTCTTATTACGCCGGAGACCCGGGACGTTCAATGGAATATTGAATCTGATGTGGCTGTCGGGCACCGGTTTACGCTGGAAGTCGTCATTGACAATTTTAGAAAAATCACATCAATTATTAAATGCGTATCGATATGATTTTTACGGCGTTCACCTGTAAGCAGGTATGAAATTAATCGTGTACATACAAATTACATGCGGAGAAACATAATGAAAACGAAATCAAAAGGTATGTTTGGTAAATTAATTGATATCGCTGATAACAGCGATATTGATATCAATCTCAGTTTTGTGTCACATCAGGATGTTCAGTTAAATGTCATCAAAAAAGACAATAAATCATCCGAAAGTAAAGAGAAAGATAATAAAGAACTGGCATCATTACTGGCCGTGATTAAATCAGGTTTTAAACAATATAGTATCCCCCTGAATATAACTCAGGGGAATGATGCAAAGCAAAAACATGTGATTACCGGACAGGAACCCGGTAAAGCCTCATTATCAGACGCGGAAGTTGCTTTACAGAAAATGCAGTTACAGGCACAGGAACTGGGTGCGGAACTGGTGTTAACCGACCGTCCGGCAGTGATGGCGGAAGGACCATGGGCGTTACCGGAAATATCACCGCAGCAATTACATGCGGTTGATCTGCCGGCGGGGGAAGGACTGGCGAAACTGGCGGCGGCGATTAAGGCGGTAACGGACAAATGCCCGTTACAGATAGAGCTGATGATCCAGCCGGATTTACGCCCGCAGGTGATGATAAACGTCGTTGCTTCCGGCGGAGTGAACTGGATTTTTGCGGCAAAAGAGGGGCGTTACCCGCTGAAAGATTTGCTGGCCAAAATGGCGGGTAAAACGATTACCCACGGCTGGGATGCGATTGTGGTATACCAGCGCGGACAGGCCAATAATCTGCTGCAACAGCAGCATATTAAGCGGTTTACTACCGGTAATATGTTACCGCCGGTGAATGAGGATATTGACTCATCCACAGCGACACGGTTACTGACACATAACCTGACGCTGAGCGCGCCGCATCTGTCCTTTAACAAAACCGGCACCGGTGATTCAACAGCGCAGGTCGCGATGGATTTCATTAAAGGGATGATTGTCTATAAAGAAAAAGTTACCGATGGCTCTTACCGGATTATGAGGGTTGAAAAAATCACCCCGCTGAATTCCCCGTTTGTTGCGATGGATGTGCCGTTATCAAAAGCGCCGGGGTCAGTGAGTGAAATTGGTGAGGTGCAGTTTGATATTAAAGAAGGCTATCACTTTACCAATAACCTGGTGGTCAATGGTATGGAGCAGGATAATATCAGCAGCTTCTTTAAACGTCGTTTTGAGGAAACCCCGGCAGAGCAGCGGATTTATAAGCTGGGCACCATCAGTAATTATGAACATGAACAATTTCAGCCGAAAGAGTTTGAGATCCGCACTATGGGGGCACCGAATACCCAATCCCGCGGCTCGCAGGATGAAGGTGATGGCGCGGTGGTGTTATTTGTTCAGATGAAAGGCAGTGACTCGGAGCCGGGAAAAACGGAGGTGGATTGGCTGCTGGCAGATGATTATACCTCTGCATTGATTGTTAGTAATAATCAGGTGTTTGATAATATTAAGGCCAGAGACGATAATTTTCCTGTTACGTTTAAAAAATATCCTATAGGTAATGATGATAATTTATTATGGGGAGTAGAGGCTGCTGAAGGAGAATATAATAATGAGCTTTCTTACCAGGGTATAGTTCCTGGCACAAATGACTTATTTGATTATGAAATTACATTTAAAATTAAATTTGGTTTTGCTAAATCAGAACTGGTAAAAGAAGGATATAAATTATATCCTGGTTATATTGACTCAGGCGATAAAAATGAAGTAATAAACAATTTCGAAGTTTCCTCGCATGATGTTGATATTGATATTAGACTTTGGACTACTTATGAAGGTAATAGGTACGATTTGGGTTTGTATAAAGGTTCGTCTGCTATGAAATTAACTATTGATAGTTGGTATGTGGCAGAGTTAGGTTTATATGAAAAAAATGATATTGGTTTGGTTTATGTTGGTCGGGAAATGAAAGATGCAATCAACATTGAATTCACTGATATAAAGGTCCCTGGTAATATTTATGATATTATTGCAAGATTTTTAGAAAAAAAATTATCAGAGTTACTCCGTGATGATGTTGGCGATAATATTCGCTCTGATTTTTTTGATTATTTCAGTAAATATGATTTCTCACTTATAAATACATTTGTTTTAGGTAATCTATTATTTCCTGGCTCGAATTATTTTCATTCTGAACTCGCTCATCTTCCCGCTGATCTGCTGGTGCAGGGACAGCTGGCTCCCGGCTCCGAATCATTTGCTGTTACCCCGGCAGAAACCACCATTGTTGCCGGTTCGGACTATCAGTTTACAACCACTCCGGAAATCAGCGGCGTGAAATGGAGTCTTTCAGATTCTGAAAAAGGCAACACCAACGTTGATTTAGGTCATATTGATGCTGCGACGGGGAAATATACCGCACCGCAGGCTGCGGCGGTTACAGAAGGTGTACGCCATGTGGTGGTCTGTGCCGAAAAAGGGGATACCAAAGTGTATGCCCTGGCCTCTGTTATTGCGAAAGGGGTGAGTATTTCACCGGCCTATCAGGTGGTACAACCGAACGAAGAAATAAAATTAACTGCCAATTCTGTCAACGGCGGTGAGCTGAAATGGGATATGGGTGAAAATAAACAGGGCTCATCACTGACAAAAGTCACCAATAATGAATACATCTATAAAGCCGGTAAAATGGTTGCAAAATTAAACCTGAACCTGGAACGGGTGACAGTAACGGATGAAACCGGGACAAGCGGTGAAGCGCTGCTCCTGATCCAGAACAGCATGGTGTCGGGGAAAATCACCGTGTCATATGACGGTGTCCCGGCTGACAGTGTGAAACTGGTTTATACCGTTGTCGTCTCGACACCGAAACTGGATGAAAACGGTGACCCAATCTATGACGAAGATGGTAACCCGGCCTTTGATGAAAAAGAGATCGAATTAACCGGCCGCCAGGCAAACTGGGTTGCGGTTGAAACCGGTGGCGCAACCTTTGACAAACAAACGGGAATACTGACATCGGCGCCGGGTGTCGGTGACGGGTTTGCGGTTATCCGTGTTACCTATACGAAAGAAACGACTCAGTATCGCTCTGCGATTGTGATTCCGTTACCACTCAGTACCTATAAAAAAACCATTCTTGGGGTCTATTCTCCGGAACAGGCATAACAAGACCGGTATCGCTTGTGCGGTACCGGTTTTTTTTGTCATTTTATTGATCACAGACATAGGTACGGTTATGGAAAATACTATCTGGTCCGGCGACACGGTCACAATCACGCCGCCGTCATTACCTTCCGGAAATGTCACCCCGGGAGGAATGGAAGAAACCGTGGCGGGTGCCGGTGCTGACGGCATGACCACCGCAGCTGTTCCTCTTACGGTATGCCCCGGCAGAGGAACCGCCCCGTCATGCGGGCTTTATTACAGTTCAGCATCGGGCAACGGTGAAACCGGTATCGGCTGGTCATTGCAGACCGCCTGTATCTCCCGCAGTACATTGCACGGCGTACCGCGCTATCAGGATAGTGATGTCTTTCTTGACCCCGATGGCGGGGAATTAACGGCATATCGTCATGATGACGGACAGCCGGATGTCAGGAAAAATATTCAGGTATGTCAGGGGATAACCCTTGAACAGCCGTATACCGTCAGCCGTTACCGCGCACAGACGGAAAACCGCTATCAGCGGATTGAGCACTGGGCGGGTGAAACCGATACCTCACAGCAGTTCTGGCTGATATATCACAGTGATGGTTCGATGACCTGTTTTGGCCATTCCGCCGGTGCGCGGGTGGCAGATAAAGCGGATAAGCGGCGGATCAGTGAATGGTATCAGGAAGAGTTTCTGGCCGTTAACGGTGAGCATATCTGCTTCCACTACCGCCGGGAAGATGATACCGGGGTGAATGACGGCGAACGGCGTGGCGGCAATACCCGGCTTTACCCGCAGCGGACAGATTACGCCAATGTTAAAGCGCACGGCAGCCTGTATTGCCTGGCGGGGGAGATGCCCGCGCCGGAAACGTTTTTACTGCACATTGTATTTGATTACGGCGAAAGAACATTACAGAAAGCGGAGGTCCCGCCATGGGCTGCCGCACCGGAATCCGGCTGGCTGCTGCGCGGTGATCCGTTTTCACTCTATTCCGCAGGCTTTGAAACCCGTTGCCGCCGGTTATGCCGTCAGATCCTGATGTTTTCCCGTAAAGCGGATGATCTGAAACGAGATCCGGTGATGGTGAACCGCTATCTGCTGGAGTATAACGAAAGCCCGGCCATGAGCTGCCTGAGCCGTATTACCCGGCTGGCGTATGAAACCATTGGCGGTACGCTCCGCGTCGCAGAAAAACCGCCGGTCGTACTGACGTATACCGATGCAAAACTGACCACCGGGCAGGCAGATTACGTTCCGCTGATGAACTGGCAGGAAGTGGATCGCGGTACCGGCCTGCTGGTGGATTTATACGGTGAAGGTTATGCCGGATGGCTTTCCCGGCATGAAGGTGTGTGGGGATACCAGGCACCGGTACGCAGTGAGCTGACACCTGATGGTGCCGAATATGCGGACTGGCAG
>OCAE01000309.1_pt1 | contig 36044 bp, 40 predicted proteins | sample 1495581 | NCBI WGS metagenome assembly OCAE01 (sample SAMEA2580278, study PRJEB22360) | human gut metagenome | biome: human gut; feature: human-associated habitat; material: faeces | place: Denmark | collected 2008/2010 | reverse complement strand
GGATCACACCAGAACGGCAAACGTTGGATTAAGGAATAAAATGATATTTTATAGAGAAGCACTTTCATAACGTCCCCCCTTCCATCTCTCCCCCAGAAAACAATCTCAACTGCTTCACGATCCCCATCCTCGTTTCAAAACTAACGCCAGTATCTATTCCCATGACGATATCACCCACATGGAGATTCAGACATGGCTTATCACGACATTACCGACATCAACTTTAATCATATTCAGCACCGTCCCCTGCAACGTAAATTGCATCATCACCAGAACCAGTTATTTGAGCGTTACTCAAAGCTGCTGATGTTACGGGTGGACTTCTCCTACCGACTGAACAGTGACTCACATCGTGAGGGAGATATTCACGCCACAGTAGCGGACATGACGCTGCTGCTACAGCAAAGCCAGGACATCAAAGGGCTGGTGGGTTACGCATGGGTTCTGGAGCATACCGGACAGCATAGTTATCACATTCACGCTGCGTTTTACCTAAATGGCCAGAAGCATCGTCAGGCGTGGACGGTCTTTGAAGCGCTAAGGAGTACCTGGAAGTATGTAACCCGGGATGAGGGGCATGCATATCGCTGCGAACCCGAGGAGCATTATCGCGTGAGGGGTGAACGGGTGACGGCCCATGACGATACCAGGGGGCGTAAGGGAATGCAGTACATTCTGAGCTACCTCAGTAAACAGGCCCAGAAAAACCGGGGGGTTATTTACCAGTTGAGTGAGATTCCTGCTGCACCAGCCGCTGGCAGACGGCGAAACGCCAGCCAGGCTCCCGTTCAAAAATTACGGCAGTGAGTCATTGTTTGAAGAACGTTCGGTATCTCATCACACGAACGTCTTCTCCCTTACTTCTGACGGAGAAAAACGATGACCACCCCAACCAGTATTCTCAGCGATAAGTTAGTCGATATGGCCTTTATCACTCAACTTACCGGCTTAACCGACAAATGGTTCTACAAGCTTATTCAGGATGGGATATTCCCTAAGCCTATCAAACTCGGACGAAGCTCCCGCTGGCTACAAAGCGAAGTGGAAGCCTGGTTACAGCAACGCATTGCAGAGTCACGGGGCTGAACACGCACGACGAAGAAACATAACCGCAGGACATGGCAAGCACCGGTACGCTGGATTTGTCTGCAGTGCCATCGACAATACTGCGGGGAGCACATGTGTCCATTCTGCTACAGTATGGTCAAAGTTATAGCCGCAGCAGCTGACTGAGTCATCCCCCTCAGCACCACACACTCATACACTTAAATCTATACCCCGCCTGATACCCAGCATGACGGTGCCCATACCGGGACGGTCTATGCCTGTGTGTCATATGGCGGTGAGGACTATTACTATGTACGCAAAATCATTCATGGCCCGGAACAGTGCTGGTCGCCTGACCAGTGCCAGAACCGCATTACGCTCTCCTGACAAACGTTATACCTGTAATAACTGCGGTAGTGTCCTAGTACTGCATGCTGAGTCTGAACGCTCGTTGTTTGCTCATACCGATACTGCATTTACTGAACGAGGCAGGCAAGACTGTCCATACATCCATCCTGACGTTGATGAAGTTCTGTTGATACGCCAGCTACAGCGTTACGTACCGAATGCAATGCCGGTGGTCAGCCTCTGCAAGCATGCCGTTCATCATAGCCCCGTACGTGCCTACCACAAGGATGAGGAGGCCGTATGCTCATAATGTCATGCCACCTGGCTCTGAACAGCAAGGGGTCGCTGGTGGGGGCCCGTAGTGCTACCACTCAGCCCAATGAGAGCTGGGCCTGCCTCTCCTGCGGATGTCGACTGATACTACATCCTGGTGATGTTAGCGAGCATCCTTGGTTCGAACACGACCAGCGGTACGCAAAGATTTCTGCACTGATGTACTGTCAATACCGCAACCACCGCGATGGATTGCCCGGAGAGCGCTTCAGAGTGATGATGTACACCGTTCGGGAGCATGAAGTCTGCATGGTGCCTGAGGACTGGTATTGCGTCTGGTGTGGGCGTCATTACAAGGGAGAGAAGTACTGTGAGACCTGTAATACGGGTATCTACAGCATCGAAGAAATCGCGTGGCGGGAGAACTATACCTGTCCGGTTGACGACTCGCGTCCATACCATCCTGAAGACTGGTATTTATCACCTTTAGCGGTGGGAGGTGGCGGAAGATGACGGTACGATTCCGGCCCACCGAATATGTGATTACGGCTGACGGGGAATGGGGGGCTGTTAATGAACTCTCATATCTTCATGCCAGTCCTTTGCTCTGCGGTTTCTGCCATGTTCCAGTGGTAGTTACGCAGAGTGACTCTGGCTGGCAACTGATTCACCGGCCGCATTCAGAGATGGACAGAAAGCGGGTGAGCCGTTGCCGCTACAGGGCATCCTCCTCGCTGTCGACGGGTATTCGAGGATTTTAAGCGCCAGAGACTGGGCACGGTGGATAGCGGTCTTCCATTGAACTCAACTGCCGTTAACCCAACAACACTGCCCCTTCCCGAAAAAGACAGAAGAAATTCTGTTAGGAATCATTGTCTCTATGCCACAGCTGGCAATATATCTACTGTAGCTGGCATTCGCGCCTGTTTGCAGCAGGATGTTAATCAATTCCAGTGAGATCAATCCACAAGTGTTTAAGGGACATCGGCTAGAACTCATTGTATAATCTTAATAATTTTGGTGAATTAACTAATTTAAAGTGCCATTTTTCTTGATAGGGAATTGATACTTTTATGGGATTCCCGTGTATCTACTATGAGAAATGTTGGGGGTATGAATGCCAGCAGTATTTGTTCATGTATCAGATATCCACTTTGGTCAAGAGAAAGGTGATGACCGTGTCCACATACATGATGATGTGAAACAACAGCTAATTTCTGATGCACGACAAGTCGTTTCAAATTTAGCCAATGGAGTAGCACATGGGATCTTGGTTACAGGTGATATTGCTCAGTCGGGAACCAAGGCGGAATACGATTCTGCAGGGGAATGGTTGGATCAACTTGCTTCCAGCATAGGGGCAGAAATCCATTGTGTTCAAATGGTTCCAGGTAACCATGATCTTGATCGTTCAAAGTTGTCGTTATCGGGGCAAGCTATGCTTGATCACATCCGTACTGGTGGCCCCAAAGAATACGAACAAGTTATGAACAATCCAGTGGATCGTGCAGCCCTTTTTGCTCGATTCGAAGACTACGGAAACTTCAGTTTCGGCTACAATTGCCCACTCAATGATGAGGGAGCATTTGCTTCCGAGCTGGAGGTAAACTTAGCTCCAGGCCGCTCTATTCGTTTTATAAGACTCAATTCATCTTTGCTTTGCCATGGAAAAGAACGAGATGAAGATCCGGAGTTAATGATTGGAGCGCGGCAGTTCGTTATTCCACGTGATGATGGAGTTGAAAATGTAATTCTTGTTCACCATCCTCTAAGTTGGTACAAAGATCAGGAACAAGTCCGACAATATGTACGCAGCCGTGCTCGAGTATTCATTTCTGGTCATGAGCATGATCCTAAAGTATCTGTGGATAGTGTTGATCAAGGTTGTGATGTTTTAATGCTCGCAGCTGGCGCAACGGTTCCTTATCATTCCGATGACGTCTACACCTTTACCTATAACATCATTGAGTTTGATTGGGATGAAGAAATAGATGGGTTATCAGTAACCATACACCCAAGAGCCTGGAACCCACATCGTACTTGTTTTGAAAATGATGATAAGCGCTTAGGTGGAAAGGACCCTAATTATCGTCTCAACTCTCCAAATTTTCGCGTTGCTCCACACCCACAGTCAACATTGCCCTCTTCACCAATACAACCAAAACTAACAGAAGACGAGAACGCTACTCCTTTAGCTTCTGGGATAGAGATAGTACCTTTAGAGGACGGTACAAAATGTATGCCTTCTGTATCTGCTTTAGAGGGCTATGAAATTGCTAGGCTTCGTTTCTTCCGCGATCTTTTTGAAGGAGAACGTTTGCGGATTCTTGTTGAACTTGGCGCTCTCTCAGAGAGTTTTAATGAACGGATTGATCAAGGAATTGAGCGAAAATTGTTGGATTTACTTGTTCGAGAAGGGAAACTGGAAGGAATTGAGAAAATGATTGATCAATTAATTAGCGACCGTAAGGAAGAGGCGAAATAATGGACAATTTAGCTCGTCATATGCGAATTAGCGGTGTTACCGTTAGTGACAGTGATGTTGAATCCCGAAACGCTGCTGCTAAAAGTTTAGCAACCCTTTGGCGAAAGTTCGATGACCCTACGCGTATAGTCTCACTTGCCGCTGATATAGCAGGAGCACTTAGCGGCAACGGCGTACCCTCACTTGAATTGGGTGCGAAGGTCCAAACCAGCGTCCAAAAAAAGGCCCCTTCGTTCCTTTATGATGAGCGACCTCTCGATGTTGGAATTTGTTCTGGCATGGCGATGGTTTCGATTCTAAATGGTGTCATAGATAATGATGGATGGACTACGCCAGATGTTTATGCTACTGCTTTATGGTCTGCGTTATCTTACCAGCCTATATTGCCAGATAAACGTCGAGAAAATTTGCGTTTAGAAGTTTTAGAGAAGGCGGTCAATTTTTATGCAGCATCGGCCGAAAAGGTAAGAGAACGAATCGATGTGCCTGGCCCTGCTAAGGTAGATATCACCATCTCGGAAGACATTGCTACAAATAACTTTTCTGAGGCAATCACAGACACTATTGAAGCATTACGCCGTAATGCTGCTCTGGATCGAGAAGAACTCGACTTTTTATGGTGGGTACAATTGGGCCATAGTCGTTTACTTAAAAAACAACTATCAAAGATTGACGAACCTGTGCGAATTGTTACGGCAGGGATTGAGGCTGCACAGCTCCTGCGGCGTTTACCATGCGAGGTGCATCGTGAGATCGTTCTTCGTACATTGGATCAGAATCCGGAACTTGATCTAGAAGAGCTACTCACTGTAATTGGCGATGAACGAACTGTACTCAGTGCAGCATTTACGGCGGAACACATACTTGCCCATCCTACCGTTTTTCCACTCCTTCATGCGTTAACTACCGGTGAGCTCGATCAAATAAATCCGTCTTTAAAACGCCCTGTTTCTGAATGGGGGGAAAGAGCACTGTTAGAAGCAACATTCGCAAAAATGATGTCAGATGGAGCTGGAACAATATGAGTGGCTCATGTCGACATGAAGGGTGTACCTTCGATGAAACAGGTATTTGTACTCTCGGAAATACACCTTCATCTTGTTCTAACCGACTTCCACTGGAAGATGAGGAAAGAACACCGCTTGAGGTTTCTGATTATAACGAATTAACTGAGCAACTTGGTGCACCAGTTCTATCAGAACCCACTCAATCCCATGCATTTGGTTCAAAACAGTCTCTTGGACTGGATGATATCAACGCTTTAATGAGCAAAAGGTATGTCAATGTAGTTGGTATTCTCGGAGATCCAGAATCGGGGAAAACAGCTTGTTTAGCAAGTCTTTATCTTCTGCTATCGCGTGCTGAACTTGATGGTTGGTCTTTTGCTGATAGTCGAAGCCTAACTGCTTTTGAAGAGATCGCACGAGGAGCCCGTGAATGGAATAACGGGCAAGTTCCAGAGCAAATGACGGTTCACACGGAGTTGACTGATGAACGCAGTCCGGGTTTTTTACATCTTAGACTAAAAAGATTGTCAGATGGACGTAAAGTAGATTTTGCCCTTCCTGACATACCAGGTGAATGGACACAAGCCCTTATTTCCAATTCACAATATGAGCGGTTTGATTTTATAAAATCAGCGGAAACCATCTGGATTGTTATTGATGGTCGTGCTCTCAAGGATCCAGAGAAGCGCCATGGCACAATAGCTCGTTTAGGGCAACTTGCTGGGCGACTGCATACAATGTTTGACGGTAAAATCCCCCGGCTATTAATCGTAGTTACCCATCGAGATTCATACACTGTTGATGAAAAAATCTCCTGCCGTATGCGACAAGAGCTAAATCGGCGCGGAGCGACTGCCGAGTTAGTTGAGGTTGCTCCATTCTCAGACCAGTTAGATATAGTGCCCCCAGGGTTTGGTATTGCAGAATTGATTAACATTACAGTTAATACCCCTCCTAGGCCTTTGATATTTTGGAAATCATCTGAACTTGGGATGAGTAAACGTGAATATCTGAACTATCGGAGAAGCTTATGAGCCGATCAATTGTATTACTTGGTGGCCCGGATTCTGGGAAGACCAATTATATCGGGCCCCTATGGCTTGCATTGGATCATGGGAAGGGAGCATTACATGCTGCAGAACAGCCCCCAGATATTGCTTTTGTGCTATCTGTAGCTGACCACATCTTCCAGGGAAGTTTCGCACCGCGTACTGAATTAAGCGACATACGACGTAATTTTGAAGTAGTCGTTGCCGCAACAAAAGATGGCCCTAGATCAAAGGTCATTGTGCCTGATATTTCTGGTGAGCTTTGGCGCAATGCTGTTATTGATAACGAAATTTCATCAGAATGGATGGATGAATTAAAACAGGCTGATGCAGCGTTGCTTTTTATCAGAGTGGATTCTGATCAAGATGTTCGACCATTAGATTGGGTTACAGCCCGGGATATGCTTGCAAGGCTGGGGAACGAGGAAGGTCAAGGGCTACCAACACAGGTCATGTTATGCGAATTAATCCATTTTCTTGAAGACTCCCTGGCTAAGCGCGAAGACGGTGGGCGTCCACGCCTCTCAGTTGTTGTCTCTGCTTGGGATCGCGTTGATCCAGACAAGTTCGAACAAGGGCCAATAGCCTATCTTGAAAGAGAATATCCATTAGTTGCTGGAAGAATAGCAGACTTGACCGCACTCGATGTTAAAGTTTTCGGTTTGAGCTCTATCGGTGGTGATCTAAAAAATGATCCTGAATACCGAAATAAATTTTTGGATGAAGGTCCAAACGACCAAGGATGGACCGCAGTACATAATGGACATAAATGGCAGAAAATATTCGATATTACAATTCCAATAGAATGGGCTGTGGGGCTTTAAAATGGTTATTACCATTAATGTACAGATACACGGATACCGTAAAGGTCATCAACTTCTTGCATCTTCTATATTGCTGTCTAAAGAAGATCAGGCAACAGTGGATCGTCTTTCCGATGTAGCTGGTCCCCTACGTCCAAAGGAACAATTCGAACCTTATTTGACGGCTTATCCGCTACCTAGCGGAACCTATTATGTAATTGCAAGAACTTGGCAGGACCATAGTGTTCCTAGAGCTGGTTGTGTTAGAACTAAAAGTCTATTAGTTAATGCCAATGTTTGGGCTAATACGCCCCCGCTTAGCGCTATTATTGAACTGCTTGATCCTTCAGAATTACCATCTGAAATAGAAGCTGTTGCTATTCAGCATCAGGCACTAGTGACGGAAATACTGCCGCCTGTTTTAGGTTTTAACGCCTCCGAGTTGCTTGAGGCACTTTTTCTTGAAGAACCGAAGCCAGTGGTTATGTTTGATGCACCAAATCCTGAACTAATCGCATTACATCTACTTGCCGCCTTGTGGCCAAATATCAGACAAAAATTCACGTTTTCAACGTTTGCGTTATCTCCCAGAAAGATAATGGGTCGTGATTTAGATCTTGCTTTTTCACCATCTAATGCAAAAACTCGCTTCTCCGACTGGCCAGGACGCCGTGTAGACGGGCGTTTACTACCGGCAGCACGGCATCGATGGACAAAAGTGCTCGTTCGTCGTGTTTTTGAGGAGTCTATACCGAGACTATTGTCAAAAAATACGTTCAAACTTATAAATAACAATGAAGCTGAGAATGTTTCGGTACTCCGTATCGCTCTTCTCTGGGATGAACTCTTTGATAAGCTTGAACAAACACCAACAGCAGTTTTAGGTCTGCTTGATATCGCCAATTCTGGAATGGTAAACGGTGAAAATGCTATGGCATTGTTAACGCCGCGCTTACTTGATGTTATCAATACGGTAGAAAATAATCTACCTGAAAAGGATGCTTGGGAATTTATAGGTGCGCTGACCAGAAAAAATATAGGGCGTGACATGGCCGAATGCATAATTGCAGTCAATAACCTAGCCATGTATTTATCTGAAAAAGACCCAGAAGGCGTGATTAACCTGATAAAACAAGTTAATTCTGATGATATCATAAATAATTTGGTGCCAGGGATAGCATCAGGGCTTGGTAAAAGCCCTAGTCCAATGGTTAAAAAAGTACTTTTAAGCGTGCCTGTAAATATATTTGCCAATTTAGTTTTATTAGGTAATGGGCTTGCAGAAAAAATCACTAGAGATGATGAATTAATCCATTTCACTGGACTTATATTATCAGAGCTAGATAAATCACTTTCATTTAAAGTTGGGATGGTTTTACTTCCTTTACTGATTGAGGATCGTCATCTTCCTGCTGCACTTCCCATCATTAGTAGTCTTGATATGAATGGAATTTCAGATGAACTTGTTTGGCTAAAAAATACCACTGATTTTCGGTCTGAAAAAATTAGCATGGCGCTAATAAACCGCGCTCAAGATATTGGGGGGATTCCTGATGTCCGTAAAATATTAATCTCAAAAAACAGTTCTACACGGGCGCAAGAATTGCTAGCTAAGACGATTAACCCTACTGTAGAAGATGTGCTTTGGCTAATCGGCGAAACAAATCTAACTGAAAAAACGTCGTCAACACTTTTGGCAAATATATTACGTCGTGCGGATGAAAAACAATTTTTTAATCTATTATCAAATATCAAGATTAGTGAAAGCGTAGCCGGGCGCCTGACGAAAAATAATCTCGACATACTTGAAAGAGCTTTATTACTAAATATTGTTCCTATAAGTATATATGTTAGGATTATTCAGGTTGTAATTCCGGAAATCAGTGACGAGCGTAAACTTGTGATCGCAAAATATGCGTTAGGTAGGTGTCTACGTAATCGTTTTGAAGATGATGAGATGATTTTGTCCATGCTGCTGGATACTCTTGGGAATAATCTTGATTCAAAATGGGTTGTGTATAACTCATTAGAGAGAGATATTGATTCAGAACTAGCTAGTAGAAATGTAATTTTATTAGAAAAATCTCAAGCATTGATTCGTCAAAAGATATTATATGTGGTTAACGAAATAGCTAATATGCTACGTATGAGACAAGTCAGTTATTTAAATGAGGATGCTAATAATGCTTATGCCAAACTTATGTATGATGCTCAAGAAGTTTCCTATTCAGCATTAATTGACGCGGCAACGACACTCATCCCATCATTGCTCAATGCTCGACGCAAGCCTGTTTCATTGATGATATCTGTATTATTCCCAATTATTTATAAAGAATTATCAAAAGCCAATGATTTCTCGGACCGTTTTAATATCTTCTCATTCTTCGATTGGGATCGTTGTAAGACTGCTCGAAATGAACTTGTTGAGGCTTTTATGTCTTCGTCCTGGAATCCAGGAGACCTAGCTCTAACAGCATGCTTATGCAATGAAGAGTTTAAAATACTCAAGCGAGTGGGGCACTCTTACGGAGGAGAAGAATATCTACGCCAAATTAGAAATGATTTAGAACGACTCGACGATGGTAATCAGATTCGTGTAAAAAATATTATTGCAGATCTTCTCCATGAGTAGGGAATAATTCCTAGATTACAAATAACACTAAGAATGAGACAATTATGTTAAAGAATACAAGGAAGAATGTAGACTATATTGATAATGCCGATGCTACGAAAATGAGAGGCATATAGAGACACTTTCAAGTAAAATCGGCTCTTGAGATTAAACTGTATCATCTTACTTTTCAAAGCTTCGTTAATTAGAGTTCGTCTTGTCCGAATTTCTATTATTAATAAATATTATTTTCGGAATCATTGGTAAAGTTTACTTTCACCTAACCTTCGGAAATAATTTTTATGGGTTCCATCGATAGGAATAGATTACTTGATCAAACCTTATATAAACGTCCCGTCCCATATTTAAGCTTCATTAAAACCATTAAAAAATGGCAATAGCTGTCACGTTTTCATAAAAAAATATATTTTAGGACCATACAAGAGTTAATGCCATTTACCAACCTATGTTGATGGATGTAGCTTGAAGTCAATTATTCCTAAGAGAATTAATATAAAGAAAAACATAAATAGATACTCTTTTTTGAAAAAACATATAGATATTTTAATAATGCCAATAGCCGGAATCAGTAAAACTAATTTACTCTCGGAGATCAAAACGTTGAAAGACCAGACATTATCATTTCAAATATTTCTGGGCTACTATAGTGATAGTTTTGTGACTGTATAACTTTTATTGTCAAACTCATGAAAAAGAAGGTTCGTAGATGTTTCTATTTCACATAATGTCAATCTTGGCTTTCCGATGTTTTCATTAGCAAAATGGCCACAACCAGTATCGATAAATAAATGATTCCCCAATAAAACTGGAGAATTAGTTGGAGTGTGTCCAGATATTATCAATGAAACACCTTTTATAAATTTTATTTGGAATTCTTTAATAGTCTCCCTGTCCCATAGAATATGTTTAAGATGTGATTTATTAAGTATCTCATCACTTCGCAGAGGCCATTCACGGAATGGATATCCGGAATGTATGACTCCAATATTACCCATTATCGTTTCAACAGATAAAGAGATGCAGAGCTCTTTCAATATAATTTCTTCTAGTAATACCCTTTCAGAAAAACTCTCCTCTGCCCACCATTTCCCACCATTTCTAAACCATACTTCTTTTTTGAAAATATTATCTTTTGACTCTAGAAGCATAGCTTCATGATTACCTAACACTGAAAAAAACCAGTTGTTTTGGCATAATCTTAAACATTCAGCAGAGGCGTCCCCCCTATCAATAATATCCCCAACACAAAAAATACGATCTGTTTCAAAATTGAATTTTATTGTTTTAAGGGCTTTGCTTAACAATTGAAACGAACCATGTAGATCTCCCAGGAAAAAATCTCGCCCTATACAGTTAACATTGTATTTTCTGTGGTTATCAATTCCGTAATTATTTTTCATATAAACCGATTTATAAAATTGCCACATATATATAGATTCTAGATTGAGATCACATTATACTATCTTAGATCTACTTGCAAATAGATAGTTAGAGGCCATGAAAAATATATTAAAAACAACAAGATACAAAAACAGAGAGCGCGCAATCCAGAAGCCATTTGTGACCGAACTTGCATTGGTCAATATTTTTACTTCTTTAGTAAAAGAAGATAGAAAAAATATAAATCTTGAACATGAATTTGATTGTGGTTTCGGTATAGCTGATTTAGTAGTCTTTAAGACAATTAAAGATGATGGACTGCTAGATTTGGGGAAAATACCTGCTGATTGGGCTTATACACTGAGAGCTCTCCCTTTCAAGAAATCCTTTTCTATAGAATATTTAGTATCCTTATCTGGAACCTCAGAAAATTCAGCAAAGAAAGCATTAAACAAGTTTATAAATGCTGGTTATTGCGTTAAAAAAGATGGTGATGAATATATTAAAGTGAGACAACCAAAACCTCTATGCTCCTCAATAATTGCTATTGAAGCAAAACTGAGGGATTGGAAAAAAGCTTTATGGCAGGCAAGTAGATATAGAATATTCTCCACCGAGTCTTGGGTTATTTTAGATCAGTATAGAGCAAACGCAGCCAAATTAAATATTGATGAATTTAAGAAATTCAATATTGGATTAGCCACAATCTCAATTGATGGTAATTATGAAGAAATATACTCACCTACTCCAGAGGAGTATAAATCAGAATTGGCTTTTTGGAAAGCCAATTCCCTTTTAGCAAAAAAGTGTCTCTTATCATCTATTTGAAAACAGTTTTATTGCATTTTTCCATGGAAGAAGGTGTTCATCACTTCCATTTTTTTCAAGTGTGAATACCTTTTTAATATCTATATAATTTTCAATTGATTGCTCAACCATGGATGTGACATAACCTACACGGTTATTTAAATTATATCCTGAAATATCATTTATCTGCTTGAAGAATGTTAAAAAATAATGTTTATATAACAACGGGTTTTGGAATGTAATAGTGGTTGTTGCATTAAAAGCATCTTGAGTATATATTCTACTCCATAGTTCTGGACTTTGTTTTCTTAACAGCTTAGCCTCTTCAAAATTAATCCAGTTGAGTAATGCTGGCATATAAATTCTTGGTTTTGGTCCTCTTCTATCTTCATCAGAGACAATAAACTTATCTAAAGAAAATATTCTTGTATTCTCAAATGCGCCAACTGTTAAATATAAGTCACCACACAATGTATATAAAATAGATTCCGTATTGGTATAGCCTATAATAACCTCAAGATCGGCATCAATAGTTGACTTAATTGTATCCATGTAATCAAGTAGAAAACCAGCATCAGATATTTGCTTTGATGGTCGATCATGCTGGCATATGAAGTAAACCCCTGATATCTCTGGAAAACTCGTGATCCAATTTAGCAAATTAATTTTATATTCTTCAACATTCAGCATTCCAGACGTAATCGGGACAGTAAGAATTATTTTCTTTCGTGCATTGATTCCTATTTTTTTTATATAGTTTATAAAGGGAACGACAAAACTTTCACTTTGCTGCTCGATATATTTCGGATGTATTTGCTCATAAAATCTTGCAGGTATGATTATTTTTTCAAAATTATTTTTTATTTGAAAATCAACACAACGCTTCGCCGATTCGCTAGATATAGCTGTATAATCTATTGTATTGAACCCTCTCTCTCCAAGAATAGTATTAGGAAAAAAATCATATGTTTTAAACTTTTTCTTTTGTGAGCTAGGAAGATAGAACTGGGGATCGAATATTGAAGTTTCTTTTAATTGTTTCTTTGTAGCATTAATGTTTTTTGCCACTTCATGCACAGGGCTATAACAAAGTCCAACACCAACACCATCCTTCTCAAATGAATCTTTATTCCATACAGAGTTATGTCCCATTTGATGCAGTAATTTAATAGCCATACGTTATACTAAAGCCTCCAAATCTTGTAAGAGTATTTCTACTGTGCGATATCTTTTAAAAGGTTCTTTACTCATCATTTTAGCTACAATCCTAGAGAATTCATTTGAAACGCCATACATCTCTAGCGAAGGTGGTTGATATTCGCAGATCCGCTCCAAAATATCATCGTAATATTGCTCACCACTCTCATCGATAAATGGATTTTTACCACTCAACATTTCGTAACAAATTATACCAAGTGTGAACATATCAGTTTTGAATGATATGTTTTTCTTATCGTTTGTTGCTTGCTCGGGACTTGCATAATATGGTGTGCATGGCCCAATTGCATTGAAACTATTAGTTACTCCCTTTACTCCTTCCTGCCGTAAAATTCCCAAGTCAATAATAACCAAGCGTCCATCTTGTCGGACTAAAATATTATCAGGTTTTAGGTCTCTATGAACGAGAGCCTGAGTATGTCCCCATAGTAATCGTAAAGCTCTTATCATCTCAATCAAAAAAGAAACTACCTTACTTTCACAATTATAACTTTGTATAATATCAGTAAGAGGCTGAGAATCTATTTTTTCCTCTATGCTAATAATCCGCATAGGGTTTAGTTGATCCTCTGTCAGAGGATCAAATGTGATTACTTCATCAAAATACAATTTAGGGAAAAAATGAGAATCTATTGATTTAAGAATTTCGATTTCCTTTTGTAAATATGAAATCGAAGACCGAGAAGTTGCCTCGCTAATTTTTAAAACTACTTCGCCCCATAAGTCACAATTACTTGGCTCGATATCCTGCCGAGATGTGAATCGCCCAAAATAGACGACTCGCTGACCAGAGGCTTTTGCTGTACTGTGTAAGTTAAAACTTGGATAAATAATTTTAATGAATTCTCGGAGCTCAGGTGTATCTGCAAGCATTACAATGTCCTTACCATATATGTTCAAACTAATGTCTTACACCATCACATCTGACACTAGCACCGGAGAACACATAATCCAAGTCACAAGCCCCAAAACTTTAAGCTAATTAACAACTCCGCGAGCAATGCTCTATCCATCATGTAAGTATCTCTGCAAAACGAACCATTATTTTTTAGAGGCCTCTCAACTGCTCCTAACGCAAAGCCGCCTGTTATGCAGTAACTGTGTACTAGACATCGACAGGCTGCGTTGAGCGAACGGCGGAAGTTCACAATTGGTGATGGCATAACTAACGTCGCGATGTATTAATCAACGGGGAACAGGTCTTCTGTAACATATCAATGAAATGTTGTATTGTTGCTGCTATAGGAAAAGTCTGCTTTAAAGCGGTTGCTGATTGTGAATATTCGTATTGGAAGGTAATGGCAATGTGCGAAAGGATGTTTAAAAAAGATGTTTATTCTGAATGGGTTATGCGCAGTTGTCTCTACTGGATGACTTCGCTTACACAGTGGAAACTCAGTGAAGATAAATCCTACTGGACAATCTCTTTTGAAAACGATAGCCCCGAATGCCTCTATGAATTCGAGAGGCTGCTTAATGATTACACTTTGCGAGAAAAACTACAGCATAAAACAGGGTCGTTGAGAGATTCTATTGTTCATAGAGTGCTTCGCAGTGTCGATGAAAGGCTTTCGTAATGGAATTGATGCCATTCAATTTTGACAGATTGCCTAATGGACAGGTTTTTATAAGCAACCTCGCTGGCTTTCATCACTTCATTAATGAGCAAGAGCTGCTTGATCTTTCTGATGAGCAAATCAGTGCGGAGCAATCAAACGTACTAGAAAGCAAGCTGTTCATAACCAACGAAAGCTCATCAGCTATTGCTCCCTATGCTTTAAGTTCTGCTTTTGCAAAACGATTGATGAATGAACTGGCGATCAGACCAATTTTCATGATTGTGCCCACATTGCGTTGCGACCATACCTGCAAGTATTGTCAGGTCAGTAGGGCTTCAGTGAACGCCTCTGGTTATGATCTAGATCCCGATCTCATCCCTGATATCATTTCGACTATCAAAAAACTATCGACACCACCTTACAAGATAGAGATACAGGGTGGAGAGCCACTCTTGCGGTTCGATTTAATTCAGTCTATCTATGAGCAATGTACTGAAACGCTGGGAAGCACCGATTTTGAGATGGTGATAGCATCAAGCCTGTCTGTCTTGAATGAGGATATGCTTGAATGGGCGAGAAACAGGAACATAACGTTCTCTGTTTCGCTTGATGGTGAGGAAGTTGTTCACAACAGTAATCGAATTCTTGGTCATGGGCTTGCTTACAGTAGAACTGTATCAGGAGTAGAGGCTATCAAACGGTCTTTAGGCGCGGGTCGCGTTGCAACGGTTACTACAGTTACTAAAGATCTTATCAGGCATCCTGAATCGATTGTCCAGGCTCACTTGTCCCTTGGCCTCAAGGACATGTTTATCCGACCTGTTAGTCCCTATGGGTTTGCACAAAAAGCATCGTTCACCTTTTCTATGGACGAATACTTAAGTTTCTATGCCTCGTTGATAGATGAAATCCTTAAGATCAACAATGAAGGGATAAGGGTTGTTGAACATTCAGCCTCCATTCATCTGAAAAGGATCTTCAATCCCGGCTTTAGTGGTTACGCGGATTTAAAGTCGCCAAGTGGGGTCGTGCTTAACAGTATTCTTTTCAATTATGACGGTCGAGTATATGGTAGCGATGAGAGCCGTATGTTGCAGAAGGTGAATCCTGAAACGGAGTTCAGTGCGGGTGAGGTTAAGACGCTATCATTTTCCAAAAGTCCTTACTATAACGCAGTATTGAGTTCATCGTTCAATTTTGCTCTGCCAGGTTGTGATACATGCGCGTATCAACCATTTTGCGGTGCAGACCCATGCCAGAACATAAGTGTACAAGGTGAGCCTGTCGGTGATAGGAGTCGTTCAACGTTTTGTCAGTATCACAAGGGGATGTTCAGGTATCTGATGAACTCCATCTCAGAAGGCGGTCCGAAGGCTGAGATGCTAAAAGGATGGGCATATGTCTGAGGTTATCAGGAACGATATATTTCATTTTGCTTCAAAAAAGAATGTGCCCACGGGGTTCTATCGGTTATGCAAACAAAAACCAGTTAATCCTTTATTCTTTTTGCCCAATTTACTGGTAGTTGCTGAAGGCAATAATGATGCCATTCAACCATGCTTTGATTACTCTGTTATTAGCACTGAATTATTTGAGTCGATTGAAGATGGAGATGTTGGGATAATCAACAATGGCAATATGATACGCGTTATTCTGTCACGCAGAGCCAATCATAATACTGTCTTAGTTACAGAACGCTGCAATAACTTGTGTCTTTTTTGTTCGCAGCCACCAAAGAAATCAAATGATGACTGGCTACTTACCCAATCAGCTCTTGCTATAGCTTCATTTGGTTTGAATGGAGTTGTTGGGGTCAGCGGTGGTGAACCTTTGCTATATGAAGGTGATTTCCTTCACTTCATTGATTTTATCATCGAGAATTCACCAGATACTGCTTTGCATGTTTTAACAAACGGACGCAAATTCGCTGATACCAACTTTACTCAGGAAATGGCAAAGCGAAGCAAAAAGATCAAAATAACCTTTGGTATCCCGCTCTACTCATCAAGACCACTTGTGCATGATCATCTGGTAGGGAGTGATGGCGCATTTAATGAAACGGTTAAGGGTTTAATCAATGCAGGAAACTCAGGGATTAATATCGAACTTAGAATTATTCCGACACTGGTTAACTATACAGAATTGGATAATATTGTAGAGTTTGTTGGCCGTGTGTTCTCCAACATCAATCAAATTTCCCTTATGGGGCTGGAATCTATCGGTTGGGCGCGAAAGAACTGGTCAACAATCTTCATTGAGCACAGCAGTTATAGTGAGAAAATAACCTCTGCCATAGACGCTGCGCACAGGTCAGGCATACCTCTAACAATTTTTAATTATCCTTTGTGTCATCTTCCTGAAAGAGCCTGGGAGCTTGCTGCTCAGTCGATCTCCGATTGGAAAAATTACTATCCGAAAGAATGTGATGAATGTACTCAGAAGTCTTCCTGTGCTGGTTATTTCAGTTCCTCAACAGGCCGTTTTCATCAATCACCGAGACCAATTTTATGAAAAAATTTAATTTTTCTGCTCTACTTCCGGGATTTTTGGCACTCAATAATTCTGTATGGGCAAGTGATTCATCTACCGGGGCAAGTGATTTGCCAGGTATGACTCTTAATGAACATGATTTAGTAATAGCCCCACTTAACACCGAAGTTCCATTCTACATTGCAGGGCATCGCAGTCATAGCTCCCATCGGAGCCATAGTTCTCACCGATCATCATCAGGTGGCGGGTACTATGGTAGCAGCACTCCTTATTATCCAAAAACATACAGCTCACCAAGCTCATCTGGGTCTTCAAGTTCAGGAACAAGTTCCTCATCGTCCTCTTCTGTGCGTTCACTTCGTTCTAACGACAATAATAACTCTACTACTACGAATTCAGTTGGAACTACGGAAGCTAACCGTGCAAGTAATGGGCTGACTTCTGGTGCAGAGAAACGTAAGCGTTTGATCATGCGTGTTCAGTTCGCATTGCTAGATAAGGGATTTTATAACGGGAATATTGACGGCATAATGGGACCATCTACAAGGCAGTCTGTGAAAAATTACCGCATTGCGAACGGATTACCAATTCCTGCAACTGAAACGCTCGACGCTGACTTATTGAATTATTTAAATATTTTGGCTCGTTAAATCTCAGCGGGGCATAAAATGATAATTTGTAAATTGTATTAGTCGAGTGTCCACGATTTGTTGTTAAGACAAGCAACGTCTGCTCTTGGCTCGGCTCGGAGCGGGCAAGCAAGTAGAACTGAAGGTCCGCGATGAGCGTAAGTTGGCATTCCAACCCTAAACGGGTATTTCAAGCATTGCCGTGTGTCGATCAGTGTGGAGTAGGTCCGTCCACTATGCATCTTACAGGTAAAGGCGTGCTTTTAAGAAAACGCCCACGCTAATAAATTAATTTTCTATTGAATAATTGACTGATATAGCTACATCAATACATATGGTTTCATACCAAACGACAAACCACAACTTGATGTTTCCCCACTGTACTGGAGGGGTTATTATTGAATAATTTGAAACTGGAATTTAGAAAGGTTTGAAGACACCTTCATGGTGTCGTCATATTTTGGATGTTCGGAAACCATGTCGCAAAAGTAATTATGATATGAAGCGAGCCATACAAATTTAGAAAAAACGGTTGGAATAGTAGCATAAGTCTTTAATGCTTTCTCAATCTGCTGCTTGTGAAGGATTAAAGACTTCGTATCTAGATCTTGCTCATGCATGCCATCAATAATGCACTCCACGAGATAATTGATAAAATAACGGCCATCCGGTCCTTTCAACACATCTCTCAGTTGTGGAGCCGCGCCTTTAGCGTAGTATTTGAGATGTTCGTCTACCATCTTCATGGTGTCATCACACAACACTACAATAGGGTTAACAGCCACGTTACTTTCTAGGCGATATGACTCCAGCAATGCGGCACCATAGACACTATTTTTATCCATGAATAGTTGTCCGACGGCAAGTCCACCACGAATAAAGAATCCATTAAGTGCCATTTTGAACTGATATTCTCGGATCGGAAAGAGAATGAGTCCAAATTCTGATTCCATTTCATTGCTAAAATCAGGATGCGCAAGCACCACGTTGTCTGTAAATGATTTAAAGTAACGCATTGACTCATCAGTATCTTCCTCAAGCGAGGAAAGACTTTCGGTGAGGATATGGTGAAATTCAGCTAGTAAAGTATCTTCGGTGCCATTTATATAACTGGCACTTGTTCTTGCTGAAAATCCAAGAACATCCAAAAAGGCGCAATATGATTTCCGATGAATTGGCTTTCCATTATGAAAGTAATCGTTTTTTTTATTATATTTATTTGCTTTTTTGGTTTTCATTATGTGACTCAATCCTTAAAGTGGTATTTATTTTTATAAAGCACTTTTACGTTACAGTTAAATAATGTTCTTGAATTGTTAATATGGGTTACTCTTCAGATATCTCTGCCCATTTCTCTGCCTAGTACCTTATGTTCCTCATAAACATTCCACAATGTTGAAATCAAAACTTCTGAAAGTCCACAAAAATCGCACTAATCCACTATCTGTAGTGTTGACCTGCACCCTACTGATTACTGCTCTTGCCACACAGCCACCACAGGGCTAGCCCAGAGGACAGCTATGAGCGAAGAGCAGAAGTTCACAATTGGTCTCACCACCGAGGGGACATCACTAGCATGGTTAAACACTGGTCAACAGGCCGCCGATCATAGATTTTGTTCCTTAGTATGCTCTTTTTGGATCGCTACTCCTTTTATTTTTATTTCATCATAGCCCTTGCAATTTAATGATATGGAGTGATGTCATATGCTATATCGAATTTTAACTCACTGATTATCTTCATTCAAAATGAGGCTCTATGGGAACAGAAATTTCACTTAAGGTATCTGGTTCAACGCTGGTCTGGAGTAAAAATAGTCTGGGCATTGATCATGGCTCCCTGTTTCAGTCAACCGACCATATTATGATCCCGCAGTATGATCGTTATGGTATGGAAGAAACTGATGAGATAGATGATGAAAGACGTCTTCAGTGGACAGTACTCCGTAAGCCTCTTTCAGAAGTAGCCAAACGGGCTGAGTTACTGGGGTTTACACTTGATGCTATTCGAGTTGAATATCAAAATATTGTAAATAATGAAGCCCAAGAAAGAAAGGGGATGATGGAATTATTTCCAGACGAGTATGAACCTATAGAGAATGTATTTAGTTTTGATGATTTTTTGATATTTATTAAGCAATATAGCCTCAAAGATCTTAAGGATAACCATATTGAATATGATTATTCTAATCGATCACAAACTCAGGACTTTATAAAAAGAAAATTCACAGAAACCACATTGAAAAGAATTCCTTGCTACGATCCTAATGAAAACTTCTTCTGGTCTGAAAAGTCTGCATTCATTAGTATTGTAAATTTCATGAATCCTTACTCAGTAATCAGGCTCCTGAGTGAAAATGAAAACAACAACACTGAGTATGTAGAATGGGACTATGGAGAGATAGTTGCTAACGGATGGGTCAATATTAATGAAATAAAAACTGAGATCAGGCGTGAAGATTCATTTCTTATCGCTACTGAAGGCTCCTCGGACTCACATATATTGCAAAAGGCTTTCCGACTACTCAAGCCCTGCGTTGCAGACTTCTTTCGTTTCATTGACGTGACTTCTGGCCATCCCTTTCCCGGCACTGGAGGGTTATCAAAGTTTGCTGAAGGATTGGTAAAAATTGATATTCAGAATCAGATTGTATTTCTTCTTGATAATGACTGTGAAGGTGTTGAAGGCTTTAACAAAATAATGAAGATGAGACTGCCTCTCAACATGAGTTGTATGTGCCTGCCAGATCTTCAAGACTTTGAAAGTTTCCCATCACGTGGTCCTGATGGCCTTACGCTCGCCAATATTAATAAAACGGCAGCTGCTATCGAGTGTTATCTTGATCTGAGTTACAGCGAATATGATAATCACTCAATAAGATGGACTAACTATAAAAAAGAAACTGGGCTGTATCATGGTGCGCTTGAATTCAAAGAGTATTATGCTAACCGGTTTCTTGATATGTCGGATTCGAATCTTCTTGAAAGCGGATATGATATCAGTAAACTTGAAGTTTTACTTGAAGCAATTATTGAGACCTGCTCGAAAGTGGCTGGTGAAATACGAATTGCGGAAATTAAAAACCATTATCCGAGCTTATGGACTGAAGAAAGAATTTGATTTAAAAGAGAGTAATTTACTTTATTTCTTAATATTTATGTCCGGCAAATAACTCATATTGCCGGACAGTAATGGTATTAACTGATCCTGCACTGCTTAGGTTTTAACTAACTAAGCTTTGTGCGCAAACATTATGCAACCCTAAAAAAACTCAGTAAGAGATTACTTTTTATTGCACTTCATCTGAATGCAAGTAAATATCATTCAGATCATCTTTATACATTTCGTTAGTTGGATTGTAACATAGATCATTAATATATAGTCCATTTAATATATCGAACTTCTTGATGAGGTAAATAAAGTCCGGCTTGCAGTAACTACTTGACATATTTAGGAAAATCATGACTAATTCATAACGAGATAACTGAGCTCTAAATATTTTTGCATATTTATCTCCATTAATAGACTCATTAGCATGAGAAAGTATGTAATAAATATTTCTAATATATGAGCCTGATACATGCCCTAATTCGTCATAAAACCCATTGAACGTATTTCTTAAAACTTTGACTCTCTCGTCAGCATTCATATCTCTTACCAGATCACGTCCTACTTCAATTAATGTGTATTTACCATGATCTTTAATATTCCTTTTCTTTAAGTTTATATCATTGAGAATTGACTGCTTATTATCAAATTTTTTTAGGTATTGTGAAAACCGTAATTTTATCTCTTCAACAGTCAAGTTATCATCTAAAGTAAAAAAATACTTTATAAAATTATGGTATGTATATGCTGGCAAGTTTTGTTGATTTTTTACAATACCATTCAATGCTACGGTAATGCATCTGGATTCATATATTTCATTATATTTTTCACAGAGATGTTTAAAGGCATCAGTCTCCCCAGAGGTCTCAGAATATATTTTTGTAACTTTAGAGGTATGAAAGTTAAGTAGATTAAAGAAAGTACTCTCTTGACTTTGTATTTCAAATTGTTTTTTTGTTAAACTAATTGATTTGAGTAGTCCGATAAATGCCATAACACTTACTAATGGACCGGTAACACCACCAAAATATGAACCAAATTCTCCCCACTTTGTATGATTGTTAGATAGAGGTGAATGGAACTCATATAAATAAAGACCAAATGACGCAATCATGATCAGAATAGTTCCACACAAAAGCCAGTTTACTTTATCTCTGTTACCTATTTTTTTATCCGAATTATTTTCTGCCTTGTCTGTGTTTTCTTTTTTGCTTAGCATCTATCTATTCCTAATAGCATTGCTTAGGTTTTAATTTTTAGACCTACGTCTGTATGCATGTATTATAACAAATAATTGTTGACAATATCATGTGATTTTCACTGTGGTTTTCACAATGCGGGGACCATTCTTCAACCCAGTGTGATATGTGTTGCGTCCACTCCTGGCACAAAGCGGACTATTTATAGCATCAAGCCAGCAGTAATTTAATCCGCTCTTACAACTGCCCCCGCTAAACCTCCCGCATATTGTTCGTTATACGCTTGGTGCCAGCCGCAGTCCGACTCAGACTATTTTTCAGAAAGCCGTGTAATGCCCCCCTGTATAAATGGCTGACATCTAGCTGAAGCCTTCTCCAGTTCGTTAGCTTTGTTTTTGTCATAAACCCGGTCCCATGGAATAAATTGGAGCATGCTCCTGTATCGTTCTCTGACAGATTCAGGACACAGCAGTCTGACGTTGTTAAGTGAATAAACCATAATACCCTGCACAGTGTAAGTTTTCCCCGGGATATTATCGGCAACATGCCAGTCATGATTGCTGAAATGTGAGGCCGGAAACTTACTTTCTTCTACCTGAAAACGCCGTGTCTGCCAGTCCGAAATACCCGCAAATGCCATCGTTTTGTCGATGAGGACAGGATAAAACGATGACACATACATGCTGGTTATGAGGAGCCAGAAGCTAACCGAGACAAGAGTAAACCTGATATGCCATGATTCATTCTGTGCAGCGTTATCGGTATTTACATACACCACACCGGGCAACATTAACAGTACACCTAACCCTGAAATCAGGGTGGCCAGTTTCAGTAGTGTGACAATGCTGTCTCCCGCTGCTTGCGCATCTACCCATCTGATAATAGTGCTGACGCAAAACGTAAAGCAAAGGATAATGATGAAAATAAGAAGCGGACTGCCAATGAAAAGCCAGCAAGCTGTTTTTCGGTGAGCTTTAGCACGCTGAAATTCCTGAGCAGTTTTCGCCGCCTGTCTGAGAAAAAGGTAATTGATCAGAACGACCGATGATATCCCTATCAATGAAAGGGACCAGCCCAGTACAGGCTCATAATCCGGGAATCTGTCGGATAGAAAAGCCCATAAAAAGAAAGTAAAGACAGTCAGAGGAAAGGAAAGCAGAGCAGCAAGAGAAATCCTTCCTTTTATGTCACAGTAATTGTGAATAGTCTTAGCATTTTTCGGTATGGACAGACAAAAAATAAGTGAAGGCAGAAAAAAAATCACCCCGACCCCTGTTGTAGTCAGTATCATAAAAATAAAGACATAATTAAATATCCCCGTGGCTGACAGGTTCTCCGTAAACAACGAGCCGTTATCAAAATAACCAAGGTATGTTCTTATAATAATAAGAGATAGTACCGGAGGCATCAGGCTGATAAGCCAAGCGGTCTTTTTCATTGTCATTCCTATGTTTTTGAGGTTACAAGGGACGTAAAACTTCCCTCTGAAAAGAGAGTCAGGGAGGCATTTCTAAATTTCTGCCAAGTATCTTTATCAGGAACAGGTGGGATTAATACGCGGGAAGCGGCTGAGAGATAGACCTGAAAAAATTCAGGATCGCCTTTCTCAGTCGCCGTACTCAGCAGCATTCCATCCGTCTGTATGAAAGTCCTGACAGTACATTTATTTCTCCTGTATGACTGAATGTCAAAAAAATTTTCAAACATCCCGTGGGAAATCTGTGCTGTAAAGATTAGGTTCTTATTCAATGTCCCCAGGCTCAGGAGAGCCTGGGGACATTGTTGTCTGTGGCTGTTAGAGGCGACCATCAGAAATGAGATAAGTAACAGAATCCGCCTGATACGCCCTGATACCATTGTGGACAATCCCGGTAATGACTGGAAAATACCATACTAATACTGTTTTTTAGCAGACGTAAACGCCCAGAAATGGTCATCCCGTAACCTTTTATACAGTGAGGAGACTGGAAGGAGCATTACCGAAAGGAGCGACGTTTAAGTGGAACAATCAGTTCACCGGTGGACAGGCTACGGGCTTCCCGGTAAGAATATAGGTGCGAAGTTTGTCGTTGCTTACACCGTTTTCGTTCAGCGGGTGCCTGGCTGGTTGCGTTCTTCATTGGCGATGGCTTCATATAGTATCAAGTATCTGAGCGCGAGTGCGGAATTCATCATATTGCGAGCCTTCCTTATCGGTCAGGCTGCTTTTTTCGCTGTCAACTTTTTCAAGCAGGGTACGCATCTGCGTTTTTACTTCAGTCTTCGCTGGCGTAATTCGAGTAATTTCTTAATGGAGTGGTTCCGTAAAAATTAACGTTGAGACGTGAAATAAGCGCTTTAAGGGATGTCCACCCGCAGACGAAAACGCAGAGCTGACGGAAGAACCGGATGGAAAGTGACATCTCACGCCTGAGGGCTACTATTTCAAGTAAAAAATATATTAAATTAGATAAATGTTCCATATCGAAAAACTCTAAACAGCACCGAACATTTAATTTACATAATTTATAAAGAAGGTATCATGATCACGCACCCGTGAGGATTAAGAAGATGATAAGAAGATTTATCAAAGAATTTTATAGCGATGAAGTTTATCCAGAAAATGGTCGTTATCCCTATCACGCCTCTCTTGGTGATGATTGTGCACATATCGGGATTGTTAAAGAAACTTACCGGGACTTAGCTGGTCTGAATTCTTTTTCTGATATTTCTGAGGGAGATTATGTTTACACTGTAAGAAGAGGCAGCAAAACAAAAATAAAACGTACTGTAAGGAAAGTTTCAGTTTTAGATGAGCCAAATCTTATCCTCATAAAACTTGATTTTATCCTCCAGAGAACAGGAAACGAAAAAACCGTGAATAACTTTAATATCAATAATATTAATGGAACTAATGTACAGGTTGGCGAAAATAACAATATAGATATTAACATCACCTTTTCGGAGTTAGTAAATAAAATCATTGAATCAGGAGATCAAGACGCAAAGAATATACTAGGTAAGCTTTTAAACAATAATACCATCGCCAGTATTATTGGAGCAGGAACATCTAAATTATTAAATCTGCTGTAATAAACGCCCCCCATAGGAGGTAGTTTAATATTGATAATAAAAAATAAACCGCTATCAGATAGATAGCGGTATCTACTATTGGTTTGGTGGGATGAATATTTGTAATTTATCTTCCCATAAACCATGTCCTTTAACATCTAGAGATACGTAGATAGGTAGTCGGTCATTCTTACTTACCTCGTCTAGTATTTTCACGTCATAGATTTTTTGTATGCATTTTAATGGAGTAGTCATTCCTCCATCATCAATAGCTATGGACGCAGCCTTTATTATTTCCAGTTTGAATATTTTATTTATCCAAATTGTATCTTTGTAAAGGTGGTAATACTCCCCTAATCTAACACCAATTTCAGGATGAGATTCGATCTCCCCTTTAATAGTAGACAAGTAAATAAATAATAACTGAGGTAGTCTCTCTAGGCCCCCTATCATTTTAAGACTGCCATTAAATATACCTAAGTCACCAGTACCATCAAGGGCAAGATCTAGACCAATTTCCTCCACAGATATACGCTCTGTTCGCAATGAAATAGTACATTCCAACAGCAAACTGCCATCTTCGAATGATATCGATGGTGGCTGTAATAATTCTCGCCCATCACTAAATGACTCACAAATAATATTTTTCTCCCCTGGGGCTAACTTAGGGAAATCGCTTATATAATCTAAAAGTTCTTGTTTATTTCCTCTTAGATACTCGTTTATTTCCACTGTCCAACTATTAGCATTAAATGCTCTAAAAGCCCCTATGAAAATCAAATCATTTCCAACCATAAAGAGATCATTAGATATATCGGTTTCGGGGAGGTTATACAATTGATTTTGAACTTTCCCTTCATGTTTTTCTTTCATGTCTCTTAACATTTCTGGGGTAAAGGTTTTCTCATCTCGGTCAATTAATGTTGCGTGCGTCTGACACAACCAAATGCCATTTTCAATACCAGATCGCTCATCACTTGACATATTTTTTTCATACCGTCGGCCACCTGGTGCTGCTGCGCAAATATGTGCGGCAACGCCAATGTTAGTAACCGCTAATGAAGACTCGCTACTTGGCCCACAAGTAATAGTGGTACAGTCAGGATAAGAGCACCGGAAATTGGCTCTTGCAGCCAAAACTGCTTTTGTTTTTGGTGTAAAGTCATCACGTCCTGTTCTGTTATTCATTGTTAACCTTAATAGTTTGCGGTTTATAGCGGCCACTCCCCCCTAATCCAAGCTTGAATCTCAGACAAAAGGTAAACAACAGCTGTAGAACCAATCTTTATCCATTTAGGGGAACTTGCCTTCTTTCTCGAGCTTCCAGCAGGTGCAATTAGCCAGCGTAGTCAGTTCTCGGTACTAATTCTCACGGATCATACGATCGATGTGAAGTTGCCGACAAAAATTGGCCACGACTTTAGAGCTTTCCCAAAGCAATCTTCCTGATTCATTGGGGGGTAATCTATCGTTATATTGGAGGGTTCCAGCTGGCTATAATAACCAATGATATAGCACCATTTTTACTAACCCTGACCGACATTCCCCGACCATCGGAGAAGAGATGCTGCTTATCCTGCGATTTACCCTGTAGCACCTTTAGTTGTCTGCCACTAAGTTTGTTTTCCTCAGCCATTTATTCACTCTCTGCCAACACAAAAGCAATACACAGTGAACCGTAGCAAGGAAAACACATGTGCTCACACCCGAACATGAAAAAATAAAAAATCATTTTATTCATCACGTTAACGAATTTTAACGAACACTACTGATTCCCTGAAATGTCTATGTTGTATGCTCGTGGTATATATCTCATAATGTGAGCAAACTCATGATCGCTCACCACCCAAGCTTGGCAAAATCAAATGGGCTGACAGCCTTCTCCCGATTTGCATCAAGGAAATCAGCCCACCACTGCAACATCAGCCTGCGTTCATCCAAATGCTCAGCCTTATGAATATAAGCCGCACGCACAGAGTTACGCTCCATATGGCTCATTTGACGTTCCACTGCATCCCTCGACCACAATCCAGACTCAATCAATGAACTACAAGCCATTGTCCTGAAACCATGTCCACAAACCTCTACCTTAGTGTCATAACCCATAACGCGCAGCGCCTTGTTCACCGTGTTTTCACTCATCGGTTTTCGATGGTCGCGATCGCCAATAAAAACAAAATCGCGATCACCGCTAAGTTTGTGTACCTGTTTAAGGATTGCTAGCGCCTGACGAGATAACGGTACCAAATGAGGTGTACGCATTTTTGAGCCGCGCTGGGAGTGCTTTATCCCTTCAATAGCCTCGCGCCCTGCGGGTATGGTCCACATTGATGTTTCAAAATCGATCTCAGACCAACGAGCAAAACGCAATTCGCTGGAGCGGATGAAGACAAGAAGAGTTAGCTCAACGGCAAGACGAGTCAAAGGCCTGCCGGTATAGCTATCAATGCGCTGAAGCAGTTCGGGAGTACGTCTCAACTCTAACGCAGGCCTATGCTGCCTGTTACTTGAAGCAACGGCACCGGCCATCTCCTGTGCCGGGTTATAATCAAGCAAACCACTCTGTACCGCATAGCGCATAATTGCGGTAGTACGCTGCTGTAGACGGGAAGCCACCTCAAGTCGTCCCGACAACTCTACCGCTTTGATTGGGGCCAGCAGGTCTCGAGTTTTGAGATCAATGATATTCCGCTTACCAATGGCGGGAAAGAGATTGTCCTCTAGGCTTTTCAGCACCCGACGACTATGTTCTTCCGACCACTTTTTATTTGTGGCATGCCACTCAATAGCAAGTTGTTCGAAAGTACGTGCTTCTTCCTGCTCAACTTTATCATTTTTCTTTTTATCTCCCGGATCGATGCTGTTTGCCAAAAGCTTACGAGCTTCGTCACGGCGAGCCCTTGCATCAGCGAGTGACACATCAGGGTAAACACCCAGAGCCAGCATCTTTTGCTTTCCGCTAAATCGGTACTGCAAACGCCAGTACTTAGAGCCATTTGGATGAACAAGAAGGTGCATACCGTTGCCATCGGTCAGCTTATATTGCTTATCTGTTGGCTTGGCTGTTCTGACTTTGATATCTGTTAGAGCCATGCTTATCCCCTCCCTGTTGGTACAAGCATTATCGAACCGGAAATACCATCATCTGTACCAACATCTGTTGGTAGATGTACGTTGAAGTCGGTTGACCTTGAGAGAGTTAATATAGCGGGAATGATGGGTAAATACTGGATTTCAGGCACAAAAAAAGACGTCCGTTGACGTCTATTGATGTTCCGATGGTGCCGAAGGCCGGACTCGAACCGGCACGGGTTATAGCGACTTAGCTTGCTTCAACAATCATCGTTAACTTGTTGAACTAGTTAGACTAAAGCTCATGACCCCGGCACATTTCACAGACTGTTTAGCCATGAAAAAGCCCCGACAACATAACCGGGGTTTGTATGAGTTTCAAGAGAGATCGTTATCTAGTTTTAGATCCCTGCGGGAATTACCTCGTGCGGATAGCTATCCCCAACTACATGCGCCACCTGTTCCAAGGGAAGCGCTACTTTATGAAAAGCACAGGGACACGCGATGTACGCCAAGCGCGATTGTTTCGGGATGCTATTGCTCTGGAATGGACTCGCTTACGAAATCTGCTAAAGCCGCAAGGCGGCTCGTCTGTAGATCAAATCATTGATGAGCTACGCCGTGTCAGTGTGTACGCCAAGGAAGCCCCCACATCATTTGGTGCATCAGTTCAGGCTTGCCCTTCCCTACTTAAAATGCGCGATCTGTATCTTCTCCAATACAGCGAGAAGAGAAAGCTAACGACGCTATCCAAGACCAACAAAGCCGTAGAGATGCTGTTAACCCACCTGAAAAAGAAAGATGTTCAGTTGCGGGATATAAACCGAACCATAGTTACAGGCTGGTTAGATAAGCTCAAAACTGAGCGAGCGCCCCAAACTATCCAAAACTATATAAGCGCACTGGCACAGATATGGGATCTGGCACGCAATCGCTATCACGATGCGCCACAAGACAATCCTTGGCGCGGTCATGTGCTCGAAGCAAAAAGCAGCAAGGTCAGCTATGAAGTCTTCGCACCGGGTGAGCTGGCAAAGGTCTATGCTTTGCTTGATGACGAGATGAAAGCGGTAACGGCTATTGGTGCATACAGCGGTATGCGGATCAATGAAATATGCACGTTACGTGAAAGCAGTATTAAAACTATCGAGGGAGTTTTGTGCTTTGAGATCACCGAGGGGAAGACCAAGAGCGCGGCGCGAATCGTCCCAGTACACAGCAAGCTAATCCCCCTCGTGAAATCATTGCTCAAAACCACACATAGCGGTTTTCTGTTCTATCACGCATCAATTACAGACCGGGCCGATGGGAAGCGCTCAACGTGGCATACGCAGCAATTCACGCGAGCAAAGCGTAAAGCTCTTGGCGAGCTTGCCGCAGAGAGAAAAGTGTTTCACTCACTCCGCCATGCTTTTGTGCAACAGCTCGACCGCGCTCAAGTACCAGAGGATCGTATTGCCCTGCTCGTCGGTCATGAGCGCGGGAGTACAGAGAGCTTCAAAACTTACTCGAAAAATGCGGCCTCCCCGTTAGAAATCAGTAAGTATGTTGAGCAAATCACAAATGAAGAAATAAGCAGTTAAAGTACCGGTGAGTTTTGTCTTTCAGACTTAGACTGCACATTGTGATGGGGGTAAGATAACCATTAAAACAACGACAAGGTCTTGTGATGGCTAACTCACCAGTTCTGAAGCTACAAGAGATGGCAAGTTCAAAATCTACGGATGTTGAGGAACTTCTATCTAAGGCAAAAATGATATCAGTAAAGCTCGGGCTACAAGATATTTCAGAATGGCTGGAGCACGAATTAAACGGTTATCCACGGTTAGATCAAGTTCCAGATTATCGAATAATCACCAATGCGCCAGTAAAAGCCTTCAACCCTTATGTAGGTTGGATCCCCTATCAACTTGGAAACGTTGAAGACAAAGAGCTTTACAAATCACTTACGACTATACGCATAAGCAATCCTGTATCAATGTTAATTGAATATGCAAAAAAGGAAGACACGCTTTACAGTGAGCTACCAGTTTTTATGGCAGATTTTTTACAAAAAATGGCGGGTTGCGAGTACAGCATGTCTTGGGTTATCAACCCAGCACAAATAACAAAAATACTCTCTCACATTAAATCAAAAGTCCTTGACTGGGCGTTACTACTTGAAAGTAAAAATATTTTAGGTGAGGGGTTGTTGTTTTCTCCTGAAGAAAAACAAGAGGCGGTAGGCATGACGGTAAACAATATCAATAACTTCAATGGACATGTTAATAACTCAGGCGCAATCGGAGCTGGGAATACTGGCGATATTCATCAGCAAAATACCATCACAGCAGGTGATTTCAACTCCCTTGAGCGCCAGCTTAAAGAATACGGCATCGAAGATAATGATATTCGGGATTTGAAACTAGCAATAGATCAATCCTCAGCTCCAACATCATCAAATAACCTTGGTGGGAAGATTGGTAACTGGGTCGGGTCAATGATAGGTAAGGCGTACTCTGGCAGCCTCAAAATTGCAGGTACAGCAGCCCCGGCTCTGCTGACGAATGCAATTTGCGCTTACTTTAATATCCCTGTCTGACCGAAACTCCCGCAGGTTAAAACATGGGGCATAATTGCCCCGTTATTTCGGATAAATAATGCCGAGTCCTTTGTAATGTTCCCTATAACAACTTAGCATCATATCCATACTGGCAGGGGATAGTCCGCACCAACGCCCAACGTGATAGCCTCCCTCAGCAGCATTCGCGGAACGATGCACCACAGCACGCACGCGCCCGGTTCGGTGGCAGTGATCTAGCACGGCAGACGTAAGGCGCAGCGGCTTACCTGTCACCGCACAGCGGCGGTATTGATAATTCCAAAGGAAGACACGAACAGCGGCCACATCAGCGCGGCGCAAATCCAGCCGCCCGGAACCATTCAACAGAAAGCGATAAACATCTTCGAATGTAGCAGCATTTGTAATCCGTTCTGCCAACGGCATGTTGCCGAGGTGTTCCAAATAGCCCCGCATCGTTTTTCTTAGTAGTTGGTCTGTCCGTGTAACCATGATTCAAAGTCTCCATTGTCAGAGGCAGCCCGCTTGCAGGCTTCGTATTCTTCGCGCTGGCGTTGGCATACCAGAGCATAAAGCTCAACGGCCATCGCATTAACACGTTCGTCACTGATACCGTTGTGACGCATCTGCCTCAGCAGCTTACGAAATTCAGCCTCAAGCTCAGGCTCTCCAGTATCCATTACCCACACTTTCAGGTCAGCGAGTGCGCCAGTCATTGTCGGCGGTTCGATGTACCGCCACCTTAATTTAATCGTGTTTATCATCTTCTTTATTCTCTCCGTAAGCCGGGTGCATTGCCCGGTGTTGCTCAATGGTCAAACCCTCGCTGGCTGCTGTAAGCCGTTCCTTTTGCTTACCCGCCAATCGCAAGGCGCTGTCTCTCCAGCAAAGCAGAAAGAAGACGGTCAGCACCTGCTTACTCAAGCCATCCAGAAGCTCGCCAAGTCCTTGCTCAAGCAGACAGGCACGCCATGCAGCGGCGTGCTCAGTCATAGCACCGACTATCGGGACAGGTGCGCCAAGCATCGTTGCAAGCTGACTCATCACACTGTTAGCATCGCCCGGATGCAGCCGGGGAATAGTCATGCGGCTAGCCTGCGCCAACAGTTCGGCGTACTGCTGGCGGCGTGGGTCATCACCTGCCAGCGACCTAATCGGCTTTTCATCAGCCATTAATGGAACCTCCTAGGGTTAGGCAGCCTGCAATAAATCGTCAGGCGTTGAGGGGTGGTATCTGGCTTTAGCTTTCAGGTACACAGCACGAGCTGCCGCTTCGGATGTGAATAAGCCAAGGTGACGGAGTACACCACCAACGCGTATGTAAGCCTCCCATTTGCTACAGCCCTTATTCCAGCTATACCCCCTTGCCTTGCGTCGGTTCTGGTCGTTTTCCCGCTGCGTAACCAAGCGCAGATTGCATAGGCGATTGTCGTCACGGATACCGTTGATGTGATCGATCTGCTTACCATGAGGAATAGCGCCATGCGCAAGAATCCACGCCACGCGATGGGCTTTTAGCTGGTACTGCTTGCCATCAAGTCGCAGGGCAACTTGACGATAGCCATCAGCTCGCCGGGTGGAGTCAGCATAGGAGCCAGCCTTAACCCGGCGTCGATTAGCTTTATGTTGTAGGCGGCCTGTCACCGGGTCATACAGGAAAAGGGAGAGCAGTAGCTCAGGGGCGTAAGCATCATTAACCATGACTCAGCCCCTCCAGTTACACAGCTTGTCGGAAATTGATAACGCAGTCAGGACGACGCAGCCCAACGTTGAACAGGCGATATGAGTCCATCACCATTGTCATTTCGAGCTCATCATCCCACTGGCGATTAATGACGCTCTGCGCTTCGACCGTCAGCAGCACAGAGGAAGGTTTAAATAGCGTCGCCCTCGTCAGCGCTTCCTCTGCGGTAACATCATAATCAGCGCCCAGTTCGTGCCCGGTGATGGCTTCCTGCGGGTAACTGTTGAGTTCAATGACTCGCACCCCAGCGACATAGCCAACGCGACGCCATGCGTAATCGTTGCCACTATCCCGGCTGTAACGGACGTTCATCAGCTTCTTATGTTCCATCAGGATGCTGAACCAAGCCGGGTCGATAAGCAGTACCAGCTCCGCCACCGGAATATCTTTCTCAGTCAGGAACCGATTAACAGCAGCTTTAATAGCGTGAACCAGCTCATTTGCTGCGTCCTCTTCGCTCCCCGCTGTCAGGTCGAGCGGGACAACGTTATCCGTAAGCGGGTTAAACGTTGGTTGCAATGTCGGTGGCGGCACAAAGTCAGTCGCTTTGATTAGCTGGATGGTGTGCGCTTCGTCGTAGAATTTAGCGTGAGCAGTACCCATATTGCGGCTCAGTTCTGCGCGAAAGGTGGGCGCAGTCCAGTCGTCTTGATAGTCAATCGGGACACGGATATAGCTCAGCGTATCCACAGAGATAACCAACTTATCCGACTTAACGGCGGTAGGCTCCAGCGATTGCCCTGCGGTTCTGCCCTTCACCTCCAGATCTCCGCTCAGGCGGTCTACACGATACTGATTACTGTTTTTCAGCGGCTTGTATGTGCTCAGCCCCTCGGCGAGAAAGACGCTCTTTGCCTCAAGGCGGGTCTGAACGTCGCGGTCATACGCTTCAATGTGAATGTCGTTGTCAGCATCCACACCGCTCCAGTGCGGGCGGAATTGGTCAGGGGTATAAACATTGTCAGTCATAGAAATAGCTCCCGCGCCAGCGATAGCCAGCGCGATTTATGGAAAGGGGAAAGAGAATGGGTGAATCAGGCAGCAGCTTTTTCAGCCGCGATCTCAAGAATCAGGCCGATAAGCGCGAAAGCAGGCCAGCAGGGATTAAGCTCGTGCAGGTGCGCAACGCCCCCACCAAAAGCATCACGCACATCAGCACCAGAGATGCCCGCGCGTTTGGCCGCCCGGCGCAGCAATCGCAGCTCAGAGCCGGGAACATACGCCGAGGGCATCCGCACACCAAAGTGTGAGGCGAGCCGTCGCCAGTGTGGTTCATCAGCGAAGTCCTGCTTAAGTTGACTGGCATTCGCTTTCCAGTATTCAATCTTTGCGCTACGGGCAGCCCTAGCCGCTGCCACGTTTTCAGGTGTCAGTAAAGTCATTGTCAGATCTCAATGCAAAATGGGTTTATGTGTGGTGTTTGAGAGGTAATTTCGCGTTTTACAGGCGCAGGTATACGAATGCACATCTGGCGATGCACAACGCGATTCAGGCTCTAAAACATAAGGTTAAGACGTGGGGAAGACAGGACAGGGCGATTGCTTAGCGGCCAGCGCGTTTGCCAGCGGAGCGCTGCGCAACCAGAGCGCGGTATTGTTCGTCGTACTGGCGATGGCCGGGGCCATACCCTGATTGCTGCGCCCACTGCGAAAGCTGGTCGTACGCTGTAATAAACTCGGCATGAGACATTCCGACAGGTTGCGCGGCAGGCTGGCCGTATGGGTTCCCCTGCGATGGAACATAACCAGTCGCAGTACCTGCGGCCATCCTCTCTTGCAGGTACTGAACCGCCCGCTGCATCTGAGCAGGGTCGCCAGACATAACCATCCGCTCAAGGGTAGATTGTGTCCCGGCGTCGAGCGTGCCAGCGTATTGCAACATAGCGTCAACTGTCCCCTGCCCTAGCTGGCTTTCAATGGACTGGTGAAACTGCCCCATCAATCCTTGCAGCTCGGCGGTATACTCAACAGCAGTTCCATCCATCAGAGGGATGGTGTCGCCCACCTGCGCCCCGGCGCTGTCAGCGTTCTGGTCTTGCTGATTAGCAATATTGCCATTATTCCATTGGCCGCCATCATTACCGTTAACTGGCTGAGTACGGAGAAAATCAGCATCAGCAGGTGCAGAACTAAAGCGAGAAGCGCCGTTATCAGCCCCAACAGGTGCGGCCATGTAAGGTGATTGCTGCGGTGCAGCATCAGCGCTTGAAAGATAGGGGTTTTGATTGTCAGCCATAATTATGCAACCTCTTGTGATGTAACCCGGCGGTGTGCCAGTTCAAGTAAAAGCATGTGCGCGCGTACGCATCGGGCAGGAATCATCTTCTGCCCGTGGTACGCCTTGCCGAGATCTTGTCTGTCGATCTGGTACACATGAGCCAAATCGATTTGACGAAGATTCAAGGCGTCAGCAATGAATTTCAGTTGTTGCCCGCAATCAGCCGCGCGGCGTGGCTCCATTAAAATGATGGTGCTCATGGTAAATTCCTCATTAAATTAATCCGCGTTTACGGAGCCAGGGGCGCTCCCCAACGGAGCCACGCTGTCGCTGCCTACTCCCACTCGCGGCCTCTGGTCGAGCTGGTGTCAACTCAGTGCGAAGGTTCTTTGTTAAAATGTCCCACCCCTGCGGGTTCACAGGGGCGTACCCTTCTCGCATTTCATCAAGATTGACGTACCGCGACGGGTCAATAGCCGGGTGAATGATGTCGCTCTCTTCCATCACTCTGCTCCCCACTTCGCGTTAACATTCTCCAGAATGTCGCCATATGACCAGCGACTCTTTAAACAGCGGTTAACGAAAGCGACCACCTCAGACGGGATACCCAGCTTTCCGGCGATGTCAGCAACAGGCCAACCAAATCGCTCTAACTTGTGGATTTCATCCAAATCAGCAGGCACCAACTTGCGTACCGCTTTCACTTTGTCCGGCTTCGCTTTAACGGCTTTCGGCATCGGGTGGGTGTGGACGTTACTAAAGCGGGAATGTGCGATGGCCAGCACAGTCTCAGGACGAATCAGCATATCGCGGGCAATCATAAACTCTGTATCACGGTGCAGCTTGCCGGGCTTATAGCGGCTGCGGATGGCGCTGTACTCCGCCAACGTGATATCAGCATCGTTTTTCCACTGTTCGGCCAAGTCATCGACATAGACGCCACGGATTACACGGTCGATGTCGCTCGGGCTGAAACCAGTGGCCGCAGCGATTTGCTCGTTATTCAGAAGCTGTTTGTACACCAGCGTGTTGATGTGCTGGATATCCGCAATGGTTAAGGTCGCGTTACTGGTGGTTGTCATATTGGAACTCTCCATCAAAGTTAATCGAATCTTCTACAAGGTCTTTAATCAAAGCGAGGCTGGTTGCAGTGTGGACACCACCGCTGCGCCGGGTGTTGTCGTACATGGCTTTGGCCTGCTTCTGGTACTTCTCAGGCAGTGAGGCGAACCACTGGCGAAAGTGTTGTGGCGTCATCAATCATCATCCTCAAATACACGATTAAACGATGCGTCAGGCGAGTCGGCGGCGTTCTGCTTGAGGAAGTTCACGCAGGACGACAACTCGGCAGCAGCCATGCGTGACT